>Ga0247738_10000934_pt1 | contig 10772 bp, 8 predicted proteins | sample UWRJL013104B2_FD_180936 | JGI IMG/M metagenome (GOLD analysis project Ga0247738, IMG submission 180936) | Plant litter microbial communities from Arlington Agricultural Research Station in Wisconsin, United States - UWRJ-L013-104B-2 | ecosystem: Environmental > Terrestrial > Plant litter >...
TGCCGTCGCGTTGTCCGGCCAGCGCGCGGACCTGCGTTATGCTCATGGCCTCGCAGGGATTGCCTGCATTGCATGGCCGCGTGCATCCCCGTCGCGACGGCCCTCTTCGATGACGTGCCCGCCATGACGCGAAAAACCCTCCGCCCGGCTCCGCTCGCTCTTGCGCTCGCCATCGCCTTCGCCGCTAGCGCGCCGGCCATTGCCGAGCCTCCATCGAGCAGCGGGATTCCACGCGAATGGCCACTGCCCTTCGAACGCGGCGAGGCGACGACGCCACTACGCGCGCGCATGCTGGCAATGCAAGCGCATCGCAGTGAGCCGGCGACGCGAGCGGCGGCCGTGCGCGCCGTCACCACCTGTGCCGACGACGACAGTGGCGGCAGCTTGCGCAGCCTCGTCGCGTCGTCGGTCAGTGGCGACACGATCGATCTCGGGCAGCTCGCGTGCGAACGCATCACGTTGACCCGTGGCGTGCTCGACGTCGAGGTCGAGGATCTTGCGCTGCGTGGCCGCAGCTCTGCCGATCTCGTCATCGACGGCAACGATCAGGATCGCGTGATCCGCCACAACTCGGCCGGGGTGTTGAGCATCGAGAACCTGACGCTGGCGCACGGACGCCACGTCGCCAAAGGCACCGATGTCGGTTATGGCGGCTGCATTGCCGCCGGCGGCACCTTGACCCTGGTCGGCTCGGTCGTGCGCGATTGCACGGCGATCGGCGTCGGTTCGTACGGCGGCGCGATCCTGTCCGGGCCGCTGAACATGCGCAACAGTACGATTTCGGGCAATACCGCGTTCGGCGATCACCCCACCAATGGCACCGCGGCCTATGGCGGCGGGCTGTTCTCCTACGGTGTCGATATCGCCGACAGCACGGTCTCGGGCAACCGCGCGATCGGCACGCATAATCCACCGCTCACGCACTGGGAAATCGGCGGCGGCATCTTCGTCGCGCGCAATGGCGGTCTCATCGAGCGCACGACGATCGACAACAACTACGCGATGCGCTTCGCCGGCGGCCTCACCCAGGAAGGCGACCTGATCCTGCGCAATGCGACCATATCGGGCAATCGTGCGCGCGACGACGACGGCGGCGGGCTGCGTGTGCGCCAGGTCACCGCCGTCTACATCGAGAACTCGACGATCACCGGCAATCGCGCCGGCTCGTTCGGCGGCGGAATCTCGTTCATCAACCACGCGCTGCCTTCACTGCTCGGCAGTTCGCTGGTCGCGGGCAACCAATCGGGCAGCGGCAATATCGACGTCGAAACCACGATGCCGCTGCAGCTGACCGGCTCCAACAACCTCATCGGCAGCCACGATGCCCTGCTCGAGACACCCGCCGATACGTTGGCGGGTGATCCACGTTTGCTGCCGCTGGCCTTCAATGGCGGCCCGTCGCGCACGCACGCACTCGCCGCAGACAGTCCGGCGCGCGACCGCGGCAACAATGCGCAACTGCTGCCCAACGACCAGCGTGGTGCGGGATTCGCGCGCGTCGTCGATGGTCAAGCCGACATCGGCGCCTATGAAATCCAGGGCGTGCCGAACGCAGCGATCGTGCTGCCCGTGGGGTCGACCTGGACGACCGCCCTGCTCGCATTGCTGCTGTCGGCGCTGGGCATCGTTCGATTGCGCACGCGCTCTCGCCCGCTGTAGACGCCCACGAGCGCCTTGTCCACGCGAAGTTCGCGCGGCGACCGGCAGGCCGGTTGCGGTCGTCGCTCGGGCGTCGGCGCCTGCGCTGGAAATGGCGTGGCCTCCGCCGACGCGTCGGCCATGATCCGACGCGGTGGCCGAAACCCGACGCTTGAGTTTGGCCCCGTCGACGCCATGTGCCACGCGTGACCACAACGCCCATTCCGCCGCGCGCCGGCCTCGTCGACACCTTCCGTCGCTTGTGGCCCGAGTTGTGGCGGTTCCGCTGGCGCATCGGTGGCGCCCTGCTCCTGCTCGTCATGGCCAAGCTCGCCAGCATCGGCGTGCCGCTCGTGCTGAAGGGTCTCGTCGACGCGCTCGACCTGAACCCGCGGCCGCTGCTCGTGCCATTCCTCCTGCTGGCGGCCTACGGCGGCCTGCGCCTGGCCTCCACCCTGTTCCAGGAGCTGCGCGGGGTGGTGTTCGCCCGCGTGCTGGCGCGCACGTCGCGGCAAGTCACGCTGCGCGTGTTCGAGCACCTGCACGCCTTGAGCCTGCGCTTCCATCTCGATCGTCGCACCGGCGGCGTCGCCCGCGACGTCGAGCGCGGCATGAGCGCGATCTCCGACCTGCTCGACTGGACGGTGTACACGATCCTGCCGACCCTGCTCGAGGTCACGATCGTGTGCACGATCCTCGTCGTTCGCTACGACTGGACGTTTGCGCTGATCACGCTCGGCACGCTCATCGCTTTCATCGTGTTCACGTTCGCCATCACCGAATGGCGCCTGCGCTGGTATCGCGCCGCCAACGAGGCCGACACCGAAGCGAGCGCGCGCGCCGTCGACTCGTTGCTCAACTACGAAACCGTCAAGTACTTCGGCAACGAAGCGCACGAGCGCGTGCGCTACGACGCGAGCCTGGTCGGCCTCGAGGAGGCGACGGTCCGCAGCCTCAAGTCGCTCGCCGTGCTCAACATCGGCCAGGCCGCAATCATTTCCACCGGACTTGCATTGCTGCTGTGGCGCGCGGCCAGCGGCGTGGTCACCGGCAGCATGTCGCTCGGCGACTTCGTCCTCGTCAATGCGTTCCTGATCCAGCTCGCCATGCCGCTCAACTACCTCGGCATGGTCTATCGCGAGGTCAAGCAGGCGCTGACCAACATCGAGCGCATGTTCGGGTTGCTGGATCAATCGCTCGAAGTCGCCGACGCCGAGGGCGCCGCACCACTCGCCGTTCGCGGCGGCGAGGTGCGCTTCGAGCATGTCGGTTTCCGCTACGACGCCGAACGATCGATCCTCGACGACGTCGATTTCCGCATCCCGGCCGGCAGCACGCTCGCCGTGGTCGGCACGACCGGTGCCGGCAAATCGACGCTGGCGCGGCTGTTGTACCGCTTCTACGACGTCGATGCCGGCCGCATCACGATCGACGGCACCGACATCCGCGCGGCGACGCAGGCCTCGGTGCGCGCGGCGATCGGCATCGTTCCGCAGGACACCGTGCTGTTCAACGACACCATCCGCTACAACATCGCCTACGGTCGTCCCGGAGCCCGCTTCGAGGAGGTCGTTGACGCCGCGAAATCGGCCCACGTGCACGACTTCATCACCTCGCTGCCGCAGGGCTACGACTCGATGGTCGGCGAACGCGGACTGAAGTTGTCGGGTGGCGAAAAGCAACGCATCGCGATCGCGCGCACGCTTCTGAAGGATCCGGCCATCCTCGTGTTCGACGAGGCCACTTCGGCACTCGACACGCGCACCGAGAAGATCATCCAGGCCGAGCTTGCCGAGATCGCCCGCGAACGCACCACCCTGGTCATCGCCCACCGCCTGTCGACCATCGTCGATGCCGACATGATCATCGTCATGGAGCACGGACGCATCGTCGAGCGCGGGCGCCACGCCGAACTGATCGCGCTCGGCCAGCGTTATGCGCAGTTGTGGGCGCTGCAGCGCCGCTCGGGTGACGAGGCATCGACGGCCGCGTAACCATCGAGTCCGGCGCGCCGCGCGCGAATAGTTGTTGACGGAGCGACGGTCACTCTCTATTCTTCGCGACCTTTCCCGGGGCCATAGCTCAGCTGGGAGAGCGCTACAATGGCATTGTAGAGGTCGGCGGTTCGATCCCGCCTGGCTCCACCAAGGTTTCTCAGGTTTCTCTAAGCGTCCCCATCGTCTAGAGGCCCAGGACACCGCCCTTTCACGGCAGTAACAGGGGTTCGAATCCCCTTGGGGACGCCAGTGACGAAGTGCACCGCCTCGGCGGTCGCCTCGCGGGGAAAAACAGCGGTTGGCGCAGGATGCGCACGGAAGTATGCGGAGCGGTAGTTCAGCTGGTTAGAATGCTGGCCTGTCACGCCGGAGGTCGCGGGTTCGAGTCCCGTCCGCTCCGCCACATATTCGAATGAAAAGCCCCGCTTCGGCGGGGCTTTTTGTTTTCCGCGTCGGCGCGCGAAGTATCAGCCGCTGGCGACGCCGACTGGCTCAGTCACCGGCTCGAGCGTGCCGATCGAATGCCCCTGCTCGGCGAGGTACTCGAGCCAGCGGTTCAGGAACGAGTTCATGCGCACGCGTCGCTGGAACACCGTGCGCGCCGGCGGCAGCGGACCGAGCGCACGCGCGAGACGCTCGTCGGCGTGGCAATGCAGCACCTCGGCGACGTGCGCGTCGCGATACATGCGAAGGTGCGCCGAGGGCGACGGCTCGCCGGTCTCGCCATCGACGAAACAATAGGTCAGGCGCAGGTCGAGCGTGTAGCGGTGATGCTCGATGACATCGAGGCGCACGTCGAGGTGATCGTCGACCGAAGACACGTAACTGCCGGCGGCGAGACGCTGCGGCGCGAACAGGCGCGCCAAGCGGTGGTAGTTCTCGCCATACAGGCCCATCAGCCACGCGAAGCGGCTCGGCAGGACGGCATTGCGATCGGCGATCAGTGTCGACATGACCCGATCATAGCATCGGCATTTTTCGCGGCCAGACTGTCGCTGCGCGCGGTCGGCGCGTAGCATGCAGCGTCCACGGCGCGGCAGGCGTCGACGTGTCAGAACATGTGTTTCTCGATGCCGAGCTGGGACAGGATCTTGCTCGCGATTTCCTCGATCGAGGTATTCGTCGTGCTCTGCACCGGTATGCCGTCGCGCCGGAAGATCTTGTCGGCGAGTTCGAGTTCGCGACGGCATTGCTCGATCTTGGCGTATCGACTGCCTGGCCGGCGCGCTTCACGCACCTGCGCGAGGCGCTGGGCGTCGATGCTGAGGCCGTACAGCTTGCGCCGATGCGGGACGAGTCGCTTCGGCAACTCGAGGTTCTCGAGATCTTCTTCGGTCAATGGATAGTTGGCCGCCTTCACGCCGTAGTGCAGGGCCATGTACAGACAGGTCGGCGTCTTGCCGACACGCGACACGCCGACGAGGATCACTTCGGCGTCGTCGTACTGCACGTCGATGCCGTCGTCGTGGCTCAGCGCGTAGTTGGTCGCGTTGATGCGCGCCTCGTACTCGGCGAAATTGGTCAATCCGTGAGCCTTGCCGACACGCGGCGAGCGCGTCGTGCCGAGTTCATCGGCGAGAGGCACGAGGAACGGCGCGAACACGTCAAGCATGAGCGCGCCGCCGTTGGCGACCACGTCGCTGAGGGTCTGGTCCATGATCGTGTTGACCACGATCGGGCGCACACCGGTCTGCGCGTAGGTCGTCTTGATGCGCAGCGCCGCCTGCTCCGCCTTCTCTTCGGTATCGACGAACGGGATGCGATAGGTGTCGAACTCGACGCCCTCGAACTGGGTGAGGACGCTGTGGCCGATCGTTTCCGCGGTGATGCCGGTGCCATCTGAGATGTAGAACACGGTGCGGCGCATGGCGTCCTCGGGTGGCGGTCGAGCGCCGAGTCTAAGGAAAGCCGGCGCTGTGCGTCATCCGCCGGCGCCCGGGTTGCACTGCGGCGCAAGCGCGCGGGCGGACGGCGCAGCGGCCTGGAAACGTCGTGGCAATGCCTTGATGCGCAAGCCAGCACGGAGCGGGACGCGCCGAGACCCGGTGCCTCCTCCTCATGTTGCGCAGCCGCAGCGCTGCGCGATGCGCGCTTGCCCCGGTGCCTGCAAACACCGAAAATCGACGGTCGGCGGCCCGCGGTCCCCGCGAGCCTCGCCCCTTCCCGATTCCGGAGACTGTCTTGAGCGATCTGGTCCTGTGGCTCGATGCGTTGCGCCTGTCCGATCTCGCCAAGGTCGGCGGCAAGAACTCCTCGCTCGGCGAGATGATCGGCAACCTGGCCAAGCTCGGTGTGTCGGTGCCGGGGGGCTTCGCGACGACCGCGCAGGCGTTCCAGCACTTCATCGCGCAGAGCGGGCTCGCCGACCGCATCCAGCAGCGCCTGGCCACGCTCGACGTCGAGGACGTCGCCGCGCTGAACGCGGCAGGCGCCGAGATCCGCCAGTGGGTGATCGACACGCCGCTGATCGCCGATTTCGATGTGGCCGTGCGCGAGGCCTATGCCGAGCTCTGCCGTCGCGCGGGCGGCACCGACGTCGCCGTCGCCGTGCGTTCGTCGGCCACCGCCGAGGACTTGCCCGATGCCTCGTTCGCGGGCCAGCAGGAGACGTTCCTCAACGTCACCGGCGCCGACGACGTCATCCACAAGGTCAAGGAAGTGTTCGCCTCGCTCTACAACGACCGCGCGATCGCCTATCGCGTGCATCACGGCTTCAAGCACGAGGACGTATTCCTTTCCGCCGGCGTGCAACTCATGGTGCGCTCGGACATCGGCGCCTCGGGCGTGCTGTTCACGCTCGACACCGAATCGGGCTTCCGTGACGTCGTATTCGTCACCGGCAGCTTCGGGCTCGGCGAAATGGTCGTGCAGGGCGCGGTCAATCCGGACGAGTTCTACGTCTACAAGCCGACGCTGAAGGCAGGCAAGCCGGCGATCCTGCGCCGGCAGATCGGCGCCAAGCAGCAACGCATGGTCTATTCGGACAAGCCCGGCGAACGCGTGCGCATCGAGGAGACGCCGGCCGCCGACCGCGCCCGCTTCTGCCTCAGCGACGAGGACGTGCACGAGCTTTCGCGCCAGGCGCTGGTCATCGAGGAGCACTACGGTCGACCGATGGACATCGAGTGGGCCAAGGATGGGGCCAGCGGCATCCTCTACATCGTGCAGGCACGCCCGGAAACGGTGAAGTCGCGTGCGCGCGCCACCCAGATCGAGCGTTTCCAGCTCAAGCAGCGCGGCACCGTGCTCGTCGAGGGCCGCTCGGTCGGCGCCAAGATCGGCTCGGGCGTGGCCAAGGTCATCCGTTCGATCAAGGACATGGACCGCGTGCAGCCCGGCGACGTGCTGGTGGCCGACATGACCGATCCCGACTGGGAGCCGGTCATGAAGCGCGCCGCGGCCATCGTCACCAACCGCGGCGGCCGCACCTGCCATGCGGCGATCATCGCGCGCGAACTCGGCGTGCCGGCGATCGTCGGTTCGGGCAATGGACTCGACACGATTCCGGACGGCGCCGAAGTGACGGTGTCGTGCGCGGAGGGTGATACCGGCTTCGTCTACGACGGCAAGCTCGCGTTCGAGCGCATCACTGCCGACCTCGACAAGATGCCGCCGGCGCCGCTCAAGGTCATGATGAATGTCGCCAACCCCGAGCGCGCGTTCGACTTCGCCATGCTGCCGCACGCCGGCGTCGGCCTCGCCCGCCTCGAGATGATCATCGCCAGCCACATCGGCGTGCATCCGAAAGCCCTGCTCGAATACGACCAGCAGGATGCCGAGACGCGGAAGCGCATCGACGAGCGCATGGCCGGCTACTCCGATCCGGTCGAGTTCTATGTCGATCGTCTCGCCGAAGGCATCGCCACGATCACCGCGGCGTTCGCGCCCCAGCCGGTCATCGTGCGACTGTCCGACTTCAAGTCCAACGAGTACGCCAACCTCATCGGCGGATCGCGCTACGAACCGCACGAGGAGAATCCGATGATCGGGTTCCGCGGCGCCAGTCGTTACATCGACCCCGGTTTCGAGCCCGCGTTCGCGCTCGAGTGCCGCGCAATGAAGAAGGTCCGCGAGACGATGGGCCTGAGCAACGCATGGGTGATGATTCCGTTCGTGCGCACGCTGGCCGAAGGTCGCAAGGTCATCGACGTGCTCGCCAAGCATGGCCTCAAGCAGGGCCAGGACGACCTCAAGATCATCATGATGTGCGAGGTGCCGTCCAACGCCCTGCTCGCCGACGAGTTCCTCGACATCTTCGATGGCTTCTCGATCGGCTCGAACGACCTGACCCAGCTCACACTCGGCCTCGATCGCGATTCGAGCATCGTCGCGAACCTGTTCGACGAGCGCGACCCGGCGGTCAAGAAGCTCCTCTCGATGGCCATCCAGACCGCCAAGAAAAAGGGCAAGTACGTCGGCATCTGCGGCCAGGGCCCGAGCGATCATCCCGACCTCGCCGAGTGGCTGATGGACGAGGGCATCGAGTCGGTGTCGCTGAACCCGGACACGGTCGTCGATACCTGGCTCAAGCTCGCCAAGCACAAGGCGGGCTGACGTGCCCGCCGCCCGCGCCGTCGCCAGGCGGCGTCGGGCCGCAGGTGTCGACACGCTCCACGCACCAACCGTCTTCCTCGCCATCGCGCTGGTCATGCTGACGGCGTGCGCGCGAGCGGTACCCGCCGACAAGGCGGTTTACGTCGGTACGTGGAGCGGTCCCGGGTTCAGCCTGCTCATCACGCAGGACGGCACGGTCCGCTACCGGCGCCTGCGCGACGGCGCATCGACGACGGTCAGCGGCCCCCTGCAAAGCTTCGAAGGCAGCGACTTCCGCGTCGGCGTCGGCCCGTTCGCGACGACCTTCGTCGTCAGCGAACCACCGCGCCGTGTCGACGGGCAGTGGCGGATGACCGTGGATGGTGTCGAGCTGCGCAGGAGCGAGTGATGGCCTATTCGCGGACCACCACCTGGGTTCCGATCACGCGCGACATGCGCGAACTCCTGTACGCCCATGGGGGTGCCGCGATCACGCGGCTCGAATCATTCGGCATGGACGACCGCCGCGAGTCGGCGTTCGCCGTGCTGCTGGCCGGTGCCGCGCCGCTGGTCGGCATGACGATGCTCGGCTGGGAAGCGGGCGCCACCATCGCCGTCCTGCTGGCCAACCTGCTCATCGGCCTGACCGACGACCTCGTGCGGATCGGGCTTTCGATGGAACGTCGTCAGGAGACGCTGCACGAACGCGTGCAGGACGAGTTCGTCTGGCCCGTGGCACGCGCCATGTCGCTCGGGCGCAAGACGGTCTACGCCAAGTTCCTGCCGTCGGAATCCGATATCGAAACGGGTCTCGCGCAATCGCCGACCTGGCTTGCCGCCGGCCTCGCCTATCTCATCGGCGGCTTCACCGCGTTCATGCTGACCGGAAGCGGCTCGCCGATGGGTGCGGGCGATCTGCTGTTCCTTGGTTCATTGCCGAACCTGGGCCTGTCGCTGGCGACCAGCGTCCTGCACGGCGTGAACCGGCATCCGCACTGGCGACAGGCCGGCAGCGTGCGCCTGCAGACCGTTGCCACGACGAGCTACGCCACGGCGATCATTGCCGCCGCCGTCTTTTTCGTCATGACGGCGCCGTCGTTCAAGGCATCGAGCGGTACCGTGCTGGCGTGGTGCGCCTGCCTCGCCACGCTCCTGCATGGCGGTTGGCGGGTATGGCGGCTGCCGCTGTTGCGTGACTCGGCACGCTGGCTGAAGCGCTCGATGCATCGGATGGGGAAGTGACCCGCGCGGATCGTTGGTCAACTCAAGTCGCCGTGTCCCGCAGGGGCGACCGACTCGTTGCCGCCCTGCCCGACGCGGTTACCGCGGCGTTCTTCCTCACGCTGTGGATCGCACCGCTGGCATTCGGGCTGCACGGCGTGCGCAACGCCATGCTCGTGATGCTGGTCGAATTCGTGTTGATCCATGCGACCGGCGGATTCGGCGCGAGCGTGTTCCGCGAAGACCTTACACGCGCGAAGCGTTTCGCCTTTCTGTTCGGCACGAGCCTCTTCTATCTTCTGTTCGTCAGCACGTTCGCCCTGATCTTCGAAGCCTGGTGGCCTTTCCTCGCCTTCGCCTGGCTGCTCGTCGGCAAGCTTGCGATGGCAGTCGATCCGCGACGCACGTCGACCGAGCGACGCGTGGCGATGCAGCGGCGCTGGGTACAGACCGCCATCGTCTACCTGCTCGGCGTGTTCGCCACCGTCATCCTGCCGCTGCCGCGACTCGGCATCACGGCGGACGTCACGCCGCATCTCGGATTGACTGGGAGTGGGCTCTGGATCGAGCAACCGCACACGGTCATCGCATTCGGCACCCTTTATTTCGGTGTGCTCGCCGCGCTCGGTGCGCGCCAGGCGATGGCGGCAGCGGAGGTGCCCAGGAATCCGCGCGACGACGCCGGCTAGACATCGGATGGTCGACGGCTCGCCCTGCCCACGCATCGTCCCGATGCCCGCATTGACGGCGACTCGACCAGGGGGGCTTGCATTTGTCCGCCATTTACGTACATTAGTACGTATGGACGAGACCAGCCTCACCGAAAACCAGCGCCGCGTGCTCGAGCATATCCGCGCCTACGTCGATGCGCACGGTCGCCCGCCCACGCTGCGCGAGATCGCCGAAGCGCTCGGCTTCGCCCGCCACAGCTCGGCGCAGGATTACGTCGAGGCGCTCGTGCGCAAGGGCGCGCTGCACCGCGCGCCGCATCGTGGCCTGCGCCTCCCCCATCGCTCACGGACGCCGGCGACGACCTTGCTTCCCCTCGTCGGGCGCGTCGCCGCCGGCAGTCCGATCCTCGCCACGGAAAACATCGAGGGCGAGTTCGGCATCGATGCCGACCTGTTCCGGCCTCGACCCGACTACTTCCTGCGCGTGATCGGCCTCAGCATGCGCGATGCCGGCATCCTCGATGGCGACCTGATTGCCGTGCACCGTACCGACAGTGCCGACGATGGCCGCATCGTGGTGGCACGTGTCGATGACGAAGTCACCGTGAAGACCCTCGAATGCAAGCGCGGGCGCATCCGCCTGTTGCCCGCCAACCCCGATTTCGCGCCGATCGAAGTCGATCCCGAACGCACGACCTTCGCCATCGAAGGC
>Ga0247738_10000935_pt1 | contig 10771 bp, 8 predicted proteins | sample UWRJL013104B2_FD_180936 | JGI IMG/M metagenome (GOLD analysis project Ga0247738, IMG submission 180936) | Plant litter microbial communities from Arlington Agricultural Research Station in Wisconsin, United States - UWRJ-L013-104B-2 | ecosystem: Environmental > Terrestrial > Plant litter >...
GGCATCGAGCAGATAGGCAAGCGGCACTTCGAAGATCGCGTCCACTTCGCCATGGGCCGGGCGCAGCGGCAGATCGGGCGGGACGATGCCGATAATCGGCTCGATGGCAAAGCCGGTGCCGGTGCGGAAAAGATCGGACCGACCGATGACCTCCACCTGTGTCGGCGGCAGGGCAATCTCCTCCTCCGCCTCGCGCAGGGCCGCGGCAATGGCATCGACATCCTCGGGATCGAGCCGTCCGCCGGGGAAAGCCACCTGCCCGCTATGCTGGCGCAGATCGGCATGGCGCTGCGTGAACAGGATGCCCGGTTGCGGGCGATCGGTGATGGCGACAAGCACGGCGGCGGGCGTGAACGGCCCCTCCGGCAAGGCCCGGTCGGCGTAGAGAAACACATCCTGCGTCTGCAACTGGGCAAGCTCGGGCGAAAGCGCGGCGGCGAGGCGGGCGCGCAGAGTCATCGCGGGAAAGGCAGTTGCTGGAGAGGCAGGCGCAGGCTCATGCCGATCCGCATAAGGCGCGGCGGCGGGCTTGGCAAAGGGCGGGATGATTGTAGCGTTTGATCGTGAGTGACTTCCAAGTGGGAGCGATGGCTAGCTGTTGGTCGCGCGATCATAGGCTCGGGCGAGCAGATAGCTTGGGAAGTCATGATGGGCCGCGACCTCGGCCAGCCGACGGTCTCGATCCTGTCGGTTTTGAAAAGCTTCAACGGCGCGCTGATATATCTCTTCTACTCGCGACCCCTTCGGCAATCTTCCTATGGCCAGCCCCGCTACCGCGTTTACGCGGATGCGCGTCAACTCCCTTTGATCGGGAGGGACAATAGTGAGGATGCCATCGAGAATATCTCTCCATGGCTCACTAGGGAAAGGCTGCACCTCGATCTCATCGCGTATTTTCCACCAAAAGTAATGCGTATCGCCATTTGAAAGCGAACGTGGCAGCTCCGTTATCTGCAAATCGGCTTGATCGAGCCTTGTACCCACCAGTAGCGGTCGGGCTCGCGTACCTTTTGTTCTCCGGGCGTCAACGACGACACCATCCCGCACGGTGGCGCCGATGAAGCCGGGGGGACCGTAGCGCTCTACGCGAATCAAGGCCGCTTGATGGGAAACGTCGGCCACCTGCAAGATGGTGGTCATCAACCCCATAGCGTGATCGACTCGCGCTGCAGTCTCCTTAACCCAAGTTGTAGGCATGAGCAGTTCCGCGGCAAATCGGTTCGCCTCTGCTTCCATCTGTCGATACGGATCGCTGCCTCCTCTGCGCGGCGCTTCCAAATCGTCCAGGATAGTCCCGGCGTGCCAGGGGATAATGATATGGCCAATCTCGTGTGCGAGAGTGAACCTCTGCCGCACCCAACCAATCTCTTTGGAAACCCATATCTTAGGGCGCACGCCGGCCTTTTTGATATCCAAACACAATCCGTCGATCTGAATCGGAAACTGCTTGAAATTGACCGTGGCATAGGTGGAGGCGATGCGACGCACGTCTATGGGCGGCTGAAGGCCGAGCCGCTTGATCAAGCGAGCCGCCAACCGCTCCTCGACTGTCTCGAGGTCATCGGTCGGGCTGAGATTCAATCCACCGGCGGAGGGCAGCGAGTTTACCAGCGTCATCAGCGCGCGCCGCGATGCGCTCCCAATATCGGAGGTTGTCATTGACCGCTTCCATGATTGACTGATGCTTACGCCGCGCCGTGATGATTAAGTTGATGTGTTCAGGATCAGCGACCCACAGGGAATATTCTTCCCACGATAGGCCCAGAGATTCATGCAGTTCGAGATTAGAATCCGAGTGGTGCCAAACTTCCACAAAATCATCGATCTCGTCAGGAAGCACATCGCCTCGGACAGCTAGGTCAATGAACACGAGCGGCTCAGACATCTATCTTGCGTCCCTTCACAGGCGGCTTGATCGTCACTCCGGTAACGGCGTCGCATACGCCGACATGACGGCCCCTCGCATTGAATACCTCAATCTCACTGTGCAATGCATCCCAGGTATATAAACGCGTTCCACCCCTGTTCCGCCAACGCTTCTCCCCATAGACAAACCCAAGCGGTTCGCATTCATCTAAAAAACAGGGGCTGGGTTTGGGCACCTGCCTCTACCTCACCGCGCCTGTGCGATCGCCGTGATCGGCGTCTTGCCGCTGACATAGCGGGCGAGCAGTGCCTTGACCTCCGCCGCCGTGACCGCGCCGAGCGCCTTGGGTTCGTCGAGCACATTGTCGCGGGCGCGCGGCTCGCGCAGGGTCGTGGAAAGGCTGCGGAGCCAGAAGCCGTTAGTCTCGCGGGCTTTCTGGGCGGCTTCCACCAGTGGCTTCTTCGCGCGGTCCAGCTCATCGGCGCTGATCGGATCGTTCGCGAGACCGGCAATGACCTCCAGAACGGCCTTGCGCATGGCCTCGAACTTGTCCGGCGATGTCTCGGTCTGCACGATGAGATAGCCCAGACCCGCAAGATCGAGCGAGGCAGAGGCACTGGCCGAGGGCGAGTAGGTCAGGCCCAGCTTTTCACGCACCGTATCGTTCAGTCGCGCCTTGATGAGTGCGGCCGTGATGTCCGCTGTGTGGCTGAGCTTCTGGTCGGTGAGGAAGTCGGGCAATTGCCAGACGAGGCCATAATAAGCCTGATCCGCGCGGCCGCCATGACGGAAGACGAACGGCGCCTCACGCGCGGCGGGCATGTTGATACGCGGCGTGGGCTCGGCGGGGCGCGGCCCACGCGGGAGCGCGCCGAAGGTCGCGGCGGTCTCACGAATCGCCTGATCGACGGAGATATTGCCGACAATCGTCACGTCCGCCGGGGTGCCGAGCATCGGGCGGATCATCGCGGGCAGATCGGCAGCCTGTGTCGCGTCGATATCGGCATCGCTCGGCGTCCCCACGAAGCGGCGGTCATTGCCTTGCAGCAAGTCCCCCAGATCGCGCTGGAAGACGGAGCCGGCATTGGTGTTGATCTGTGCCTTCATCATGGGCCCGAGCGACCTGAGCTGATCGGCCATCTCCGTGCGGAAGCCCGGATCGACCGCATAAGCCGCGAGCAGCTGCATCTGGAAGGCAATGTCGGCCGGGCGCGTGCCGCCGTTGAGCCAGAAACGCGTGGCGCCGAAATTCGCCGAGATGCCGCCGAGCTTGCCTTGCGTCTGCATGAAATTGCGCAGTTCCGGCACGGCGACCTTGCCGGTGCCGCCCACGGTCAGGAGGCCCGTCGCCCAGGTGGCATGGGCCAGCGCGGCGGGAAGCCCCGCCTGCCCGGTGCCGAAGCCGACGCTGACGGCAACGCGGTCCTTCTCAAAGTCGGTCTGCTTGGCGATGAGCCGCGTGCCATTGGCGAAGGTCACGATCGTGGCGCCGAGCGCTTTGTCCTCGCGGCGCGAGACGACGGCGCCGGGCTTGCCGAAATCGCCATAGGGCCAGGTCGCGGCCTGCCGGATGGTGGCTGCGGGCAGCGGGCGGGCCTGCGATTCGACAAGCGCCATCTCCAGCGCTGCCGGGGTCGCGGGATTGACGCGTGACGAGCGGAAGACCACGGGCGGCGCACCGGCGAAGATACTGCGCAAGGTCGCCGTCACGCTTGCCGGTGTCTCGGCCGCGAAAAGCTCGCTCACCAGCGCGAGATCCTGCGCGGGGCTGGTGAACAGCTCATCCTCCGTCGCGGCGCGCACCAGCCCATCGGCGAGCGCGCCGTTGCGCCGGGTGCTCGCGCCATCGACTGCAGAGCGCAGGCGGGTCAGAAAGGAATTGGTGGCGCGCTTGAGTTCATCGTCGCTGACACCGTCGCGCAGCAACACGCGCTGCTCCTCCAGCGCGGCATCGAGCGCCGGGCGCCACTTGTCCGGATCGGCCTGGAGCGAGAGGCTGACCAGCGCGCCGGTGCCGAGCAGGGCATCGCTCATGCTTGCCTGCGCGCTGAGATAGGGGCTGCCCGGTTTGAGCGCGCGATCCGACAGGCGGTTGTTGAGAACCGTGAGGCCAAGGGTGCGGGCGACCTGCTCGCGATCGACCGCCAGTGTCTCGGCGCGGCGATCAAGCGGGCGCACCCAGTTGAGCGAGAGTTCGTCCGGTGCGCCGTCCGCGACAAACTCGGCGGCCTTTTGCGCGGGGACGGGCGTGGCGGGATCGTAGCGATCGGCGTTGCCCTCGCCTTTCCAGTCGGAAAAGCCGGCCTTGATCTGCGCTTCGATCTGCGCCGGGTCGATTGCTCCGACGATGACGATGACGGCGTTTTCCGGCCGGTAATTGGCGCGATAATAACGACGCAGGCGCTCGGGCGTGGCGCCGCGGATCGTCTCGACCGTGCCGATGGCCCAGCGCTCCGGCACCAGCGTGCCCGCGAAGAGCAGGCCGAGATTGGCCTTCGCGGCCTTGAAACCGGGATTGTCGCGTACGCGCTCCTCGGAGAGGACGACGCCTTTCTCGGCCTCGACCGCTTTGGGATCGAGCGTCAGGCCCTCGCCGATTTCGCGGAAGAGCTTGAGGCCGGTCGCGAGCGCATCGGGCGTCGCGCGCGGGAAGTTGAACATGTAGAGCGTGCGCTCATGCGAGGTCGAGGCATTGGTGTCCGGGCCGAAGCGCAGGCCATGACGCTCGAGCATGCGCACCACTTCGCCATCGGCCACGTTGGTGCTGCCGCGAAAGGCCATATGCTCGAGGAAATGGGCAAGGCCGCGCTCTTCCTCGCGCTCCTTGAGCGAGCCGGAGCCGATGAGCATGCGCATCGAGACCGCATCTTTGGGCGTATCGTTCTTCAGGATCGCATAGCGCAGGCCATTGGGCAGCGTGCCGAAGCGGACGGCGGGATCGACGGCGCGGCCCAGATAATCCTGCGCCCAGCGGCCGGGCTGCTTGAGTGGAGCCTCCTGCGCGAACGCGGCGGGCGCGAGCGAGAAAGCAGCGAGAAAGCACAAGAGCGTCCGGACGAATTTCACCTGTCGTGTCTCCGCAGACTGAGGGATGGCGACGACCTAAGAGGTCATTGCCGCCCCCGCAATCAAAAGCGGAGCGGAGCCAAGCTCAGCCGACGGACAGGGAGAGCGCGGCGCCGTTGCGCGGGCTGAGCATGCCCTGCGCGGGCAACTGCGCGCCCTCTGGCAGGCGCGCCAGCAGCCGGTGCCGTTCGACAGGACCGGGCGCGTCCCAGCCGCCGGTCGCATCGGCCGAAAAGTCCCAGAAGCGGCTATAATATTCCGGGTCGCCGATCATCACGAGCGGGATTTGCGCGGCCAGCGGCATGGCGTCTGCGGTGGCGATGAGATGATCCATCAGCAGCCGCCCGATGCCGTGACGCTGCGCATCCGGCTCCACCGCGACCGGGCCGACCATGACCAGCGGCACCTGCGCCCCATCCGCCGTCTCAAGTGCGACCGGCCAGCTCTGCAACAGGCCAAGCAGCGCGCCAGCCTCGTCACGCGCGGCGAAGGACAGGTCCGTGAGCCAGGCCATGCCCCTGCGGATGCGATAAGCCGTGCGGCCATGACGATCCGGCCCGAATGCAGCATCGAGCAGACCGGCAATCGCCGTGTCCGCCGTGCCCGCCAGCCGGTCGATCCCAATGGCCACCTGCATGTTCACCGCTTGCCGTTCCGTTCTCAAGAGGGCAAGAGCGCCCAAGGCGGCGGCCTTTAGCGCCTGCCGGTTAAATGAAAAAGACAAAGTTGAGGCGCAGATGAGCGAAGCCGGACTGGACAAGATGGACGATATGCTTGTCCTGGAGATTGACGATCTCGAAGTGGACGTGCTCACCGGCATCTACTCGGAAGAGACGCATCTGCCCCAGCCGCTGCGCATCAGCGTGCGCGTGCTGCTCCATTGCGCCGACCATTATGGCGTCGATACGCACCTGACGGCGTCCAAAAATTACATGGACCTCAAGCATGCCGCGATGGACGCGATCACGCAGGGCCAGCATTTCACGCTGATCGAAGCGGTGGCCGATCATATCATCGACACGGTCTTCCTTCAGGACGACAAGGCGCGGCACGCGACAGTCAAGATCGTGAAGCTTGCGCTCTCCGAACGATCCGAGAAAATCGGCATCACATTGTCGCGCTGGCGCAAATGACGAAGCGCGCTTACCACTGAGGCAGGCGCCGATGCCCGCACGGCTGGCCTTTTGACGGCGCCTCCCGTAAAGGCGCGGCCATGCACTTTCTAGACCAAGCAAAGATATTCATTCGCTCCGGATCGGGCGGGCCGGGCGGCGTGAGCTTCCGGCGCGAGAAATATGTCGAATATGGCGGACCCGACGGCGGCGACGGCGGCAAGGGCGGCGACATTATTTTCGAAGCCGTGCCCGGCCTCAATACGCTCATCGATTTCCGCTACAGCCAGCATTTCAAGGCGCAGCGCGGCATTCCCGGCATGGGCAAGAACCGCACCGGCGCGGGCGGCAACGACCTGATCATCAAGGTGCCGGTGGGCACGCAGGTCATTTCCGACGACGACGAGGGCACGATCCTCGCCGACTTCACCGAAGTCGGCCAGCGCCAGCTGCTGCTGCGTGGCGGCGACGGTGGGCGCGGCAACCTCTCCTACAAGACATCGACCAACCGCGCGCCGCGCCAGCACGGCACAGGCTGGCCGGGCGAGGAAATGTGGGTCTGGCTGCGGCTCAAGCTGCTTGCCGACGTAGGCCTCGTCGGCCTGCCCAATGCCGGCAAATCGACATTCATCAATCAGGTGACCAACACCAAGGCCAAGGTGGGCGACTATCCGTTCACCACCACCAAGCCGCAATTGGGCGTCGTCCTGCACAAGGGACGCGAGTTCGTGCTCGCCGATATTCCGGGCCTCATCGAAGGTGCGGCAGAAGGTGCGGGCATTGGCGACCGGTTCCTCGGCCATATCGAGCGCTGCCGCGTGCTGATCCACCTGATCGACGCGACGGGCGACGATCCGGTCAAGGCATGGAAAATCGTCAAGGGCGAGCTGGAAGCCTATGGCGCGGGGCTTGAGGACAAGCCGCAGATCCTCGTGCTCAACAAGGGCGACCTTCTGGGCCAGGAGCTGATGGAAGACATTGCCAAGTCATTCACGCGCCGCAAGGCAGGCAAGCCCATGATTATCTCCGGTGCGACCGGCGAAGGCGTCGAGAAGCTGCTCGATTCGATCCTGCCGCTGCTTGGCGAAAATATCTTCGGCGAGCGCAAGCCGGCGGTGGTGGAGGGAGAGGCAGTCGAGGAAGCGGACAAGCCATGGTCGCCGATCTGAGCTTCGCTGTTTCCACGGCAAATCTGGCGAGCGTTAGCCATGCCTGATCGCCTGACCGGCTTCTCTCCCGAGACGTGCAAGCGCCTCATCGTCAAGGTCGGCTCGGCCTTGCTGGTCGGCGCGGATGGCTCCGTGCGCCGCGACTTTCTGTCGAGCCTTGTTGACGAGCTCGCAGCGAGACGCACCGCTGGCCAGCAGATCGCCATTGTTTCGTCCGGCGCCATCGCGCTGGGCGCGCGCCGCCTTGGCCTCGCCAAGGGCGGACGCGCGACGCTGGAAGATGCGCAGGCCGCGGCGGCGGTGGGCCAGATCGCGCTCAGCCAGGTATGGGCCGACCTGCTCGGCGCGCATGGCATTGCCGCAGCGCAGATACTGGTGACACTGGGCGATCTTGAGGATCGGCGGCGCTATCTCAATGCCGCCGCAACGCTCGACCGGCTGATCGGGCTGGGCGTCATTCCCGTCATCAACGAGAATGACAGCGTCGCCACCGAGGAAATCCGCTTCGGCGACAATGACCGGCTCGCCGCCCGCATCGGCCAGGCCGCGCGGGCTGACGCCGTCGTGCTGCTCTCCGACATAGACGGGCTTTACACCGCCAATCCGAGCGCCGACCCGAGTGCGACACTGGTGCCGCTGGTCGAAAAGCTCGACGCACATATCATGGCCATGGGCGACGCCAGCTCGGATTCCGGCATGGGATCGGGCGGCATGCTCTCCAAGCTTCAGGCCGCGCAGATCGCCACCGGGGCCGGGGCGCATCTCGCCATCATCTCGGGCCGGGTGAATTCGCCGCTGACCGCATGGGCGACCAGCAAGCGCGGCACTTTGTTCCTCGCCGCCACCCGTCGCGGCGCGCGCAAGGATTGGCTGGCCGGGCGGCTGACCGTCAAGGGCAAGCTGGTCGTGGACGCAGGCGCAGCCAATGCGCTGAAGCAGGGCCGCAGCCTGCTGCCGGCGGGCATTACCGAGACGAGCGGCGCCTATGCGCGCGGCGACGTCATCGACATTGCCGGGCCGGACGGCGCCGTGATCGCGCGCGGTCTGGCGCAATATGACAGCGGCGACGCGGAGAAGATCATCGGCAAGCGCAGCGAGGATGTGGCAGCTTTGCTCGGCGGAACACCGCGCGCTGCCATCGTCCATCGCGACCATATGGTGCTCCTGTGAGCCTGATTGCGATCACGGGAGCGACCGGCTTCGTCGGTAAGGCTGTGCTGACGCGCGCGCTGGCTGACGGGCATCGCGTCCGCGCCCTCGCCCGCCGCCCGCAGCCGCCACGCGACGGCGTGGAATGGATACTTGGCACGCTCGACGATCATGGCCAACTCGGCAAGCTGGTGGCAGGGGCCGACGCGGTGCTGCACATTGCCGGGATGGTCAATGCGCCTGACCGAGCGACATTCGAGGCCTGCAATGCGCAGGGCACGGCCGCCGTCATCGCCGCAATGAAGGCGCAGGGCACGCAGCGCCTCGTCCATGTCTCCAGCCTCGCCGCGCGCGAACCGCTGCTCTCCGACTATGGCTGGTCCAAGGCCGAGGCGGAGCGCCATGTCGGATCGAGCCGGCTCGACTGGACCATGGTGCGCCCACCCGCCATTTATGGGCCGCATGACGCCGAGTTGCTGGAGCTGTTCCAGATGGCCAGCAAGGGCTTCGTGCTGCTGCCGCCCGCCGGGGGCCGCCTCTCGATCATCCATGCCGACGATCTGGCCGCGCTGCTGGTCAAGCTCGCCAGCTTGCAGGGCGGCGCGACGCGCGACGTGATCTACGAGGTGGACGATGGCCGTCCCAATGGCTGGACACATGTTGCCCTCGCGCAGGCCATTGGCCGCGCCGTCGGGCGCGACCGCATCGTACCGCTCAGCATGCCCGCGCTCATGGTCAGGCTCGGCGCTGGTATCGACAGGATGGTCCGGGGCAAAAAGGCGCGGCTGACGCCCGACCGGGCAAGCTATTTCTGCCATCCTGACTGGGTCGCACGCGTTTCCATGCATCCGCCGGAATCGGTTTGGAAACCAGCGATAGCAACCGAGCAAGGGCTGGCGTCCACTGTAGTTGCCTATCGCGAAAAGGGCCTTCTCAAACCGGCAGCATGAGCGGCAGGATCTGCGGCAAGCATGCCTCTTGCCGCAAAGTTTGCACTGTTTTGTCGATGCAGCAAGACAATGCCCGATTGCGGCCTTATTCGCTTGCCAATAGCGGGCGTGGGCGCACAACCGGCGCCCCGGTTAGCCATAAAAACAGGAAAGTCAGTCCCGATGTCAGACCGCCAGGCCGTTTTCGATACGGTCACCGCCCAGATCGAGCCGTTCAACAAGAAGGGCGCTGCGCTCGGCGAAGCGACGACCTTTGCCGGCGATCTCGAATGGGACAGCCTCACGGTCATGGATTTCGTCGCGGCCATCGAGGATGAGTTCGAGATCATCATCACCATGAACATGCAGGCCGAGATCGAGACGATCGGCCAGCTGGTCGACGCCGTGATGAAGCTGAAGAAGGAAGGCTGAAACCATGGCCTCTGTGATCGACACCAACGCACCCTCGATGCGGACGACCGAGCCCGGCACCGACCTCCTCTCCAAGTTCGATCCGCTGATCGCCGAACGCGAGGCGCTGATGGCCACGGGCGTGCGCGATCCCTTCGCCATCGTGATGGAGAAGGTGCTCTCGCCGACGCGGGCGATCATCAAGGGCAAGGAGACGATCCTGCTCGGCACCTATAATTACATGGGTATGACTTTCGACCCGGACGTGGTCGCGGCGGGCAAGAAGGCGCTCGACGATTTCGGCGCGGGCACGACAGGCAGCCGCGTGCTCAACGGCACCTATTCGCCGCACAAGGACTGCGAGGACGCGCTCAAGGAGTTTTACGGCACCAAGCACGCCATGGTCTTTTCGACCGGCTATCAGGCCAATCTGGGCATGATCTCCACGCTCGCCGGCAAGGGCGACTATATCGTCCTCGATGCCGACAGCCATGCATCGATCTATGATGGCTGCGCGCTGGGCAATGCCGAGATCGTGCGCTTCCGCCACAATAGCGTCGAGGATCTCGACAAGCGACTGGGCCGGCTTCCTGCCGACGCGCAGAAGCTGGTGATCCTCGAAGGCGTCTATTCGATGTTCGGCGACGTGGCTCCGCTGCCCGAGATGGTCGCGGCGATCCGCAAGCATCCCAATTGCATGATCCTCGACGATGAGGCGCATGGCATGGGCTTTTTCGGCGCCAATGGCCGGGGCGTCTATGAGGAGCAGGGCGTCGAGAGCGAAATCGACTTCGTGGTCGGCACGTTCTCCAAGTCGGTCGGCACGGTCGGCGGCTTCTGCGTCTCTAATCACCCGAAGTTCGACGTGATGCGCCTCGTCTGCCGGCCTTATGTGTTCACGGCCTCGTTGCCGCCGAGCGTGGTCGCGACTGCCGCGACCTCGATCCGCAAGCTCATGCATGCGCAGGACAAGCGCGCGCACCTGTGGGAAAACAGCAAGAGGCTCCATGGCGGCCTACGCGCACTGGGCTTCAAGCTGGGCACCGAGACGCCGCAATCCGCGATCAT
>Ga0247738_10000936_pt1 | contig 10769 bp, 10 predicted proteins | sample UWRJL013104B2_FD_180936 | JGI IMG/M metagenome (GOLD analysis project Ga0247738, IMG submission 180936) | Plant litter microbial communities from Arlington Agricultural Research Station in Wisconsin, United States - UWRJ-L013-104B-2 | ecosystem: Environmental > Terrestrial > Plant litter >...
ACGCTCTTTTTTGGACATTCCTTTATATGTCAAAGCAAGCGCAACATTTTCGAGTACGGTATACCAGGGCATACTGCTATACTCCTGAAAAACCACACTCACTCTGTTTTCTGAAGAAGGGGTAGCACCATTGATTAATACTTTTCCGGTTGTGGGAGTTTGTAAGCCGGCTATATATCTGAGCACGGTTGATTTGCCGCTCCCCGAGGCACCCAGTAAACCTATGAACTTACCTTTATCCGGCTGTTCCTGCACGGCAAAGTTCAGATCCTTGATGATGTATGTTTCACCATTATTGTATGACTGGGAAATGCCCGTCATGTCGATGATTTTTTTAGGATCTTTGTGTGTTGGATAAATGTATGTAGCCATATTTGTATTAATCTTTACCGAATAAATGATCCTCCAGTCCATCCCAGAATAAGATCTCCAGATCTACTGCACGTTCAGCACCTTCTTTAAAATCTGTAATATTTTTTTCATTATCCAGCCATGGAACTATTGAGCTGAGCATATCTTCATAATGATGTTCGTCGAGTGTGATATGCACTGACCAGAATTCAAGATCTGATTCTGTAAGGCCGTCTACCTTTTGAAGTCCATGATAGATGAGTTCATATTCCTTTGAAGTGAAAAATTCGGTACCGGGACCCAACGCACCTAAACTTTTAATAAAACTTGCATCCTGACACATATTTAATATATATTCTACATATATCAACGTGGAAGGCAATGGTTTGGCATTTTTTAATTCATGATGAGTGATGCCTAATGCAAGGCAGAATTTATCAAAAAGTACCCTGTGAGAACCTGAAAGTTTGCCGGATCCATGTTCCTCCCAAAGATTTTCAATTAAGGCAAATCTGGTCTGATCATCAGGGATATTGGCGGCACATGCGCATAGAAACCGTGGAAAATAACTGCAATAAATGCCATATTGAATAGCAAAGTGACGCAGTTGATTACGGTTTAATTCACCTTTTTTAATTCTGTTGATCACCGGATGGTCCAATATTTCATTGATCTTCGGAAGAAGGTTCAGCTCCAGTTGTTTTAATAGTTCTTTTGGCATATCTATCCTCCTATCGGTTTTTTAACCACATTTTTTCGCATCACAAAATCGTATAAGATCCAGCTGGAAATCCCTGCCATCAACAGGGCCATCAAAGGATATGTATCACCAAATGCATTTCCCAATATATTTTCTTTACCCAGGAATCCGGAATATTCATTGATCAGAAGAATGATGATCGTGGCAGCAATGATGATGCCAACATAAGGCATGATAACTTTGGTCAATTTTTTGACAGGATGATCATTTTTCAATATCCCTGCAGATTTATTTGTCTCCTTCAGATACTTGAATGGGAACAATCTTTTGTCCAGCATGACGAATAGTTTATCCTGAAGGAAACCGATGATGATGATGATAAATAACATGGCAAATAGTTTGTCAATATTACCCTGTCTGATACCTGTTCTCCACATCAATGCTCCTAGTCCGCCTTGATTTCCAATACTTTCAATAATAATAATGTACGTCCATGAAATAGCTGTCAGAACACGAATATCATCTGAAAACTTAGATAAAACGTGCGGTAAATAAACAGTTTTAATTGTTTGCCATTTGGAAGCACCAAGTGTGTAGGCGGTTTTTAGATAAACTTCTTCTACATCATTGATCCTCGTGACAATCACAGGCAACATGTAGATCAGTATTCCAAATGCAAGAAAATGAACTTTCATCTCGGTGCCCAATCCAAACCACACGATGAAAAGACCGATCACACCTGTCAAAGGAATAAATCTGAATGCCTCGATCTGGCGGCTGAACAGGCCTCTGAACAAGGGAAACAACCCAACTAAAAATCCAAACACGATTGAAATGATCACTGCTTCTATGTATCCTGAAAGATTCAGTCCCAATGATCTGCATAAATTAGTCAACAGATCATTTTCGACAAAAACAGCATACAGCGCGTGCATGACTCTTGCCGGAGACGGAAGTATTCCCGGAGGAACTACCGGTTCACTTCCTGCAGTGAGCATGTACCAGATCAACAGCAACATCATAATTCCGATGGCTTCGAGGACCAGCTTGGTCCGCACCGGCAAAATACCTCTTAGTTCAAATAGTTTCATCGATGGGTTTAAGATGTGATTAAGTCCGGATTACAATAAAAAAAGGTGGACAAATGCTCAGATTTACATCACGTCCACCTTTTTATGAAATTTTATTCACCGATCAACTGAAATTCAGTTCTTCTGTTTTTTGCTTTACATTCTGAAGTGGAGTTGCTTTCGCAACCGGAAACAGGCTTATCAGAACCGTTTCCAATGATAATGAATCTGTTGTAGTCCATGCTGTAGGTGGACTGAAGATATTGTGCAACTGATTCCGCTCTTTTTCTGGACAATTCAATGTTTTTCAATTTGTCACCTACATTGTCCGTATTGCCTTCTATTCTAACACGTGCATTAGCAAAACCTCTTGCCACATCTGCGAATTGAAGATCGATCAGAGATTTTGCATTTTCATCCAGTTTGAAACTACCTGTAGGGAAAGTAATACTTGCCGTTTTGATTGCTACAGCCGGAGCTTTTTTCTGTTCAGCCGTAGCTGCCGAGAATTTTGTATTTCCTTCACCTTCAGAATTACCTGTCGCCTGTAGCTCAGAGTTGGTCACTGCATAACTGTTTGAAAGTGCTCTCCAGTTTGGACGATTTGCGGGAGCAAAACCCAAGGCCTGATATTTGTCACCCATTTTATTATAAAGTGCGTCCCCTGTTATCCCTTTGTAACTATTGTTCAATCCAAAGAAGTTCAGGTTGTCTCCATGATTTGTTAATCTTAATGCACCCATCATACCCAATGCATCGTCTTTGCTAAGTTGAAGATTCGTCGCCATGATGGCTGCCGCTTTATCTCTGTTAGCTTCACTGCCATTGATCTCAGACACCGCTTTCATCCAGCCGTCATAGAATTTTCTTACTTTATCTTTATTGGCATCGATCCAGGCTTTTTTACCCATGAATACATCAGAAATAATATTCGAAGCAGTCACAGTGGATTGTAAAACTTTAGATCCCGGAACATCTCTCAGTGAAGCTTGTGGATCCCATACCACAGCGGCTTCTACTTTGCCACTCTTAAATGCCGTCTCTGCATCCGCAGTAGTTGGCACTTCGACCATTGTTACGTCTGATGGTTTAAGGTTGGCCGCTTCCAGCATGAATAATAACAATGTCTGCGATGGGGTAGAGGGAGTCACCGCGATTTTTTTGCCTTTCAGATCATTGATCTTATTGATACCTCTTTTAGCTACCACCGCATCCGCTCCTCTGGACCAGTCAAGTTGCATTACTACCTGAGGATTGAATGGGGCCAAACCTTCCATTTCAGTAGCCATCGCACTTGTTTCGTTGTTGAAAAGCTGTACCTGGTCACCTTTAAAAGCCTGGCGCGAAGCATCAAAATCATCTATGATGTGGAATTTTACTTTTAAACCATATTCTTTGAAAAATCTTGAATTTTCATTTGGTTCTGTTCCATTATTGAAATAAAGTCCCGGAGCAGCATTACCGAAGGTAAAGAGCTGAACATTAAGCACATCATCATCGATAGGCAGTTTTTTGCCTTGTTCCACGGTTGGTGTTTCACCGTCAGTTGCTTCTTTTTTATCAGAGTTCATAATATCCCCGAATGTCCCTTTATTGATGAGGTATCTTCCGCCGAAAATTATCGCCGCAAGGATTCCGACCACGATGAGTAATCTTGAAAAGGGTGTCAGACGTGTAGCCATGTTTATTGATTTTTAAGTTTTAAAAGTTTTGTTGTTTCATTTTTATTTATTCGAAGAAAGTATCATACTGATTTCTATGATTTTCTTCTTTCACCGGACGTGCTACAGGAGCGTTCAAATCCAATACTTCACTGTCATTATTAGCTTTTTTAAGGATGTCTTTTTTCTCATTTCCAAGTAAAAGGGACACACCTTCACTTTCCCATTTCTCAAGCATTTTCATACCTTCTTCCTCGAATACGCCATTCTGAAGATCCACACTGTCCATGAAATTGGAAGAAACTTCCATGAATCTTTCCATCTCGCCCACTTTGGCACTCACATCGTCAGCTATGGCTTCAAGTGCCTGATCGAACATAGCTCTCTGATCTTTGTCTCCGGAAATAATGCTCATGGCAGATTTCATAGCTGAATGACTGGCGCGTATTGCGGATCGCTCCTGTTCTTTCACAGCTACCTGATCTTTGATGTCTTCCATCATGATCTCTGAATTTTCGTACATTTTGGTCAGCACCCTGTATAGGATCTCCATTTTTTTGTACAGATCCTCCAGTTTTAAGTTTGAATCTGTAAGACGGCCGGCCTGTCGGGATTTCAGGATCATCATGGATTCCTTATTCCGTTCTTTTGCTTCACTGGCCATGCTCAAATTGCTCTGGATCTGCTTTTTATTGTTCAGGATCACCTCCTGAAGTTTATGCATCTGACCTCTGAGTTTGGAGATCTGCTGATCCATCTTGCCCAGATTGTCTTTCAGACTTTCAATATAGGATTTAAGTATTCCAATTGGGTCGATCTGGACGAAAATACCGGTGATCCAGCGCATTACACTTTTATACATATACCATACCAGATTTCTCATCTTTGGATCGAGTACCATGTAGATCAATGCACCCAGTACCAGTAATATACCGGCAAGGTAGAGTGTGTTGGAAGCTAATGTGATTAGAAAAGGAAGTATTTTGTATAAAACAAAGGCTCCACCTGCAAGTAGTCCAAGTCCAAGGACAGCTCCGGTTTTTCCTTCCGGCCTTTCCCAAAATGTCTTGGGGGAAATAGTTTGTTGATCCATTTATAAATTAATTATTTAGTAGTCAAATAGGTTTTAATTCGGTCCACATCATCTCTGATCTTCCTGACCAGGCTTTCATAAGTAACGGAAAAGTCAGCTTTGGTTGTTTCAATCTTGGATTGTGCGGATTTTATTTCTTCATCCAGGGAGGAGAGCATTTTTTTGTGTTCTTCAATCTCCGTCTGAAGCTTCTGGATCTGGTCCATTTTTCCTGCGAGCAGGTTATTCAGCTGTTTTGCTTCATTCTCCCTGTTGCTGATCTGCTTTGTTCGTTGGGCCTCCACCGCATTTCTGAAATTGGTTGCTTCCGTGTCCAGTATTTCCAGGTAGATGGTGGCACTATCTGTCAGATTTTGGGTAGAGGCTCCGGAAGCCTGGGCACCGGCAAATGCACTGATAAATCTCGTCTTTTCATCAAGTCCTAATGATTCCAGCGATTGCAGTGCTTTTTTAAATTCCAGATAGTCGAAACCTGCCTGATTATTACGTTCCAGGGCATCAAACAGGACTTTGTAGAATTGATCGGACTGCTGACCTGAGACATTGATCTCGGCTGAGGGTCTTACAGTCGCAAGGCCGGAGGTGGATTCAGGAGAAGATTTTGTGGTGGGTGCGGTATCATTGCCCGCATCTGTGGTTTCAGTCTGAACTGCATCACCTTCTGTTGCAGATGATTCGACAAAAACAGATTTCATTTTTTTGAAAAAATCACTCATGTAATTTTTATATTTAGACGATGGCCCGGACCACCTTTGTAAGTGTTTTTAGAATAATAATTAAACTATCAGGCTAAGGTAATAAAAATGTTGAACCCATTGCTTTGATATGCAAATTTTCAGTACATGCGAGGAGAATTTGTGCATCACAATTTGATCAGGATAAAGTCTCCATAATTGAGTTTTACTCTCCCTGATTTTTTAATGTTATTGAAAGCGATATGCATTTCTGAAAGTTCCTGTGAATAGGTGGGTTTTCGACTAAGTGGGTTTTGCAATGGATTAATGACTCATTATCGAAAATCAAGTCTGTTTCAATTCATTATTGTCAATTTTAACCTACACATTTAAGAATATTTAATATAATTTTCCAATATACTTTAAACAATTTGTTTTACATTTGTCTTGTAACTACTTGATAATAAATCTTTCAATCACCTTTATCAAAAGTATTTATTAAGTACAATATGATCGAAAACACATTAATGAGCAGCGAAAAACTCTATTTCTCTATAAGTGAAATAGCAGATTCTTTTGGCGTGTCCACCTCCCTGATCCGATATTGGGAAACCGAATTCAGCTTCCTCAAACCACACAAAAACAGTAAAGGGGACCGGAGATTTACAAAGCAGAATATTGAACAGCTGCAGATGATCTATCATCTGGTCAAAGAGCGAGGTTTTACATTGGAAGGTGCCAAAAACGAATTGAAAGAGAATCGGAAAAGATTGTCAACTGTTTCCTCTATTTCTACAAAATTGAAAGACATAAAAAAAGGTCTTGAAAATCTGAAGGATACACTTTAGATTTTTTTATAATTTTCCATTGACAATATCTCTGCGGCCAGTCGCAAATCGTCTGCTTCATTAGAAGCAATGATCACTATCTTGTCTTTCATGTGATTTCGAAGCAATTCTTCAAACCAGATTTTGCCTGCCTCGTCAAGATTTGATCCCGGTTCATCCAATAATATTATTGAAGTCCGTGTCATAATGGTCAGAAGCAACTTGATGCGTTGTTTCATTCCGGAAGACAATTCACCGATTCTTTTGTCCATTAATCCTTTAAATGGAAGTGCAATTAATACGGTTTCAGCGTCTGATAAGCTTTCTAATGGACGCAGACCGTGGTGAAATTCCAAGAGTTCCCTGACAGTCATCTCTTCGATCACTTCAATATATGGTGCGGTGAAAGTCACAGATTTGTATACTTCACTTACATGGACAGTAGAATTATTGGCTTTAAAATCGATTAGTCCTTTACTCGGTGTAGAATGACCGCTGAGCATCTTGAGCAGAGTGGACTTACCGCTGCCATTGGGGCCTTTGATGCCGTAGCAGTTGCCTTTGAGGAAAGTAAAATTAAAATCTTTGATCACCCATTCGAACAGATAACGTTTCCCTACCGCCTGGCAGGTGATCTCGTCAATGGAATGGCTTTGTGCGGACATATTAAATTCCTTTGATCAAGCCTCTTTTACTATTTTTTACGAAGTCGAGGATAGTGTCTTTGTCTGCAGAAGCAGCGATCGTGTTTTCAATATTTTCAATGGATCTTTTCACATTTGAGCCATGGATGAACAAGATCCTGTAAATATCCTGGATGTGGTGGATCCTGTCCTGATCGAATCCTCTGCGTTTCAAACCGATGGTATTGATCCCTGCGTATGAAAGTGGGTCTCTTGCTGCTTTGACGAAAGGAGGCACATCCGTCCTTACCTTGCTGTAACCGCCCAGCATGACGTGGTCTCCTATTTTGGAAAACTGTTGAACCGCAGCCATTCCCCCAAGCACGACAAAATTACCTACTTCGATATGTCCCGCTAATGATACATTGTTGGCAAGAACACAATTGTCACCTACGATACAATCGTGTGCAATGTGGCAGTAAGCCATCACAAGACAATTTTTACCGATCTTGGTGGTTCCTGCAGCAGAAGTTCCTCTATTGATCGTGACATATTCTCTGATGGTGGTATTGTCACCTATTTCAACAAGAGATGTTTCTCCGCCAAACTTCAGATCCTGGGGCACTGCAGCAACAACTGCCCCCGGGAAGATCCTGACATTATTGCCTAATCGCGCACCGGACATGATCACAGCACCTGAGCCGATCCAGCAATTTTCACCAATTATGACGTCATCAGCGATGGTTACAAAATTGGAGATGTCTGTGCCCAAGCCTATTTGTGCATTTGGGTGTACGTCTACAAATTTTTGGATCATTATTTTAGAGTTGTCCTGTTAACAATTTGAGCAGTCATATCTGCTTCAGATACGATCTTATTTCCAACATATGCGATGCCATACATGTGGCAAATACCTCTTCTGATAGGTTCCAGTAATTCCATTTTGAGGATCAGTGTATCTCCGGGTGTTACTTTTTGTTTGAATTTAGCATAACCTATTTTGATAAAATAAGTATCCCAGTTTTCAGGATCAGGCATCTTTGACAGACAAAGTATACCACCTGTCTGTGCTAATGCTTCGATCTGCAAAACAGCAGGGAAAACCGGATTGCCGGGGAAGTGACCTTGAAAACATGCTTCTGTGAAGGAAATATTTTTGATGCCTACCACATGATTTTCTTCCATTTCAATGATCTTGTCCACCAGGAGAAAAGGGTATCTGTGAGGCAACATGGTCATGATCTGATTGGTGTCCAGTACTGCTTCCTTGTCAGGATCATAAACCGGCTTACCTTTCATTTTTTTCTGCTCCAGAGCTGCTTTGCGCAATACTTTGGTAAATTCTATATTGATCGAATGACCTGGTTTGGTCGCCACTATTTTACCTTTGATAGGTTTGCCTAATAAAGTGAGGTCGCCTACTACATCGAGCAATTTATGACGGGCAGGTTCATTCTTAAAATGAAGATTGATCGTATTCAGAACTCCTTCTTTTTCAACTTTCACACTTGGTTTGCCAAGTTTTTTAGCCAATTCGTCCAATTCATCCTGATTCATTACTCTGTCCGCGATGACGATCGCATTGTCAAGGTCGCCACCTTTGATCAGGTCCTGATCAAGTAATTTCTCAAGTTCATGAAGGAAAACAAAAGTCCTGCACGGAGCGATTTCTGTCTTGTATTTTTCAATGCTTTCCAATTTGGCAAATTGTTGCCCCAGCACCGGTGAACCAAAATCTATCAATGTGGTCACCTCATACTCATCTGCAGGAAGCGCTAACATTTCGCTGCCGGTAGTTTCATCTTTGAAAGAAATGGGTTCTGTGACGATGAAATAATCTTTTTCTTCTTTTTGTTCTTCCACACCAACGGATTCAATGGCATTGATGAAGGGCATTGCACTTCCGTCAAGTATTGGAACTTCTGGTCCGTCTATTTCGATCAGCACATTGTCTATTCCTAATCCTGTAAGTGCCGAGAGAGCGTGTTCTACAGTATTGACCACGATGGCACCTGAGCTGATGGCTGTGCCTCTATTGGTGGAGATCACTCTGGAGATATCAGCGGGAATAATTACTTTTTCGGGGGTATCAATTCTTTGAAATTTAATACCATGATTTTCAGGGGCAGGAACAAAAGTCATCTCGACTAATTTTCCTGTATGAAGACCTATACCATTAAGAGATACTTTGTTTTTTATAGTTTTTTGCAACATAAATCTGATTGCCAACGCGTTTTTCCTGAAAAATTACGCAAAGGTAATCATATTAAATGATATGCAAAATATAATTAAGAGTCGTGCTCGTTGGAAAGGCCCATGGTAGTTTTACCAAGTTTGTCCATTTTCTCAGCCAGCGAAGGAAGATTCTTGAATATGGCATAAGACCTCAAATAATTAGTATAATCAAGGGCAGGTGAGCCAAATAATCTACTGTTTTTAATTTTCACAGAAGACTGGACCCCCGATTGTGCCTGTATCTGTGTTCCATCAGCAATATGTATGTGTCCGACAATACCTACCTGGCCTCCGATCTTACAACCTTCACCTATTTTCGCACTACCTGCGATGCCTGTTTGGGCAGCGATCACTGTATGGCTTCCTATCTCCACATTATGAGCGATCTGGATAAGATTGTCCAGTTTAGCTCCTGAATGAATTATGGTACTACCGAAGGTCGCTCTGTCGATGGCGCAATTCGAACCAATTTCTACATCGTCTTCGATTACTACATTTCCTAATTGTCTGATTTTCACATAGTTTCCTTCACCGGTCGGAGCAAAACCAAAGCCATCGCTACCGATCACTGTATTGGAGTGAATAATCACATTGGCACCGATAACGCAATCATCTAAAACTTTGACTCCAGCTTTAATTATCGTATTGGCGCCGATGATACATCTTTTACCAATACAAACCTGATTGTCAATCTCTACATTATTTCCGATTTCAGCTTCAGCATCAATAATAGAAAATGTTCCTATGCCGACATTGTTTCCAATTACAGCGGTTTCGTGCACAGAACTTTGTGGAGAAATGTGTCGGATGACCTCATCATTGACATTGAACTTATCCAGTAATTTCGCTAAGGATTCATATACATTGTCCACTCTGATCAGAGCTGCTTTGACAGGGTAGGATGGTTCGAAAGATTTATCTACCAGAATAGCTGAAGCGTCTGAATTATATACATATTCTTCATATTTGAGATTGGAGAGAAAGCTGATTGTACCTGCTTTGCCGCCTTCTATTGTGCTTGCGCCTCTGATTTTCGCACTTCGGTCTCCGATGATCGTACCGCCGAGAAAATCAGTAATTTCGCCTGCTGTGATTTCCATCTTCAGCTTATGTTAATTAATTATTATGCAAAGAAACAAAGAATTTGCTAATTATGGGAAAACAATGCAAATAAGACACTTAATTAATTCATTTCACCTTCCACTTATTGCACATCTATCCGGTAATTAAAAAAAATTAGAAGTTAGAAATCAGAAATCAGCATGGACAAGATGACAAGAAAATATATCCTGACATCAAATTTCTAATGCTGGTCCACCGCTGGCGCAAGTTTCTAACTTGTGCCTCACAACCTTCTTGATGCTAAAAATTAGAAATGAGAAATCAGAATCAGAAAAATCCCTTCAAGCCGTCAAATTCCATTTAAAATGATAAAATATGTAACAACCGACCTTCTAACTATCTAACCCTCTCACCTTCTAACTTAAAAATTAGAAATTAGAAATTAGAAATCAGAATAATTCCTTCCTACCGGG
>Ga0247738_10000937_pt1 | contig 10767 bp, 6 predicted proteins | sample UWRJL013104B2_FD_180936 | JGI IMG/M metagenome (GOLD analysis project Ga0247738, IMG submission 180936) | Plant litter microbial communities from Arlington Agricultural Research Station in Wisconsin, United States - UWRJ-L013-104B-2 | ecosystem: Environmental > Terrestrial > Plant litter >...
CCGAGCGGCGGGTCGACGGTGAGGGTGCCGGCGGCGACATCCACGGCAGTCACGATCGCCTTGACGAAGGGAACGAGAACATCACCGGATGCCGTGGAGACCGTCAGCAGATCCTGCGACGGAAAGTGGTCGATCTGCGCGACCGTGCCGACCTCGGTGCCATCACGCAGCACGCGCAGGCCGACGAGCTGGTGGTCGAACCAGGCGTCTTCCTCATCCGTCTTCTCGGCGAGGTCCTGGTCGATCCACAGGATCGCCTTGATGAGGGTCTCGGCCGTGGTGCGGTCGGGCACGTCTTTGAAGAAGGCGACGGGCTGCAGGTTGTACCACTTGAGCTCGATGAGCTCGAGGCTCTTGCCGTGCCAGTCAGAGCTGGTCGGAACCTGCAGGGTGAAAGTCGCGCCGGGGACGAAGCGGCGGGCCGGGTCATCCGTGTAGAGCTCGAGCTTGATAGCGCCCTTGAGGCCGTGGGCCTTGAGAAGCCGAGCAACTCGAAGCTGAGACTTACCGGGCAGCGCTGGTGCAGCCACCGTTAGAAGTCGGTGTCGACGACGTCGACGCGCACCTTGCGGCCGTCGGCGAGAGCCGAGACCAGGGTGCGGAGGGCCTTCGCCGTACGTCCGGCGCGGCCAATCACGCGGCCGAGGTCCTCGGGGTGCACGCGCACCTCGAGGACCTCACCGCGTGGTGAGCTCTTCGCCGCGACCTTAACCTCATCGGGGTGATCGACGATCCCCTTGACGAGGTGTTCGAGAGCGGGAGCGAGCATAGTTACTAAGCCTCGGTGGTCTCTTCGGCAGCGGGCGCCTCAGCGGCCGGGGCCTCTTCGACAACCTCAGCCTCGGCAGCGGGGGCCTCCTCAACGGGAGCCTCCTCGACGACGGGAACAACCTTCTCAGCCTTGGGCTTGAGAACCGGCTTCTTCTTCTCGTCAGCCTGGAAGACCGGCTTCGGCTCGGCTACGCGAACCGTGCTCTTGGCGTTCTTGTCACCCTTGAAGATGCCCCAGTCGCCCGTGAGCTTGAGGATTGCCTCAACCTGCGGGGACGGCTGAGCGCCGACGCCGAGCCAGTACTGCGCGCGGTCGGACTTGACCTCGATGAACGAGGGCTCCTCGGTCGGGTGGTACTTGCCGATCTCCTCGATGACACGACCATCGCGCTTGGTGCGCGAGTCGGCAACGACGATGCGGTAGTAGGGCGCACGGATCTTGCCGAGGCGCTTCAAACGAATCTTTACAGCCACAATTACTCCTGGTTAATGCGATGGTGGCGAACAACTGCACCGTGAGCGTGGGGGCACACTCGGGGCGAAAGCTCTGATGGGGTCACACCGGGCCGATTAGAGGGTCGGGCTTCGGTGGACTCAACTGGCTATTCTGCCACGGATTTGACCGGTGCGGGTACCCGGGACCGGATGCGGGAGACCGCGACACCCGCGAGGCACAGCGCGCCACCCGCGATGGCGAGCGGCGCGGGCACCTCGGTGAAGACGAGGAAGCCCAGCAGGATCGCCAGCGGCGGCACGATGTAGGTCGAGACTCCGAGCTGCCCCGCGGGGAGCCGCGAGAGGGCGTATGCCCACGTGCTGAAGGCAAGGGCGGTCGGGATGGCGCCGAGGTAGACCGCCGCGACGATGGCCGAGGTGGGGGCCGCCGCGAGATCGGAGGCCAGCTGCCCGGCGAAGGGAAGGCAGGCGATGAGGCCGATCGCGCATCCAAGGAATGTCACCTGGGCGTTGGGAAGCCGCTTCAGCGCAGGCTTCTGCAGCAGGACTCCCGCCGCGTAGGTGAGCGCGGCGAGCAGCGCCCAGAGCACGCCCGTGCCGTCACCCTCGGTGATCGAGCCGGTCGCGACGCCGATGAGAATCACGCCGACAAAGGCGATGGCCGCGCCGATGGCGAGCCACCGCGGAAAGCCCTCGCGGAGAAAGACGGCGGCGCCGATGGCGATGAGGATCGGGCCGATGTTGACGATCATCGCGGTCGTGCCCGCGTCGATGGTGTGCTCGGCGATGTTGAGCGCCACGTTGTAGGCGCCGAACCACAGCACGCCGAATCCGACGATGAGCAGCCACTCGGTGCGGTTCGGCCGCACCCACTTTCGCCCGAGAGCCACGACGACCCCCAGCAGCAGGGTGCCGACGGCCAGGCGGGCGAGAGCGAGCGATCCGCCCTCGAACGACGCACCGGCGAAGCGGATGACAATGAATGCGCTGGCCCAGGCCAGGATCGTGACGCTGATGGCGACCAGCACGGAGGGTTTCATGTGCCCACCGTATTGCCAGCCCACGACGCTGCCGAGCAGGGCAGAATCACCCCATGGAGATCGAATTCGGCTCAAGCCGCCGCTCGAACGTCGGCCTCGAGTGGGAGCTCGCCGTGGTCGACCACACGAGTGGTGAGCTGTCTCCGACCGCCCCCGAGATTCTCACGCGGATGGGGGCGCAGCACGACGACGGATTTCCCCAGGTCACCGCAGAGCTGCTGACCAACACCGTCGAGGTGGTCAGCGGCCCCCACGATCATGTGGCGAACGCGGTGGGCGACCTCGAGCGGATGATCGAGCGCGTGCGCCTCGTCAGCGACGACCTCGGAGTCGACCTCATGTGCTCGGGCACCCACCCTTTCAGCCAGTGGTTTCAGCAGCAGGTGACGCCCGACCACGAGCGCTACGCGACTCTCATCGACCGCACGCAGTGGTGGGGCCGCCAGATGATGATCTGGGGCGTGCACATGCACGTCGGCGTCGAGAGCAGAGAGAAGGTGCTGCCGATCGTCAACGCCCTGCTCACCTACTACCCGCACTTTCAGGCGCTCTCGGCCTCGAGCCCTTTCTGGGTCGGCGAGAACACCGGCTACGCGTCGAACCGCGCCCTGCTCTTTCAGCAGCTGCCGACCGCGGGCCTTCCGCCCCAGCTCGGCGCGTGGGCGAACTACGAGGAGCTCGTGCAGGACCTCACGCACGTGGGCGTCATCGACGACCACTCCGAGCTGCGGTGGGACGTTCGCCCATCGCCCAAGTGGGGCACCATCGAGCTGCGCTTCTGCGACGGGCTCTCGTCGGTCGAGGAGGTGGCTGCGCTGTCCGCGCTCGCGCAGTGCCTCGTCGAAGACCTGAGCACCCGGCTCGACACGGGCGAGCAGCTGCCGACGATGCAGCCGTGGTTCGTGCGCGAGAACAAGTGGCGCGCCGCCCGGTACGGGCTCGATGCCATCATCATCCAGGACTCGGCGGGCAACGAGGGGCTGGTGCGCGACGACACCATCGCGCTGCTGCAGCGGCTGGAGCCGGTGGCCGAGCGCCTCGGCTGCCTGACCGAGCTGCAGTCGGTGCACAGCATCCTCGATCGCGGAGCGAGCTACCAGCGGCAGCTCGCCGTCGCCGAGGCGAACGGCGGAAGCCTCAAGGCCGTCGTCGCATCCCTGGTGGCAGAGCTGCGCGACGGCCTTGCACGCTGACTAGGGCCGGCGCCGAACCAGGTAGACGGCTCCCCCGGCGAGCACGAGCAGCACGAGGATTCCGGCCACCACGAACACCCAGGTGAGATCGGGCGCGGATGCGGTGTCCGGCTTGTCGACGCCGGTGGCGTCATCCGGATCCGCCGTCGCACTCTCGCTGGGAGCAGGAGTCGCGGTCGGCGTCGGGCTGGACGTCGGCGCCACCTCTGTCGTGGGAGGCGTCACGGCCGGCGCCGAGAAGGCCGCCGGCTTCTTCGTGCCGCTGCCGCTCGTGCCGGGCGTCGCGGGCGGTGCGACGACCGCCGGCTCCGCCGTGCACTGCGCGCTCGTGACCGGATCGATGACGAGCTCGTACTCCGAGCCGCCGACGGCGGGTGCGACGTCGATGAAGCAGACGTTGGACGTCGGCGTGACTGTCGTGCCGTCGAGCTCGTACTCGCTGACTGCGAGCCAGTCGGCTCCGTCGGAGAAGCGCAGGCGGTAGTCGCCGCCGAGGGTCGCCCAGAGGTATACCTCGGTGTAGGTGTCGCTCGCGACCTCCTGCCAGCCGCCGGTCACCTTCTTGTAGAGGTGCACGGTGAGCGGGTCCGCTCCCGTGGAGGTCTCGACGAAGAAGGTCGAGTACTTCATCGCGAGGTCGACATTGGTCATCGGCCCATACGTGACCTCGAAGATGGGCTCGATGGCGCGCACCAGACCCGCCTTGTTGGCTTCGAGGGTGAGAGTGAAGCCCGCGGGCAGCGCGAAGCTGAAGCTGCCCGTGCTCGATGAGGTGGTCTCGAACACGTAGCCGCTGCTGGTCTCAGCCGTGACGACCGCTCCGGGTACCGCGGCAGCACCGAGCCGCACGGTTCCACTGACGGTGGTGAAGGCCACTGCGACAATGCCGCCGAGATCCTCTTCGGCCACGCCATCGAGCTCCAGCATCACGGTGGGGTCGGCGGTGTCGGATACGTAGCCATCGATGTAGCCGGCTGGGTAGTCGAGCCAGATTGCGTAGGTTGCGTCCTCAGCAATACCGGGGATGACGAACTCGCCATCAGCATCGACCGTGTCGGAGAGCCCGACCGGCGTCCACACTCCTGGCGACTCCTCCACGCGCAGCTGCGCGGTGGTGCCCGCCATGCTCGCGTCCCAGTTGAGGATCGCGACCTCGGCGTTGCCGTAGCGCGTGAGCTCAAGGGGATCGAGGGCCTCCAGGTCGTCGACGACGACCGTCTCGGTGTGGCTCTCGTAGGCGTAGCCGCTCGTGCCGACCGCGGTCGGGATGTCGAGGGTGTAGGTGCCCGCGCTCGCACCGGAGAAGTAGTAGACGCCGTCGCTGTCCGTCGTCGTGGTGAAAACGTAGCCGGTGGTGGTGTTGGTCAGCGTGACGGTCTGGCCGACGATCGGCGCGTTGGCGAAGGTGTCAGACTGCACCGTGCTGCCGAGCACCGCGAAGTGCTCCGCGGTGACCTCGGGGCCACAGCCCGAGGTGGCGCCATCGGGATCGAGGATCGCGTCAACCGTGACCTGACTGCCGTGGTCGAGGTCAGGGAACTCGATGAAGCAGGAGTCCACCGCCACGTAGCCATCGGACTGGTCGAAGGGCGGAAGGTAGTTGTCCCACTGCACCTGCTCGACATTCAGCCACTCGCCATCCTTCGAGAAGCGCAGGCGGTAGTCGCCGCCACCCGAGGAGGTGAGCGTCGCGTACGGCGAGGTCAGCTCCGAGGCGACCTCCTCCCAGCCGTCGACGACGTACTGGTACAGGTGCACCTCGACGTCGTAGAACTGGTACGAGGCACCAGGGAATCCGGCATCCGTTCCCGTGTAGAGGTAGAAGGCGTCTTGCTCCGGTGCGATGAGCGAGAAGTTGATTCCGCTCACCGCGAGGTCGTCGACAACGACCGGCGTTCCCGTGAACGGACCTCCGAAGCTGGGGTCGTAGTTGACGCCCTCCCAGTACTGCGTCATCAGCGAGTCGTACTCGACGCTGACGAGGTAGTCCTGGTTCGGGGCAACGAGCAGCTCGTAGCTGCCATCCTCGGCGACCTCGGTCTCGTAGTACGTTCCGTCGCTGAGCTCGGCGAACACGTAGCCGTACTCCAGCGGGAAGTCGCCGTAGAAGGCGGTGCCAGTGATGGCGACCAGTTCGACGATGTCGAGGGTGATCGCGGTCGGGTAGCTGTAGTCCTGCTCCGCCGTGCCGGTGAAGGGGGCAGTGGGCTCGGCGGTTCCGCCGCCGACGAAGGTGTCGACGTAGGTGTCGTCAAAGTCGATGAAGACGCTGTACTGGCCGTCCTCGGTGACGCCGGGTGCCTCGAAGTGGCCGTCCTCGTCGATCTCGACCGGAATGCCGACCGGCTCCCACGAGGGGTCCGCGCAGCCACAGTCGATGTACTCGTAGACCATGGCCGACGCGCCGGCCATGGTCGACTCGTCCCAGTTCTCGATGTCGCCAGAGACGTTGCCCATGCGGGTTGGAACGATGTCGCCGAGGTCCTTGCCGCCCTCGAAGGTGTCCTCCGCGACATAGAAGTACTCGTGGGTGCCGTTCACGTGCGCGCCCATGGTTGGCGTGATGACGATCCCGTAGTCGCCGTTGGGCACGTCCTCGATGGTGAACTCGCCCTGCGCGTTGGTGACGGCGTCGAAGTAGCGCAGGTAGAGGCCGTCCATGAGCATGACCGTCACTCCCGCGACGTCCAGGTCGCCGGTGGCGGCAGAGGAGACCACGTGTCCCGTCACATCGCCCTCGGGCGCCGCCTCCGGGCCGCAGACGGTCGTCTGGTTGCCGGAGTCGAAGTTCGCCTCGATGAAGGAGGGGGCGCCGTTGGCGACGTCGGCGATGGCAACGAAGCAGGTCGGGGCGGAGTACGGCCCACCGGCATCGGGCAGGGTGCCGCTGCGGGAGCTGACGGCCTCGAGCCACTGGCCGTTCTTCTCGAAGCGCATGCGGTACACGCCACCCGCGAGGCTGGTGAAGTGCACCGCCGCGTCAACGGAGTCCAGCACCGCGACGGGCTGCCAGGTGCCGTAGCTGTCCTCGTTGAAGAGGTGCACGGTGATGGGGTCATCGTCGGTCACGTCGTTGACGTAGCCGTAGAGCGACGCGGGCGACGCCGCGAGGCGGAACTCGTAGGAGCCGTTGTTCCCCGCCACCGCGATGACCGTGTCCGCGTCGGCCAGGGTCGTCGCGTCCTGCCAGTACTCCGAGGCGTAGTAGCCCTCGAGGGCGGTCGCGCGCATGCTGTAGGTGCCGCCAACGGGCAGGACCGCTCGCCACGAGCCCCAGCCGTCGCCGTTGCCCGTGACGGTCAGGGTGTCGGAGGGGTCGTTCACGTTGGCAAAAGTCACCTGGCCGTGAATGGCGTCGCCGAAGCCGGTGAGCAGGGTTCCGGTGAAGAATGCGCCCTGTACCAGCTCGACATCGTGACCGCTGAGAGTCGACGGGTCGTTGACGTCTACGGTGAAGGTCTCATTGGCGGCGAAGTCGTCGATCGCTGCCGCGTCCTTGGCCCAGGCGGTGACTCCACCGTCGCCGAGGAGGAGGGGAAGGTACGAGCTGCCCGCGTCGGGAGCGAACTGGACGAAGTACTCGCCATCCTCGCGCACGCCGCCCAGCGAGTAGTCGCCGGTCGTCGCGTTCACCGCGCCGATGTCAACGAGGGTGAAGCTGCCACCGCCGTCGACCGCGTAGAGCTTGGCGTACACGGTGGGGCTGAGTGACGCGGTGTTGGTCACCGTGCCCGTGACCGTCTTGTCTGACGGGGACGAGAACGGCGGGCTCGCGCAGTAGCCGGGCTCCGCCTGCTGCGTCAGCTCGATGTTGGGCAGCTGCCGGTCGCCGCCGGTGCTGATGGTGAAGTCGAGGGAGCAGTCTCCGTAGCCACCCGAGGGATACCCGGGCGAGACGTACCGGTCGCGAATGCGCCAGGTCAGAATCCGGTCGGTGGCACTGTCACGGAACGCGAGCCGGTAGTTGCCGTCGGGCAGATCGCTGAACGAGAAGTTCGCGCTGTTTATCTGGGTGCCGTAGGGGGTCGCGAGGTACGCAGCGGTCGCGGTGTCGTACTTGTAGAGGTAGATGTCTGCGGCATAGGGCTCGTTGCCTCCGCCGTACTGCGTGAGGTTGCCGGTGACGTTGGCGGGAAGGCGCGGCAGGGCGATGGTGACCCCGGCTGCGCTGAAGCCGTTGCCCGAGTTGAGGGTCACCGCGGTGCCGTAGGACTGGGTCTCGTAGCCCGTGGCAGAGGCCGTGACCGTCACGGTGGCGAGGGATGCGGCCAGCTTGAGCAGGTAGGTTCCGTCGGCACCCGTCGTAGCTGTGGCCACGGTCGACACACCCGACGTCGCCGTCACCGTCGCGCCGCTGATCGCGGTGCCGCCGGGAGTGCCGGTGATGGTTCCGGTGATGGTTCCGGCCGGTGGCAGCGTTACCGCGCCGATGCTGACGGTGTCCACCGTGCCATCGACATCGATTCCCGAGACATCGGTGTTCAGGTAGGGAACGGTTGCGTCAGGCTGGAACACCAGCCGGTAGTCGCCCGGGCCGGTCTGCAGAAGGTACGAGAAGCTGCCGTCTGCGTTGCCCACCACGAAGTTGGCCACCTCCGCGTAGGAGTAGTTCGGCCCGTTCGTGTACTGACCGAGCTTCTCAACTCGAACAGAAGTGTGGCCGTTTGCCGCCCCCGCGGGGATCGAGCCCGCGATCTTCGGCTTGGTCACGGGCACCGACATCGTCGGCTGCCCCGCGCTGATCGTGAAGTAGGCACTCGGAACGTACTGGCCCCCCGGCACGAGCCGGTAGCTGCCCTCTTCCACCGTCACGGTGAACTCGGCCGAGCTGCTCGTGGTGTACTCCGCCGAGAACGAGCCGTCCTGCGACTCGAGCGTCAGCGTTCTGTTGGGAAGCAGGCCGCCCTGGGCGTTGTCCTGAACCGTGATGGTGACGCTCGCGGGAGCGGCCAGCGCCGGAGGGGCGGTCACGCCCCCAATCGCCACGAGGGCGAAGACGACGGCGGCCGTTGCGGCAAAGCGCGCGCGGGCAGAGTGAAGCAGATTGTTGCACATGGGCATCGCATTCTCGGGGTGCGGTGAAATGGGTGGGTCGGCCCAGTGTAGTGCCGTGACTATCTGTCACGACAGCCCCCCACGCGCCCCCTTTGTGGGTCAGTTATTGGCGTCGCGCCAGGCGATCCACTTCTTGACGGGTGCGAGGTCTTTCTCCGGCGACGAGATGCCCACGGTGAAGAGTGACGCCCCGAGCTCGCGCATCTCGTCAACCTCGGACTCGGTGCGGTCGCGCACCTCCGTCGAGATCTCGATCTCGCTGGTGTCACGGCCGACATCCTCGCCGTGCTGGGCAAGAATCGCCAGCTTGCGCTTGAGGGTCTCGGCGTCACTGAAGCTGTGCCAGATGTCGGCGTGCTGGGCGACGATGCGCAGGGTCTTGCGTTCTCCCCCGCCGCCGATCAGCACCGGAATCGCACGGGTCGGCGCCGGGTTGAGCTTGCCCCAGCGGTCCTCGATGATCGGCAGATCGCGAGCGAGGGCGTCGAGCCGCTGCCCGACGGTGCCGAACTCGTAGCCGTACTCCTCGTAGTCGCGTTCAAACCAGCCGGAGCCCGTGCCGAAGATGAAGCGCCCATCGCTGATGTGGTCGATGGTGCGCGCCATGTCCGCCTGCAGGTTTGCGTTGCGGTAGCTGTTGCAGTTGACGAGGGCCCCGAGCTCGATGCGCGAGGTCTGCTCGGCGATCGCGGCCAGCATCGTCCACGACTCGAAGTGCAGGCCGTCGGGTTCGCCGCTGAGGGGAAAGAAGTGGTCCCAGTTGAAGACGACGTCGGCCCCGAGGTCCTCGATCTCGCGAACGCGGTCGCGCAGCAGCGCGTAGGAGGAGTGCTGGGGGGCGAGCTGCACGCCGATGCGGATGGGGCGGAGGGTCATGCTCTCAGCCTAGGCCGCGGTCGAAACTCCGGCTGAGCGTGGGGTGCGTGCCCCCCTGAGGGCCGACCACCACATCCAACCGGAATTTTCTCCGGTGGCTAGCTCCCGAGCAGCTTCTGCAGCGACGCGAGCTCTTCCTCGGTGGGCGGGGCGCCCTTCTTCGAACCGGCGCCGAGGCCGAAGCCTGAACCGCTGGCCGCGGAGGGGGCGGGGGTTCCCGCGGCGAGCGCCGCGTTCTCCGCAGCGCGCTTGGCCGGGTTGCCCGACTTGCTGCCCTTCTTCTTCGCTGGCTGCTGCTTGGATCCGCCGAACTTCTGGCCGGGAATCGGGCCCATGCCGGGAATCTGCGGCGTGCCACCACGGGCGACCGTCTTCATCATCTTGGCGGCCTGGTCGAAGCGGTTGACGAGGGCGTTGACCTCGGTGACGCTCGTGCCGGCGCCCTTCGCGATGCGCAGTCGGCGCGAGCCGTTGAGCAGCTTGGGCTGGCGGCGCTCGGTCGGGGTCATCGAGAGGATGATCGCCTCGGTGCGCGTGATCTCTGACTCGTCGAAGTTGTCGAGCTGCTGGCGCATGCCCTTCGCGCCGGGCAGCATGCCGAGCATGCTCTTCAGCGAGCCCATATTCTTGATCTGCTGCATCTGGCTCAAGAAGTCTTCGAGGGTGAAGCTGTCGGTCGCGAACTTCTCTGCGACCGCCTTCGCCTCGTCTTCGTCGAAGTTCTTCTGCGCCTGCTCGATGAGCGTGAGAATGTCACCAAGGTCGAGGATGCGGCTGGCCATGCGATCCGGATAGAACGGCTCGAAGTCGTCGAGCCCCTCCCCCGTCGAGGCGAAGATGATCGGGCGCCCGGTGACGGACGCGATGGACAGTGCCGCTCCACCGCGCGAGTCACCGTCGAGCTTCGAGAGCACGACCGCGGTGAAGTCGACACCCTGCTGGAAGGCGGTGGCCGTCTCGACGGCGGACTGACCGATGGTGGAGTCGACGACGAACAGCACCTCGTCGGGGCTGATCGCCTTGCGAATGTCGCTGGCCTGCTTCATCAGCTCGGCGTCGACACCGAGGCGGCCTGCCGTGTCGACGATGACGACGGAGTACTGCTTGTCTTTCGCGAACTTGAGAGCGTTCTTGGCGACCTTGACCGGGTCGCCCGTGCCGTTGCCCGGCTCGGGGGCGAAGATCGGCACGCCAGCCTGCTCGGCAACAACCTGCAGCTGCGTGACGGCGTTGGGGCGCTGCAGGTCGGCGGCGACGAGCACGGGCGTCTGGCCCTCGCTCTTCAGCCACTTGGCCAGCTTGCCTGCGAGGGTCGTCTTTCCGGCACCCTGCAGGCCTGCCAGCATGATGACCGTCGGACCGGTCTTCGCGAACTG
>Ga0247738_10000938_pt1 | contig 10765 bp, 15 predicted proteins | sample UWRJL013104B2_FD_180936 | JGI IMG/M metagenome (GOLD analysis project Ga0247738, IMG submission 180936) | Plant litter microbial communities from Arlington Agricultural Research Station in Wisconsin, United States - UWRJ-L013-104B-2 | ecosystem: Environmental > Terrestrial > Plant litter >...
CGTGGTATGACAATAATAATACACCCCGTCTTTAGCCAGTACCCAGGGATCAGGCCCGGAGGCTAAAAGGGGATTTTTAAATGTTTTCTTAGCTACCCCGCTGGAATCAGCCGGATTACCGTAAGCAGAAATAAGGGGGAGCATCAGCAGTACCCGGCAAAAAAGCTTGAATTGAGAAGTCATCAGGTTGAATTTTGATATGACCAGAAATATAAATAAAAAATCAGGCCCGTCCAACCGGTGCCGGGCCTGATCAGTGATTATTTCGGAATCAGATCCTGCTCTCTCATCAGATAAGTATACAAGGTTTTCAAATCGCTGTAAGAAGCCGCAATCACGTAGGGTTTGGCCGCTTTTTACCTGGCCGCATGGGCGGTCATGGCTTCAGTTACCTTACCCTGTGCCTTTGATCACGATACTGACGCCCGGCAGGCCTTCCCCGCTTTGGGAATCGGTTACCCTCCCGGCAATGGACGCCTCGTTAGCGTGACCCGGGTAATTCTCAATATAGGGCAAGATAAGAAACTTACTCTCAATGGCTTTGGCCTTCTTTTACTCAGGAATATCTGCCCGTTAAACTCCTCATACTTAATATTCAGGGGCAATAAAATTTTATCCGGCACAGACGACAACACCTCATTCTGTGCGGTAACGCTGACGGGATGATTCAGCTTGATCACACTGCGGCTGTACGCAAACCTGACCTTGGTGAAAAAATCCCCTACTCCGTTTTGAAAAAAAAAAGATTTTTTTCACAGTGACTTTCCGTAATGCTCAAAATGATCCGGGTTTATTATTTATTTCATTATATTTGACCGGAAGCAAAACCCTAAAACCTGTCATTCAATGAGTGTTTTACAAAATATTCACCCGTCTGCCATCCTGATGAAAGGCGTTGTGCTGGAGGGTGATATCACGATCGGAGAAAATTCCTATATCGGGGCAGGAACGGTATTGGTAGCCAATGGCGGTAAAATAGAAATCGGGAAAAATACGGTCATCATGGAAAACGCAGTGATCAGAAGCTCTAGAAGCTTTGATTGCCGTATCGGGGATCATGTTCTTGTTGGTCCCAAAGCCAGTATAACCGGCAGTCAGATTGCCGATGCCTGCTTTATTGCTACCAATGGTACGATATTCCACGGATCAACACTTGAAACCGGAACGGTGCTGGCGGTTAACGGCATTATTCATATCGATACCCATTGCCCGGAAAACACATTTATTCCTATAAATCACATCGGGTTCGGCAAGCCTGCCAGGGTATATTCTCCTGCCGAAATCCCTGACTTTCATGCAGAACTACGAAAAACCGGGTTTGTGAAGTATGTGTATGGCATAGACACGCAAGGTCTGAGCAATCCCGAGGTTTATCAGCAAATGACGGAGAAATTTTTAAGTAACTTAAAAGAGACTCAGAGCTGATGTCCATGAATTTTCTGCAGAAAAACAAAACAATGATCCTTTACGGCCTTTCCCTGGCCTTTCTGTTGTATTTTCTCAGATGGCTGGAACTCCGGGTGGTGATCATCAACAATGCCTTTGAAATTTATGCCGGGATCATCGCCGTTTTGTTTACAGGACTTGGGATCTGGCTGGCTGTCAAACTGACCCGCCCGAAAACCGAGACCAGGATTATTGAAAAAGAGGTTTACAGGAACAACGATGGTGATTTTGTACTGAATCAGAATGCTTTTGAACAGTCACGTCTGAGCAAACGCGAACTGGAGGTGCTCGGGCTGATGGCCGGAGGACTGAGTAACCAGGAAATCGCCGATACCCTTTTTGTATCTTTAAACACCATCAAAACCCATACCTCCAGCCTGTTTGAGAAAATGGAAGTGAAACGAAGAACCCAGGCCATCGAAGCAGGCAAGAGACAGGGTTTGATTCCATGAGAAAATTCATACTTTTGGGTGAATTCACGGGGGAAATTCAAAAATCACCCGAAAGTATGAGCGGTTTGCGGATAAGCCGCGGCAACTTTGTGTCACTTTCAAACCAAATTAAACAAAACTGACATGAAAAAAAGTATCATCATTTACGGCATTATCGCCGGGGCAATCACAGCAAGCTGGTTTATCATTTCACTCGCCATTTACAAAGGCAACGAAGAAAAGCAGTTTGAAAACGGCATGTGGTACGGCTACGCCTCTATGCTGCTGGCTTTTTCCCTGATATTTGTCTGCATCAAAAACTTCCGCGATAAACATAACCAAGGTTTTATCTCTTTCGGCCAGGCTTTTAAGATCGGGTTATTCATTACCCTGATTGCCTCAACGATCTATGTGGTCAGCTGGCTGATCGACTATTACTTTTTCATTCCCGACTTTATGCAAAAATATTCCGCCATCATGATTAACAAAATGAAGGCCGAAGGAGCAAGCCAGGCAGAAATCAGCAAAAAAACCATAGAAATGGCGGAATTCAATAAGATGTATCAGAATCCTTTCTTTAACGCCCTGCTTACCTACGCGGAAATATTTCCGGTGGGATTGATCGTCACATTAATCAGCAGTTTAATTCTCAAAAAAAACCAATAACATGTCAAAATTAGTAACCGGTATAGGAGGATTTTTCTTCCGCTCTAGCCAGCCGAAAGAACTCGGTCTTTGGTATGAAAAACATTTCGGCATCAACACGATGCAAAGTGGCGAAGTATGGAAACAGGAACACGGACCAACCGTTTTTATGCCTTTCAAAGCCGACACTACCTATTTCGGAACCAGCCAGCAATTTATGGTCAATTTCAGGGTCAGTGATCTGGATGAATTGTTAACCCGTCTGGAAGCGGAAGGGGTCAGAATTGATGAGAACAGGATGGACGACAGCATCGGGAAATTTGCCTGGGTTTATGATCCTGAAGGCAATAAAATTGAACTCTGGCAACCGGCGGACGAAAGCTGATGCGACATAACTATTAAATAAAGGAAGGCTTAAACATGACTACCCATAAAAAGATCCTGGACCTCATTTCAAACCATATCAGTCCTGATAAGGAAGAGACGGAACGGGTTACAGCACTGTTCGAACCTTTTTCATGTGAGGCCGGCACGTTGCTTGAAAAGGAAGGGAAAACCGCAAAATATCTTTATTTCGTCAATTCGGGGTTTATCAGGACCTTTCATTTTATGGAAGGTTCTGAAATCACCACCCACATCAATTGCCCGCCCGGATTTATTACCTCATTCCACAGTTTTATCAGCGAAACTCCGGCATTCGACAATGTTGAAGCCGTTACCTCCGCTGATCTTTTAAGAATCACAAAACAAAACCTGGATCTGCTTTACGGCCAAAGCAATGGCTGGGCCGAATTCGGAAGGGCCGTTTACGAGAAATCGCTGGGCTATAACGAAGCCAGGTCCAGGGACATGATCACACTTTCTGCCGAACACGCTATCTGAAACTCCTGGAAAAACAACCGGAAATCGTCAGGAACGTCCCTCTGAAATACATTTCTTCTTTCCTGGGCATTGAACCACAGTCGCTCAGCAGGATCAGGAGAAAAATCACTTCTTAACATTTGTTCAGTAGCTTTTATTTTTCCCGGCGGACTTTTGCTTCATCATTAAAACAAATCATGTGATGAAAAACTTAAAAGGAAAAACAGCCCTCGTCACCGGGGCATCTTCAGGGATAGGCAGGGCATTTGCTATTGAACTCGCTAAAAAAGAGGTAAATCTTATCATTACGGCCAGGTCTGAAAACAAACTGGAGCAACTGGCTGCCGAAATCAGGAACGAATATCATGTCCGGGTCCTGGCAATAAGCGGTGATCTGAGTCTTAAAGAAACACCCGGATTCATCTTCAAAACCGTTACAGAAAAAGGCTGGGAGCCGGATATCCTGATCAACAATGCCGGATTCGGAAAATGGTCCGGGTTCCTGGATACCAGCCGGGAAACTTATGAGGAAATGCTGATGCTGAACATCAACGCATTGGTAAAACTGACCCACTTCTTTATTCCGGCCATGCTTAAAAATAAAAGCGGGGGAATCATCAACATTGCCTCTACCGGTGCTTTTCAGCCCTGCCCTTACATTGCGGTCTATTGTGCGAGCAAGGCTTTTGTCCTGTCATTTTCAGAAGCCCTTTATGGTGAATACCACCCAAAAGGAGTAACGGTAACCGTAGTATGTCCCGGCAATACCTCCACAGGGTTCCAGGAAACGGCCGGGGCCGACATCACCGGCATGTCGTCAGATACACCTCAGAAAGTAGCCATCGAAGGGATTGAAGCCTTCATCAAAGGAAAAAATTACAAAATAAACGGCATGTCAAACTACCTGCAGTCTTTTCTGCCAAGGCTTTTACCCAGAAAAACGGTGATTGGTATTGTAGGGAATATGATGAAGGGGAGAGTGAATGGGAAATAGTGTTAACATAAAGATGTATTAAATAACCTAATAATGCCCCTTTAATGAATGGATGATTATTAAGTTGTTGGAAATTTCATAAATTAATCTGTGTTCGCTATCAATCCTTCTTGACCATTTACCTGATAATTGATATTTTAATGGTTCCGGTTTACCTATCACTTTGTATGGAGACTCAAGTATGGATGATAAAAGCTCCCTGATCCTTTTCAATATCTTTTCATTTTTAGTTCTTTTCCAATAATCAAGATCAACCTCAGCCTTGGCGGTTATCTCTATTTCCATACATCGTCAAGGTTGAGTTTGCGGCTTCTGCCTTCTTTAAAATCTTCTTCTGACTCCTGAATTTTCTTTACAAAATCAGCATCATATTCGTCATTTGTAATTTCAAATGAGATTTTCAAAGCATTTAAAAAAGCCCTTAATGCTTCCATTTTTTCACCTTCTGTCTGAACTATTATTGTCGTCATTTTTCTCTATTTTTCAGATAAAACGTCACTGATTGGAATTAATTCCTTTTTCGATGACAAATATAAGTTATTGAAATCAAATCTGTTCATTTCAGGATTTAAAGTAGTTGAATACATTCTAATTCTATTAAATTTATCTCAAAAACAATCAAATTACAATTCAGAAAATCCGGTCAATCAATTTATATCCCTAAATTTGTACACTTTCAAACCTCAAAATCAATTCCGTTTTGTTTGATCTCATCAATAAGAATGTCAGCAGGTATGTGTCTTTTACTCAGGCCGAGTTAAAGACCTTCAATAGCTTTCTGAAACACAGCCATGTACCTAAAAAAAGCTTCCTGCTTCAGGCCGGAGAAATATGTCATTTTGAAGCGTATGTGAGCAAAGGGTGCATCCGCAAATATTACCTCGACTCCAATGGGTTTGAGGTCATCATCCAGTTTGCCATTGAAAACAACTGGGTGAGCGACATCGCCAGTTTTTCAGACCAGAAACCCAGTCATCTTTTCGTGGAAACCCTGGAAGACTGCGAAATCCTGACCCTGAGCCCGGCCGCTAAAGAAGAACTCCTGGCCAGGATCCCGAAGTTTGAAAGGGTGTTCAGGATCATGGTACAGCGTAATCTTTCCCTGACGCAGGACAGGCTCTTCAACACCATCTCCAAGTCAGCCATGGACAAATACCTCGATTTCCTTGAACACTACCCCACCATTCCGCAAAGGGTGGCACAGCATTATATAGCCTCATATTTAGGCATTTCGGCAGAATTTCTCAGTAAAGTAAGGGCCAAACTGGCGAAGCAGTGAGGATGAACTGGAAGCTTTTTGCATTTAGTCCTTAGCTTCAGGATTAAAGAAGATCGAATGAAATTGTATTGATTTTAAGTTTTGCTTCCGGTTAAATAGATCTCAAATGAGAGGTTGCCTCATCTAAAAAGACGTAGCCTCCAAAGTCTGGCTATCATTCTTAATCAGTCCAGGTCCGGACATTCACTCACTCACTCATTCATTCAATCATTCACACATTCACGCATTCAAAATTACTTTCTTGTCCTAGTTCAATGCACAGCCATTTTTCGTGCCGTAGTTTTGTAACATCAATTTAACAATTACAATTATGGAAAACAGAATATTGGGTCTTCATCATATTACCGCCATCGCCGGCGATGCCAAAAGAAATTTCAACTTCTACTCTAAAGTATTAGGATTGAGATTCATCAAAAAAACCGTCAATTTTGACGATCCGGGTACTTACCACTTCTATTTCGGCGACGAATCAGGAAGTGCCGGAACCATCCTTACCTTTTTCCCGTGGGGCAACGGCATTCCGCAGGGACGCAAAGGAGCCGGTATGGCCACAGAAATCGGTTATTCTGTTCCGCAAGGCAGCCTTGAAAAATGGGTGGAGCGTTTTGAAAAATACAATGTGATTTATAACAAGCCGGCCGTAAGGTTCGGGGAAAGATACCTGACTTTCAATGATACCGATGGTTTGAAACTGGAACTGATAGAGTCCAAAACGCCTGATACCCGTACACCGTGGGAAACAGATGAAGTAAAAGCCGACATGGCCACCAGGGGTTTTCATAACATTACGCTTACGCTGAATGATGTTGAAGCCACTGCTGCCGTGCTGACAGTATTCGGTTACAAACTGATCGAAAAAGAAGCCAACAGGTATCGTTATGCCACTGATGCGGTCGAAAATGCAGCCATCGTAGACCTGGTGGAAATACCTACTGAAAAACGCGGACATGTAGCCAACGGAACCGTGCACCACGTAGCTTTCAGGGTTAAAAACGATGAGGTGCTGGCAGAATTCAGAAATAAAATCATCGATCTGGGGCTGAACATCACACCGCAGATTGACCGTAACTACTTCCACTCGCTTTATTTCAGAGAGCCTGCCGGGGTGTTATTTGAAATCGCGACTGACAATCCGGGTTTCATGGTGGATGAATCTCTGGAAGAATTGGGACAAAATCTGAAACTTCCGGCACAATATGAGTCGAGAAGAAAAGAAATAGAAGCTACTTTGGTACCTTTAAATTAAGCATCATGAATTACGAGCCATTAAAATACATCTATCAACCTTCAGGAAATCCGGAAGCAGCGACTTTGTTGCTGCTTCACGGAACCGGGGGAGATGAACGGGACCTTTTGCCGCTGGCCAAAAACTACGGCACACATTTCAACATCCTGAGCCTCAGGGGCAACGTTTCAGAAAACGGGATGCCCAGGTTCTTCAAGCGTCTCGGCATGGGAATATTTGATGAAAAAGACCTGGATTTCAGAACACATGAAATGGTCTCTTTTATCAGACAACTGGCTGAAAAAGAAAACTTTGATTCGTCAAAGATCATTGCATTGGGTTATTCCAACGGAGCTAACATAGCCGGAGCAACCTTGGTTTTATATCCTGATTTCCTGGCCGGGGCGATTTTGTTCAGACCTATGAAACCTTTCAAGGCCATCAGCGATTGGCAAACCGGCACAAAAGCACCGGTCTTTATCAGTACCGGAAAGTCCGATCCGACCATCAGGCCTGAAGACACCCTCGAATGGGTAAGTTTACTGGAAAAAGCCGGTTTCGACCTCACTCATTTTGAACTGAACAGCGGTCATAACCTGACCAGCCAGGACTTACAGTTATCTGTAGACTGGTTTAAAAAGCATTTCGTATGACAGATTATTTTGCAGTAACAAGGATATATGCGGATGAAAATGGCGAAACGCATTTTGCAGCACTCAACATCCCCTTAAAAAATGGCGGAGAGATCGGTTTTCTCTCCGAAGCCCAGCAAGCCGGGAAAGTGATTTTCAGGAAAGTCGTAGAGCAGTATGATTATGATTTCCACCACGCTCCCGCCCGTCAATACATAGCTTTGCTGGACGGAGAAATTGAAATTGAAACATCAGATGGCGAGAAAAGAATTTTCAGACCCGGCGAAGTACTGCTGGTAGAAGATGTAACAGGTAAAGGACACAAAACCCGGAACCTGCGACCCGAAGTCAGGTCTTCCATGTTCATCACTTTAGACTAAAAAATGCCGGAATTACCTTCCGGCATTTTTTGCATAAAACCGGACTTTTCTGCTTCGGATGAAGACATAACACCGTATCATTGAATGCACAAGTGCACTTTTTCACTTAATTAAGTTTTTATATTATTTTTTTAATATAGTTTTTCTATATTTGGATGCACTTTCGTTACACTCTAAATTAAACAACTATGGAATTAGTATGGTTTTTGGTCATTGGGGCGGTTTCTGGCTGGTTAGCCGGGCAACTCTGGAAAGGTTCCGGATTTGGCCTCATCGGAAACATCATCGCAGGTATTATCGGTAGTTTCGTCGGTGGATGGATTGCCGGTAAACTGGGCATCGGAGGGGGCGGCCTGCTCTGGCAAATCCTGGTTTCGGCCGGAGGGGCCTGGGTCGTTCTGTTCCTCATCAGTCTGGTCAAGAAAGCCTGAGACACTGAAAAAGAGATGAGCAATCATCTCTTTTTCTTTTAGATTTAATCCGCCTCCTCATTTTACTTTATTGTTTATCTTTGGAGTCCAAACCAACAGGATATGTCAAGAAAAGTAATTCTCTACATTGCGATGAGCATCGACGGCTACATTGCCAAAGATGACGACAACATTGATTTTCTTTCTACCGTGGAATGGCCTGATGAGGACTACGGCTACGCTGCTTTTCAAAAAGAGGTAGACACGCTCATATGGGGCAGGAAAACCTATGATAAGGTGTTGTCATTCGGCATAGAATTCCCGCACAAAGACAAACGCTGTATCGTTTTATCAAACAACCTTAAGGGAAAAGACGAAAATGTTGAATTTTACGGCGGTAATTTAAACGACCTGATCGCCCAGTTAAAATCAGAGGAAGGCAAAGATATCTATTGTGATGGTGGCGGGGAAGTGGTTTTTGAACTTCTGAAACATGACCTGATCGACAAAATGATCATTTCAGTTATTCCGCACCTCGTAGGCAAAGGCGTGAGATTGTTTAAAGACGGGCGGCCGGAACAATCCGTTAAATTGTTGAAAAGTATTACTTATCCTTCCGGACTGGTACAATTGTGGTATGACCGGAAAAATGTCTGATGAGCAGCAAGGACGTCAAAACATATAACACCGAAGCTTTCAAAGACAGGTTTATGCAGCATCAGGATCAGCTGGAAAACATGCTGAGGAATGACTTCGGGAAATTTTTCATGGTGCGGGTCGAAGAGATGTTCCGGCTGATGAAACTGCCGGTGCCTCCTACCAGGGCCACTACCCACACCATCATCTTCATTACAGAAGGTGAAGCCAATATGCACATTGGCAGTGAAACCTTTAAAATATTCAAAAACGAATGCCTGGTTGTTCCTGCAGGACAGGTCTTTTCATTTGCCAGTCCGGATGTCAACAAAGGTTATCTATGTAACTTTCACCATGATTTTATCATCGGTAAATTCGGAAAAAGTGAATTGCTCAAGGATTTTGAGTTCCTGACGGTCTGGGGCAACCCGCACATCAGACTGAGTGCCGAAAATGCAGATTTTACAGAACAGCTTTTCAAAAGGATCCTGCGTGACTATCTCGAAAACGGCTTAAAGAATATCGATATCCTTCAACCGTCTTTCATTGCTATCCTTTGTGAACTGAATCACGCCTATAAGCCCCTGTCTGACAGTGCACAGACTTTTGCGGTTAACATCACTGTAAGATTTAAAGCATTGCTCTCTGCTCATTTCAAATCTTCCCAGCAGGTTTCAGATTATGCCGTGATGCTCAGCATTACGCCTAACCACCTGAACAAATGCCTCAGGGCCATCACCGGGAAATCTCCGACCAAGTGGATAGATGAAGCCATCATCCTGGAAGCCAAAGTCCTGCTGAGCCAGACTGCCCTGAGTGTCAATGAAATCACGACAGAGCTGGGGCTCAGCGATCCCTCCTATTTCAGCCGTTTTTTCAGAAAATATGAAGGACGTACGCCGCTGGAATTCAGAAAACACATCGGACACTGAGAAAACCGGCCAACTAAACCATTCATCCGGAAATATTACCACTCATCACAATTTCACAGTTTGCAAGCTACAATGTATTGCAAAGTACCATCTATAGCATTATCTTTGTTTCAGAATCAGGAAAAGGATTAAACCTCAAGAGATTCTGAAACAAATTATGAAAAATATAAAAAAGCCCGGGTATAAAAGCCTGGCGATGTTGTTACTTATTTTAGCTTCATCCTGGGGAGTTTTTGCCGAACAGAAGCTCCCCATGATTAAAGCTGATTCCAAAGAAGTCAGGATCAGGATAAGCGGAGACCCGGAACTGAAGGACTGGTACCTGATGCCTCAAAAGAAACCGGATGTTTATACCCTCCCGAGATTTACAAGCCCGAAAGACGTCACTTTTATTACCGATAGAGATTCCATCACTTTTCATGTAAAACCCGGAGACCAATTTGATTTTATTATACTTTTAAACGATACTGTTCGCTGTTACACCAGAGTCAACACCTTAAAACTGCCCTATTTACTGCATTTCAATATTGGATTGACGGTATTGATGGGCTTAATCCTGATCACTTTCACGGGCTATGTCCGGCGTGATATTGTGCCTGTCAGACAATTACTGTCACTGGGTATATTGGGTCCCGTTTTCTTTTGGATCGCTACCCTCTGTGGCGGACTGATACATGGTCAGTATGATCATTTTAAGAATGTCATCAGTGAACTGGGGGCTCTGGGCCGGCACTCCGAACTTTTTATGACCGGGGCAGAAATGCTTATTGCGATATTTTGCTTCTTTTTTTCTTTCGGACTTTACAGAATCTGTAAAAAATCCGGGCTGAGTGTTATCCCGGTATTTCTGACGCTCAGCATGCCCGTTTCAATACTCTGGGCGGCTGTTTTTCC
>Ga0247738_10000939_pt1 | contig 10757 bp, 11 predicted proteins | sample UWRJL013104B2_FD_180936 | JGI IMG/M metagenome (GOLD analysis project Ga0247738, IMG submission 180936) | Plant litter microbial communities from Arlington Agricultural Research Station in Wisconsin, United States - UWRJ-L013-104B-2 | ecosystem: Environmental > Terrestrial > Plant litter >...
CGTCACCGTCACCCAGCCGGGTGCCTCGCCCAGCCAGCTGGAGGCCGAGGTGACGCGCAAGGTCGAGGACTCGGTGGCGACCGTCAACAACGTCAAGCGCGTGATGTCCTCGGTCAGCGAAGGCGTCAGCACCACCACCATCGAATTCCAGCTCGAGGCCGATCTTGCCACCGCGCTGGATGACACCCGCGACGCGGTCACCCGCATCCGTACCGACCTGCCGCAGGACATCCAGGAACCGGTGATATCCAAGGTCGATATCGGCGGCTCGCTGATGACCTACGCGCTGGTCGCTCCGCACATGACCACCGATGAGGCCAGCTGGTTCGTTGACCGTGATATCTCGCGAGCGATGTACGGCGTACCCGGTGTCGCGCGCGTCACCCGCGTGGGCGGCGTGCAGCGCCAGGTGCGGGTGGACCTGGATCCCAATGCCCTGATCGCGATGGGCATCACCGCCGGCGATGTCTCCCAGCAGCTGGCTCGCATCCAGGTCGAGCGTGCCGGCGGCAAGACCGAGGTCGAAGGCGCGCAGCAGACCATCCGCACGCTGGGCACCGTCGGTGACGCGCAGGCGCTGCGCGACTACTCCATCGCCCTGCCGGACGGCCGCGCGGTGCGGCTCTCCACGCTGGCCACGGTGACCGACGGCGCTGCCGACCCGACCGAGGCCGCTCTGCTGGACGGCAAGGGCGTGGTGGCCTTCTCGATGTCGCGCACGCGCGGCTCCAGCGAGGTCAAGGTGGAGGCCGGCGTGCATGACGCGCTGGACAAGATCAAGGCCGAGCATCCGGGCATCGACTTCCGCCTGGTCACCACGGCGATCGACGAGACCCACCGCTCCTACGATTCCTCGATGACCATGCTCTGGGAAGGCGCGCTGTTGGCGCTGCTGGTGGTGTGGCTGTTCCTGCGCGACTGGCGCGCGACCTGGGTGTCGGCACTGGCGTTGCCGCTGTCGATCATTCCGACGTTCGCGGTGATGTACTTCTTCGGTTTCACTCTCAACATCATCACGCTGCTGGCGCTGTCGGTGGTGGTGGGCATCCTGGTGGACGATGCGATCGTGGAGATCGAGAACATCGTGCGCCACCTGCGCATGGGCAAGCCGCCATTGGAAGCCGCACGCGAGGCCGCCGGCGAGATCGGCAACGCGGTGATCGCCACCTCGCTGACCCTGGCGGCGGTGTTCGTGCCGGTCGCCTTCATGCCCGGCATTGCCGGCAAGTTCTTCCGCGAATTCGGCTGGACCGCCGCCACCGCCGTGCTGTTCTCGCTGCTGGTCGCCCGCCTGCTCACCCCGATGATGGCCGCGTACCTGCTCAAGCCGCATGGCGAGGAGAAACCGGAATCCAGGCTGATGACGTGGTACCTGGGCTGGGTGGACGCCGCACTGCGCTATCGCGGCCGCACCCTGTGGCTGGCCACCGGGTTGTTCGTCGCGTCGCTGGCGCTGGTGCCGTTCATCCCGGCCACCTTCATCCCGCAGTCCGATCTGGGCCGCAGCAACCTCAATCTCGAACTGCCGCCGGGCACCCGCCTGCAGGAGACCGTGGCCGTCGCCGAACACGCGCGCGCACTGCTCAAGGACATGCCCGAACTCAAGCAGGTCTATACCGCGGTCGGCAGCGTGCTCGACCTGGGCGACCCGGGTGCGACCGGCGTGGGTGAGCCGCGCAAGTCGACCCTGGTGCTCGACTGGGGCAGCGCCGACGGACGCGACCGCGACCAGCGCGTGCTGGAACGTGAGGCGCGCGAGCGCCTGGCCGATCTGCCCGGCGTGCGCGTCAGCTATGTCAGCTCCGAGCCTGGCAACCTGCTGCAGCTGGTGCTCTCCGGCGACGACCCGCAGCGCCTGCAGGACGCCGCCACCGCACTGGAACGCGACCTGCGCGGCATCCAGGGATTGGGCAGCGTAACCTCCACCGCCTCACTGCTGCGCCCGGAACTCCAGATCGTGCCGAACCCCGCCCGCGCCGCGGACCTGGGCGTCGCGACCGCCGATATCGCCGAGGCCGCCCGCATCGCCACGGCTGGCGATTACGAGCAGCGCCTGGCCAAGCTCAACCTGCCCGACCGGCAGGTGCCGATCCGGGTTGGCTTTGCCGAAGCCACGCTGGCCAATCCGGGTTTGATCAGCCAGCTGCGCGTGCCCGGCCGCAATGGTCCAGTGCCGCTGGCGGCTGTCGCCGATATCCAGCAAGGCAGCGGTCCCTCGCAGATCTCGCGCTACCAGCGCCAGCGCAACGTGACGCTCACCGCCGAACTCAACGGTCGCCCGCTGGGCGATGTGATGACCGAAGTGCAGGCGCTGCCGGGCGTCAAACAGCTGCCACCGGGCGTGACCTTCCTCAACACCGGCGATGCGGAAGTGTTCGTCGAGCTGTTCATCGGCTTCATGCTGGCGATGGCCGCCGGACTGATCTGCATTTACATGGTGCTGTTGCTGCTGTTCAACCACGCGCTGATGCCGGTCACCATCCTCGCGGCAGTGCCACTGTCCGCCGGCGGTGCGTTTGGTGCGCTGCTGATCACCCAGAACATGCTTTCGCTGCCGGCGCTGATCGGCCTGCTGATGCTGATCGGCATCGCCACCAAGAACTCCATCCTGCTGGTGGACTACGCGGTGATGGCCGAAGACGAGCACGGCATGAGCCAGCACGACGCGCTGATCGATGCCTGCCGCAAGCGTGCACAGCCGATCATCATGACCACCCTGGCGATGGGCGCGGGCATGATGCCGATCGCGCTGGGCTTTGCCGGGGATTCCAGCTTCCGTGCACCGATGGCGATTGCCGTGATCGGTGGCTTGATCACCTCTACACTGCTGAGCCTGATCGTGATTCCGGCAGCCTTCACCGTGGTGGATGATGCGGGGGATTGGCTGTCGCGGAAGTTCCGGCGGCGGTCTTCGCATCCGGTACACCCGGCAGGCTGATCGCCTCGAACGCCACAAACAAAAAGCCCCGGCCAAGGCCGGGGCTAGCCCGATCGGCAGCAGATCATGGTGAGCCGCTCGTTCGCTGGCCGGGTGCACGACCACGACACCGTGGTCCAGGCACTGACGAACTTTGCCGTGTGGGCCTGTGAAAAGCTGCGCGCTCGAGGCCTGATCGCTTCCGGCCTTTGGATCTATACGGATTTCGGCACCTTCCGCCCGGGGCTGCCGCAGAACGCCGCCAACCGGACTACAGAACTCCCGGACGCGACCGGCGACCCCATGTGGTGATTAGCGGGGTTCGCCGCTGCGCGGACTTCTGCGGAACGGAGTGCAGAGGAGCACGCGAGAACTAGAGATTAGTATCTCTATCGGCGCGCCGACGTCGTGATCCAGTGACGTACGGAACACAAATGATTGCCAGAATTCCTATAGCAATAGATAGCGCAAATAAGTACTGGACCAACCAACGCCATTGCTCATGTCTAGACGCGAAAACAATAACGACTCCCAAGCCGAGCAACGCAATGATCGCATACCCTAAAACTCGAGATGGGGCGAATCGGCGCGGCCATAAATTCACAATCACCCTCCAAATTTCAAGAATCAATTCGCAAGTTCGCGCGATGCCACAGGTAGCGCCGGCAAGTAAAACAAACGCCGACCAGCCTGAGCCACCAGCCCTCGCTCGGTGTGTGGATGAGGATCGCCCGCTCCCGGAACTTGAATGCCTCTAGATCCACAACTCTGATCACTGAGCTCCAGGCACTAGTGAGAAGAAAGCTCGCCCGTCCGGATTTAAGTATTCAGTTATGTAATTAATCGCAACACCGATGCTACGCTCAACGTACTCACCTACCTGCTCACCGTCACCTCTGTCGCAATACCAATTGTCGTACGTCGGTTCAAGGCGATCGTTCTCACGCCTGTACACGTCACCACCCGAGACCGCAATTCCCTCATCACGCAACCTCTCCAGCGCGTCCAGCGCTCCAGCCTGATCAAGCGCCCAATTGCGCACCCCTAGCATCTCCAGAGATTTACCTGCACCCAGTATCGAATCGATTTTTTCTGACCATACATACTGAACCACGGTCACAGCTCCTTTTCCGGCTTGAACAGCCGGTGATTGATGGCACCGTTTGCATCCTTTATGAATTCAAAGCTACCTTCCCGCCCTTTGTATCCTCCGGGTATCGTAAGCATCTCGCGTGCGCCCCCCCCCTTGATGCTCGTCACTTGACCCGCCGCCTGAAATGCCTTTACGCCTTCAGGAAAGGCGTGATAATCCCCTTGCTTCATCTGACCAAGCACTTTATCCGTATACTTCGCGCCAGAGAAGAAGTCTCTCGCAACACCCGCCTCTTTTCTTGCTAGACCCTCTACTCCTGCAGTTCCTGTCACCCCTGCGGCACCGGCCCCGATTTCGGTCGCAGTAGCTATGGCAGCAGGATTGGCTAACGCTGCTATGCCTACTTCAACTACTACGGGGGCAAGCATTGCGCCTGTTGCAGCAATCGCATAGGGCTGTAACGGCTTGTACACGCCGCCATTGCCGGCCTCCATGTCCTTACGATGCTGTTCGACAAATCGCTCTGCTGCTTGCCTCCCATCCGGATCAGTAAAACGATACGGGTTCCCGTTGGCATACCGATACCGTTTGAACTGGCCCACTGGCTGCTCATACGCCGTCACAAGGTCGATCGAGAGGAACACCCCCAACTGCGGATCCATGTAACGTTGCTGCATGTAGCTAAGAAGCGTAGCGCCATCCCGCACATGGCCGGTGAAACCCGGACCATCGACTGACACCGCGCCCAAAGCGTTGCCATACGGCTCATACACAATGCGCTCCGTTACCACACCAGCAGCATTGGATTAAGCCACAGGCGAACCCAGCGCATCCGTGTGCACGTACCGCACCGTTTCCTGCGCCCAACCAATCTGCCCGGCAAGCAGAAGCAGAATTCCTGCAATCAGTCGCTTCATTCCCCTGCTCCCGAATTCTTGGCCCTTGGCGCTTCATTGCCTTGCTTACGGATGATCTCAGTGCTCATCCCGATGCCGCATTCGACCAAGTGGGGCAGACCTGTGCATTGCAGGCACGCACCTTGTATGGATTCACGCAAGCTCCGTCAAAATTGTGCGTGGTGGCCGGACTTGATTCCATCAGAAATCCGCGGCTGGTGAGCTCGTACCATGCCGCACCGGGAACGGTATTCCAGCTCACTTGGCAGAATGCGCGCCCAGAGGCCCTTACCGTCAAACCAGTAGGTGTCGGCAAAGGTGCCGGTTGAACAGAGACACTTGCTACGGCCGATAGCCCACTGCAACCGGCTGCATTGCAGGCTTGGATGCGGTAACTCCACGTGCCAACTGCGCGAGCAGTAGCGAAGCAACTGGTCGAACCGCTGCTCCGGGCGTCGCATCACGGAGCACCCTCATCCTCGCAGCCACGCAAAACATCAACCAGAGCCTCAATCAACACCCCCCAGCGCCGGATACAACAAATCCACGGATATCTACCGCAGCTTTAAAAATCGAAATAACCACCACTTCCGCATCATCAAGAAACGAATATTTATCCAAAAACTCTGAAACCTCAACGGTTAAAAAATAATCAAAGTCCCATTCCTCAAGCGCCACGACATCCAAAGGAATATTGTGAACAGCACTTAGAATTACTGCAGCCCCACGAATATTTCCATTAGAAACACTGGCAGCCGCAGCGTCGATTGAAAATTCGATCAACAGCCTTGCGGGAATCACTTCAATAGCTTCGACATCCTCTGAGATTTCACTCAGAGCAGCTAGTGCATCGCCAGCTCGCCCCCCCCCTCAAAGAGAAAATTTCTTGCAGAAACCAAGGCCGCGACAACACGCTCAACTGAATTCACACGAACTCCTTCATGTATATGATGAGACCTTCCCATGAAGGGAACATTGATCGAATGCGATCCTGATATCGACGACCACCCTTGAGCTCGGCAACCGCCCAAGGCTCGAAGCGCTCATTGAGCAGCGTTTCGAGCGTGCAACTAGTGCTTGGACTTTGCGAGCACCGGCAATCCGAACTGGATGTATTCAGCGACCACTTGCCGGGCTTGGTCGCGAGCTTGATCCAGCGTCAGGTGTTCAACCGAACCCAAGGTTCGACGCTACCTTGTGCCCAAATGACGATCCAATCTTTGTGGCGAGAGGGCTGCTGCACACGAAGAATCAGGCCACGAACCTGGGCATCCCTGAGCTCATAGGGGCGATCCCGGGGCTCTGTCGTGAGGACGATGCGCTTGGTGAGGGCGCATGACATTGGCCGGGCAACCCATAAGTGGCGATAGAGCCAACTTAGGACAGGATGCGGGGCGTTGTTTGGATGAGGATCGAGACCCACAGGCTCTAAGGCACGTATACCAAAACCACCTCGTATCGATATCCATCGCCAACTTCGTACACGTGAGCCTGAAGCACCAGGTCACTTCTTCCCTCCTCCTCTGTGCAAAGATCAACTAAAACGCCCCAAAAATCCCCGTACCAAATGCAGACAGAGGAGTTCCAAGATTCCTCTGGCAACTTTCTCAGTTGTGCACCATACGCGCGAATGTTGTCTTGCGCGCTCACCCACACATCCGGAGACTGAAGGGTTACCCGCGGCAGTGATGGCTCGCCCCCTTGGATCAGGGCATCGACGATAGCGGTGAGAGTGGGCCGCCACGCTTGCGGCACCGAAACCTCTTTTTCGCCATCTTTAGCTACGAATGTCTCATTCATTGCCAATCTCTCCCACGCAATTTTTTGTAGCAATCCAAACACCGTTGCTCATCGTTCAGACCGCGATCTGTGCCACAGACACGAACTTCTCTTTTCTTGGCATCCGCGAAAGCTGCGACCTCATCCAAAGTCGCCTTCTTGCCGAAGGACAGGATTCCGTACTCGTAGCACAGGAATGACCCGCCATGAATCCAACGGGGCGATAGAGGCCAACCACTCCATCCTGACGTGAGCAACGCCCTTGGCGTTAAGCGCCAGCGAAGCCGGCTCAGGCATTGGTGGCGATGTCAGTCCGTGGGGTGTCGATCGCACCCGAGCTTCATCGGTCGGCACTACTACCAAGCGACCCACAAACAAAAAACACCGACCAAGGCCGGGGCTATTCGTACAACTGGCGCCGGAAACAGGAGTCGAACCTACGAGCAGCCGCTTATGACTCCAAATCAACGACTCCTCAGTCGCTGGATGCACGAGTTTGATCGGCCATGGAGCCGACGACATCGATGATCTCTTCGATGTCGACGCCTCGTTGATTAGGTTCATCGTCAGATCCCAAGCCGGTCGCCGATAACTCTTGCAACAATAAATCGATAAGCAACCCGCGCTCGTGCTCAGCAAGGCGTTCGACGCCCTCTTCAGGCAACTTAAAGCTGCGCTTCGCTGCGATTTCGAACAACAGAGAATGCAGCCGGAAAGAGACAGGCCTCTGCATTTCAGCTCACTCCCGAATCGCTCTATCCACCGATACTTCTGATTCTGACTGCCCTGTCCAGATTCTCATCAATAACCTTACCATCTTCAATGTAGAGCTGAACCTCCTGGTCCGATGATAGCCGAATGTCCAACACCCAAACTTGCGGGGCGTCAGCAAGGGCGTCGCACAGATCCGCTGTGGACACCTCCAGCGGGCTGTCCGCCATCCGCTCTCGAAGGAGACTCAGGATCGCCTGTGACTTCGCTCCCAACAGAACATCCAAATCCGATAGCAGCCACATGTCACTCGTACTGAAGTTCGTCAAGGCCTCAACCACCCTGTCTCCCGTGATTGGGAAGCCCTACGCATTTACAGTAATGACTATCCACGTCCGTTCAGCGGTCGCGCTTGCCCTCGAGAAGGAGTGCGAGCCCCAACATCCGCCCAAACAAAAAGCCCCGACCAAGGCCGGGGCTTTGCTTGGTGTTGATAGCACAGGAACGACCAGCCAGGAATCCAACGGTGCGATTGAGGCCAATCACGCCATCCTGACAGGAGCAGCGCTCTTGGCGCTAAGCGCCAGCGAAGCCGGATCGGGTCGTGGCGGCGACATCAGCCAAGGAGCATCAAGCGGAGCTGAGGTTGCCGGCCAGCGGCCGGCACTACCAACGGCCGTGTCGCCACAAACAAAAAGGCCCGGCCAAGGCCGGGGCTTTTTGCTGTATCTGGTGCCGGAAATAGGAATCGAACCTACGACCTACGCATTACGAATGCGCCGCTCTACCAACTGAGCTATTCCGGCTGAGCGGGCGATTGTAAGGCGGTTGACCGGAGGGGTCAATCCGGGGCTAGCGGACGATACTTAACGGCTTGCCGAAGGCGTCACGATTGATCTGTGTGACCGCGCCTTCAGGGCGCTGGATGCGGATGGGAGACTCGTGGGTCGGCGCTCCGTACACCTGATACCAGGTGGGGGTCTGCAGGCCGCGAGGCGAGGCCACCAGGGTAAATGCCCCGGCCCATCGCCCGAGTACGCCGTCGTGGTCACCAGCAGCCCCTGTTCGCTGTCCTGACTGACCACACTCTGCCACCCAGCCCGTCATACTCGGTCCAGATTCCGGCGCTGGGGTCGGGCGCGTCCGATGGATTGGAGGCGAAGATCGCCCGCCCGCCGCTGTCACACTCAAACCGGGCAATGTGGTGGGGATCGCCGATCTGCAGCAAGGCTGTGGCTATGACGGCACGCTGCAGTACGACGGAAACCAGCGTCTACGCGCCGCCGGTCCGGCCAGCTTCGGTGGCGATCACTGGCACCGCTACAGCTACGATGCGGACAACCTGATCTCCGCTTCCCTCGGCGGCGTCAAGGACCACCGTCACTGGTACGACGCGCACAATCGGCTGACCAACATCCTGGATGGAAGTGGCGCGACCGTAACGGCTTCACCAAGGAAAAGACGCGTGCAACCCAGAACGAGACCAAGATGGGCGAAGAACTCGGCAAGCCGACAAGGTACAACTAGCGATCACGAAGGATCGGTGACCACATGTGGCCCTATGAGCAACGAGCGATGCTGAACCAGATGGCAGCGAGCATGGTGCTTTTCGCACTAGCCACGACAGGCATCGCGGCAGCCAGGTCTACGCAGGCGCCTCCAACCGGTGCAGAGGCCGCGGCAAGTCTTTCGGCGGCACTTGATCGCGCAGATCGCGTAGCTATTCACTTCGTTACCCGTACCGGCAGCTACACACTGCGCGGCCAAGCGTTCAAGGACGCGGCGTCCCTGAGCATCACTCGCAGGTGCGGTGCAAACTGCAATCAACTTATGCACGAGGTCGTGACTCATATTCAGACGGCGACACCCATGACATGTACGTCCGGTCAGGAGAACGTCTTGATCGAGATAGACAAAGAAACGTCACTGCTTTACAGCCATGCGGGACGAAACATCGAGTTTGAGGGCAAGTGCTACTTCAATCCCACTGGCATCGGCACAATCGTTCGCCGTAGCGATTTCATCTTCCAGTAGCCCTGCATCCGGGCAGGAACTCACGTCTTCTTTCATACCCGACCATTCACGCCGAAACGGGATGTCCGCATGAAATCGTCAATGCCCCGTGCTTCTGGTTCTGATGACGGCGACGCTGCGCAGCCCTGCACTTCGCGCCCGGCAGAGCCTGTGGGAGGACTACTCCAGGCATATCGGCAAAGCGCGCGGACTGGGCCGGCGCAAGCAGCCAGCTTCCTGAACCATCCCGCCAGTTATGCGCCACCGGGCAACTGGGCACCACGCCCTTACTCGCTTACCTATCTGCGTGACGATGGAAAGCCGGTCACGGATATCACCACGTACATTATTACCGATCCTGTCTGTGTCTCCGACGCTTGCGCGGGGAGCGTCTCGACCGTAGTGACTGGCCCAGACACCTGGGAGCGATATACGTTTGGCAGCAGCTACCGCTACAACGAGCGAAAATTGCTTCGCCGTGAAACCGCGAAGCTCAATGGCCCAATCGTGCGGACCGAGAGCTTTGTCTATGAACTTGCACGGGATAATCTCTCCTATCAGCCTATCGTCGGGGCTACGCGCCAGTACCAAGGTGACGGCATCACAGACGCTGCGTTACGCCCGGTGAAGATCGAAACTACTCAGCAGGACGGAATGAGATATGTGAGGACAACGCAGGCGTTCGACAGCCTGGGCCGCCCCACTCAGATTCTGGAAACAAGTTTCCCTGAGAACTGATACAGGGGTCGCACAACGCACGCCACCCGGCGTTGACGTGGCAATGGATACACTGCGGGCAACTTTCCAGGATGCGACCGCATGTCCACACGCGCCGCCTTGGCCTCTTCGTTGCTCTTTACCCTGCTCGGTGCCCCAACGTTGGCACAACCGCCGTCGTCGGACCCGTTCCCCTCGCCCCCGGACCAGCAGTGGCAGCCCCTGTTCCAGCAGGTCCAGGGCGCACACCTGTTCAAGGATCAGAAGACCTTCGCGGACGCAGTGCCCCACCAGCCCAGCGCTGCCCTGCTCACCCAGTGGCAGCGCACCAGGACTGAGCCCGGGTTCGACCTGGCAGCCTTCGTGGCCGAGCACTTCGCGGTGCCCGGTGACACCCAGCCCTACGTGCCGCCAGCGGGCGAGACGCTGCGCGCGCACATCGAGGGGGTGTGGCCCGTGCTGACGCGCACCACCGACACGGTGGATACGAACGGCTCGCTGTTGCCGCTGCCCAAGCCCTACGTCGTGCCCGGCGGGCGCTTCCGCGAGGTGTACTACTGGGACAGCTATTTCACCCTGCTCGGGCTTGCCTCCAGTGGTCGCTGGCAGCAGGTGCGCGACATGGTGGACA
>Ga0247738_10000941_pt1 | contig 10743 bp, 10 predicted proteins | sample UWRJL013104B2_FD_180936 | JGI IMG/M metagenome (GOLD analysis project Ga0247738, IMG submission 180936) | Plant litter microbial communities from Arlington Agricultural Research Station in Wisconsin, United States - UWRJ-L013-104B-2 | ecosystem: Environmental > Terrestrial > Plant litter >...
ATGGGCATGCAGCCCGGCCCCATCACCGTCACCCGCAGCGGCCTGGTGGTCGGCCTCGTGCTCAAACCACTCTGAGCTTCAACCGCGTGGGTGGTGCTGCGCCACGACGCTCTTGAGCCGCTCGCGCGCCACGTGGGTGTAGATGGTTGTGGTGGAGATGTCGGCGTGGCCCAGCAGCATCTGCACCGCGCGCAGGTCGGCGCCGTGGTTGAGCAGGTGGGTGGCGAAGGCGTGGCGCAGCGTGTGGGGCGAGAGCGGCGAGGTGATGCCGGCCTGCACCGCGTATTTCTTCACCAGTTGCCAGAACATCACCCTGGTCATGGCCTCGCCCGCGCGCGAACCGCGCGAGGTGACAAACAGGTCTTCGCTTTGCAGACCGTTGAGAATTTCGCCCCGCGCCTGGCCCAGGTAGCGCTGCAGCCATTGCCCCGCCAGCTGGCCAAAGGGCACGAGGCGCTCCTTGTTGCCCTTGCCCGTGATGCGCAGCACGTGCTCGTTCATGCCCACGTGCCAGGTCTTGAGCGTGACCAGCTCGCTCACGCGCAGGCCACTCGCGTAGATGAGCTCCAACATGCACCGATCGCGCAGGCCCAGGGGGGTGCCCACATCGGGTGCGTTCAGCAGCGCCTCCACCTGCGCCTCGCTCATCGTCTTGGGCACCCGCAGTGGCTGGCGCGCGGGCACCAGGCGCAGCGTGGGGTCGGCCTGAATGAAACGCTCGCGCAGCGCCCAGCGGAAGTAGCGCTTGAACACCGTGAGCCGCCGGTTGGCGGTGGTGGCGCGGGTTTCGGTGTGGCGGTCGCTGAAGTACTGGTTGAGATCGGCCTCGCTGGTCTCGGGCAGGGTTTTTCCGCGCCCGGCCAGCCACTGGCCGAGCAAGACGAGGTCGCGCCGGTAGGCGTCGAGCGTGTTGCGCGAGAGGCCTTCCTCCAGCCAGAGACTGTCGATGAAGGCCCCGGCGATGCCTTCGCTGGCCGATGCCAGGGCTTGGTCCATCACTCCAGCTTGAGCTTCTGCTTGGCGACCACTTCCTTGTAGACCTCGAACTCGGCCTTGATCTGCGCGGTGAACTCGGCCGGCGTGTTGCCCACGATGAGCGAGCCGGTGTCTTCAATGCGCTTCTTCACGGCCGGGTCGGTCAGGGCTTGTTTGGTCGCGTTGTAGACCTTGTCCACCACTTCCTGCGGCAGACCCTTGGGGCCGATCAGGCCGTAATAGGCCATGCGGTTCACGGGCTCCAGGCCCACTTCCTTGAAGGTGGGCACGTCGGGCAACACGGCCAGGCGCTGAGGCGCGGCCACCACGATGGCCACCAGTCGGCCAGACTTGATGAAGGGCAGCGCCGAGGGCAGGTTGTCGAAGATGATGGGCACGGTGCCGCCCACGGTGTCGTTGAGCGCGGGGCCGGCGCCCCGATACGGAATGTGGGTGATGAAGGTGTTGGTCAGGCTCTTGAACAGCTCGGTCTGCAGGTGGCCGATGCCGCCGGTGCCCGAGCTGGAGTAGCTGTACTTGCCGGGGTTCTTCTTGAGCTCGGCGACAAAGGACTTGTAGTCCTTGGCGGGGAAGCTGGGGTGCACCGCGATCACGTTGGGCGTGGCGGCGATGTTGACGATGGGCGTGAAGTCGGTGAGCGTGTTGTAGGGGATCTTGTCGTTGATCGCCGGGTTGGCGGCCGTGGTGGACACCGTGGCCATGCCCAGGATGTAACCATCGGGCGGCGTGCGCGCCAGTTCGGTCGCACCCACCACGCCGCCGCCGCCGGCCTTGTTCTCGACCACCATGCTCTGGCCCAGCGCCTTGCCAAGGGATTCGGACATGACACGCGCAATGATGTCGGTGGTGCCGCCCGGTGCGAAGGGCACCTGCAGCTTGATGATCTTGTTGGGGTATGCCTGTGCCCAGGCGCTGCCCGCCATTGCCACCGAGGCGGTGGCCAGACCGATCGCAACCATCTGACGACGAGAAACCATGACGTGTACTCCTTGACGTTGAAACATCGGAAAAATCAAAGGGTGGCACCCATGCTAACCGCCGAGGCCTCCCCTACCAGCCCCGCACTTTAGACGGGGTCGCCCCGGGTGAACATGGGGAGACTACATACGTATTAACCCGGAAACGGCGCCGAGCTGCGGCTATGCTCTGGCCGTGAATTTCGCCCAGCTCCTCTTTCCCGATTTCTCGCTGATCCTCTGCGGGTACCTCGTCTGCCGCTTCACCGCCCTCAACCGAAAGGTGTGGGAGCAGGTCGAGAGCCTGGTGTATTACTTTCTGTTTCCGGTGCTGCTGTTTCACTCGATCGTGAAAAGCCCGTTGGACCTGGGTGCAGCCTCCAGCCTGATGGGCGCTGGCATCACGTTGGGTGTGCTGGGCATTGCGCTGAGTTATTCGCTGCCGCACTGGCCCTGGCTCGGCCCCAAGCTGGACGTGCGCTTGCATGCGGCGAGCGCGCAGGTGGGTTTCCGTTTCAACTCCTTCATTGCCCTGGCGCTGGCCGACAAGGTGGCCGGCCCGCAAGGCCTGCTGATGATCGCGGTGCTGATCGGGGTGTGCGTGCCGCTGTTCAACGTGGGCGCGGTCTGGCCGATGGCGCGCCATGCCAACAAGGGTTTCGGGCGGGAGTTGTTGCGCAACCCGTTGATCGTGGGCACCGTTTCGGGCCTGATCGCCAACCTGCTGGGGTTCTCGATTCCGTTCTGGCTGGAACCGACGGTCAACCGCATCGGCCAGGCTTCGCTGGCGCTGGGTCTGCTGGCCGCAGGCGCGGGCATGCAGTTCGGCATGCTCGCTTCGGCCAAGCTGCTGGGCGGGCTGGTGCTGGCCTGCAAGCACCTGGGCATGCCTTTGATGGCGTTCGGTCTGGCGAAGCTGTTCCGCCTGGACCCGACGCAGACCACGGTTCTGTTGATGTTCTCGGCTGTGCCCACCGCGTCGAGCTGCTATGTGCTGGCGGCGCGCATGGGGTACAACGGGCCGTATGTGGCGGGGCTGGTCACGTTGTCCACCTTGTTGGGCATCGTGAGTCTTCCCTTTGCTTTGGGGGTGCTTGGAGGGATGCCCTAGTTTTCGCGCCTCCGGGTTTGCGGGTCCCCAGGGGCGGGCAATCGGCTCCGCGAATGTCCCCCGGCGGCTGGTGCCGCCTCCTCCTTTATTTCGCTGCGCCAATCACCCACCCCTGGGGCCTTGCCTACACGCAGGCACACAAAGGCCGCTAACCACCATCACGTCGGATCGGACACACGGGTGTTCTGCGCAGCGAAATAAAGGAGGAGGCGGCCTCCCGCCGCCGGGGGACATTCGCGGAGCAGAGCGCCCGGGTGTCCGATCCCGCGAGGTCTGAAAGCGAAATGAACGAAACGCGACCTCAGTACCCCAGCAAGTTCTGCCGCACGTGCAACAGGTGCGCCAACGTCAACTCCCGCGCCCGCACCGCATCCCGATCCCGCAGCGCCTCCACGATGGCGCGGTGCTCCGACTGATAGGCCAACCGCCGCTCGGACGTGACGCTCTTCTTCTTCAGCTGTCCCCAGTCGCCCTGGGCCCGCACCGTCTTCATGAGCGTGAACACATTCGCCACGAAGCTGTTGTGTGCCGCGTCGGCGATCGCCTGGTGCAGCTCTGCGTCCCAATGCTCGAAGGCCTCCAGCGTCTCGGCGTTTTCGGCGTTGACACAGCACGCCTCCATGCGCTGCAGGTCGGCCTGATTCGCGTTGCGGATCGCCATGTCGATGATGGCAGGCTCCATCGCCAACCGCGCCTCCATCAGCTCGGCCGGGCTGGTGTATTGCGATGAGTCCTGCTGCGCGCGCTGACCCAGGCGCGCGCCCACGTGTTCGGCCACAAAGGTGCCACTGCCCACGGTCTGTTCGATCAGGCCCTGCTGCTTGAGATCAAGCAAAGCCTTGCGCACCGTGGTTCGGCTCACGCCAAAACTCTCGGAGAGCTCGCGCTCGGTCGGCAAGCGGTCACCCGCGCGCCAATGGCCCGAACGCAGTTTGTCCAGGATCGATTCGCGCAAGGGCGTTGACATGCTCATGGGGTGAATGTACCAAAACAGACCAATCTAACGACGAAATTCCGGTTAAGTGATTTCCCCAAGACAAAACACCCTCTTATGAACTAACATCTAGGCCCTGGTACCAATTGGTATTTTTTGGTATCTCATCTGGATTTTCAACAAGGAGTTTGCGTGCGCCTCGCCACTTTCGTTCACCAGGGCCAACGCCAGGTCGGCCTCGTTTCAGCCGACGGCCAGACCGTCACCCCCTTCGCCCTGAACCCGGCCGATGCCCAGCGCGGCGTGCTGCCGCTGATCGAAGCCGCTGCCGCCGGACAACCGCTGCCCGCCACCGCCGGTGCGGCCCTGAAGCTGGCTGACGTGAAGCTCGACGCCCCTCTGCCCCTGCCCCGCCGCAACCTCTGGTGTGTAGGCCGCAACTACCACGAGCACGCCAAGGAACTGCAAGGCTCGGTGTTCAAGAACAACAACGCCAACCCCGCCGTCTGGCCCATCGTCTTCACCAAGGTACCCGAATGCGTGATCGCGGACCAAGCCAACGTGGTGCTGCCCGGCGACGAGATCTCGCCGCAGATTGACTACGAAGCCGAACTGGCCGTGGTGATTGGCACCGGCGGCAAGAACATCGCCAAGGCCGATGCCATGAAGCACATCTACGGCTACACCATCGTCAACGACGTGACGGCCCGCGACGTGCAGATGCGCCACCAGCAATGGGACATGGGCAAGAGCTTCGACACCTTCTGCCCCATGGGCCCGTGGATCGTGACCGCAGACGAACTTGACGGCCAACACACGCGCGTGCGCTGCTGGGTCAACGGCGAACCGCGCCAGGACGGCCGCACCGAAGACCTGATCTTCGACATTCCCACGCTGATCGAAACCATTTCGCGCGGCATCACCCTCTACCCCGGTGACGTGATCGCCACCGGCACTCCGGCCGGCGTGGGCCTGGGCATGACGCCGCCCACGTTCCTGAAGAGCGGTGACGTGGTGCGCATCGACATCGACGGCATCGGCACGCTGCAGAACCGCTTCGTCTGAGCCCGGGCGCTTTCACCCATCCACAACAACAGGAGACAAGGATGAATCGAACCGCACTGAAGCTGTGCAGCCTCGCGCTGGCGCTGGCGCTGGCCGCCAGCGTCGGCCTGGCCCAGGCGCAGGACAACTACCCCAGCAAGCCCGTGACCATGGTCGTGCCCTTCCCGCCCGGCGGTGTGGCCGACGTGGTGGGCCGCCCGGTGGCCGAGGCCATGGCGCGCCACCTCAACCAGCCGGTGGTGGTGGTCAACCGCGCCGGTGCGGGTGGTGGCATCGGCATGGCGCAGGTGGCCAAGGCCGCACCCGATGGCTACAACGTGCTCATGGCACTGTCCTCCATCGTGGTGCTGCCCGAGGCGGACAAGATCCTCGGCCGCGCGCCGATGTTCGAGTTGTCGCAGCTGCTGCCCATCGCCCGCATGACCGCCGACCCCACGGTGCTGGTGGTGCGCGCCGACAGCCCCTGGAAGACCTACGCCGAGTTCATGGCCCATGCCAAGGCGAACCCCGGCCGCGTCACCTTCGGTTCGTCGGGCAACTACGGCACCATGCACGTGCCCATGGAACAGCTCAAGGCAGCCACCGGCAGCTTCCTGCTGCACGTGCCTTACACCGGCGCGGGCCCGGCCATCCTGGGCATGCTCAGCGGGCAGGTCGATGCCGTGGCCACCGGCCCGGCCAGCGCAGTGGGCCAGATCAAGGCCGGCAAGCTGCGCGCGCTTGCGCACTGGGGCGAAGGCCGTCTGGCCCTGCTGCCCGATGTGCCAAGCTTCAGGGAGTTGGGTGTGCCGATCAACTACTCGCAGTGGGCGGGCATTTTCGTGCCGGCCGGCACGCCGCCTGCGGTGGTGAACAAGCTGCGCGAGGCCGCCCGCATGGCCGCCCAGGACCCGAAGACGGTTCAGGTGATGACAACTGCCGGCACCTCGTTCCAGTTCCAGGACGCGGCGGATTTCGACAAGTTCGTGCAGAGCGATGCCAAGGCCATGGCGGCCGTGGTGCAGAAGATCGGCAAGGTGGACTAAGCCGCTTTGGCCTCGCACAGACGGCGCAGGGCCTCAAGGGCTTCGGGCCATTTGGCCTCCATCATGGGGACAAAATCCTCCAGCATGTCCTGCGTGACGGTGAGCTGCGTGCCGCCGCCCACGGCCTCGAAGCGGTAGTTCTCGTGGGCCGGGGCCCATGAGGTCACGGCTTCGCTGGTGGTGTCGTCCTGGCCGTTGGCCACGAAGCCCAGGTGCCGGATCGAGATGAACTCGTGCGGCTGGTTGCGCTCGATGGTGGCCACCATGCCCTCGCCGCTGGGTGAGAGGAAGCGGATGGTGGCGCCCTCCTCCCACGATCCCTCGTAGTACGAGCCGTCCATGAACGGCTTCGTCCATTCGCGGTAACTCGTCGGGTCGAGCATGGTGTTCCACACCAGCTCGCGCGGGGCCTTGATGGTGGCGGTGAAAGTCAGTTGTTTCACGGGGTTTCTCCTTGGCTGGAAGAACGGGCCCCGCGCCAGCGCTCAGCGTGCGGTGCCCAACACGAGGTCGATGCGCCGTTGCAGACGCCCCGCCTCTTCCTGTGCGCCTGCGGCCTGGGCGCGTTGCAATTGCAAGGTGAGCCAGGCCCCCAGGGGCCGGCGCCAGCCCTGCGCCGAGGCGGTGTCCACCGCCTGCGTGAGAACGGCCGGTGTGGCGCGGCCACTGCGCAGCAGCACGCCGGCAGCCACCAGCCGGGACAAGGGGTCTTTCACAGCAGCCAGGGCCGCGTCGGGCGAGCCACTGTTCAAGAGCGCGCGCTGCGACTCCGGCAGCAGGGCGGCGTCGGCCGGCGAGGCGGTGCCCGCGAGGTAGCGCGCGTAGGCCTGCTCGGCCGGCGCCGCGTCCTGCGCGAGCGCCTCGAAACCGGTGCAGGGCTCGAAAACGAGCGCGGCCACGCGCGTGGCGCAGCGCAGGAGCTCGGCGCGCGCCAACAGATCGGGCCGACCGGTGCTGGTGAGCTCACGGCGCACGCGCGAGAACTCCGCCGACTCGATGGCCGAGTCGCCGCGCAACCAGGCCTCGGCCGCGCGCTCGGTGCCGTCCTTGGCGTTCAACTGCCATTCGGGCGTGGGCGGCTTGCTGCCGCAAGCCGTCAAGGCCAGGCCTGCAACGAGAACAAACACCGCCGTCCAGAGATGCCGCGGGACCGGCGCGGGGGGGAGCCTCTTCATGGCAGCTTGATCTCGGTGTCGCGGGCGAAAGGCCACTTGCGGTTGATGTCGTTGATCATCGCGTCCACCTTGCGCAGGCTGGCCTCGACCTCACCGCGCAGGTAGCCCAGGTCGCTGGTGGCCTCACGGGTGTTGCCGGCGATGCCCTGCACCTCCACCAGCACCGCGTCCACCTTCTTCAGGCTGGTGCGCGCTTCGGTCAGCAGGCCGTTGAGTTGTTGCACCGTCACGCGCGCATCCCCCACCAGGCCGGCCTCGCCGGGCGCACCGCCCTGGCCGAACACCTGGCGGTCGGCGTTGGTGGCCAGGCTGTCGAGGCGTTTGGCGAGGGCGTCGACGCGCAACAGCATGGCGTTGGTGCGGTCGATCGTGAGCACAAGCTTCTTCGCGTCCTCGTCGTTGCCCATCAACACGCCCAGGCCGCCGTGTGGTCCCTTGAGGCGCTCGGCGGTCACCTGCACGCCCCCCAGGGTGCCGGCCACCGCACCGTCGGCGGCGGTGAGCGCGGCCAGGTTGTCGAGCACCTCGCGCATGCTCGCAGCCAGCTTGGGAATTTCGGCGGCGGTGTCGCCGCGCAGCACGTTGCGCTCGGCGCCGTCGGGCAGCGGCGGGTCTTCGAGCACGCCGCTGTAGGCTCGGATGCGCGTGCCGCCCACCAGCCCACGTTCCATGGTGAAGATGCTGGAGGTGCGCAGCCATTTCGCGTCCTTGCGCGGCACGTCGACGAGGATGCGCGCGTTGCCGTCGTCGCCCAGTTCGATGCGCGCCACGCGCCCGATGGCGAAACCGGCGAAGGTCATGTCCATGCCCACGACCACGCCCTCGGAGTCGTCGGAGATCAGCACCAGGCGCTGCGTGGGTTCGAGCACGCCACGCGCGAACAGGATGTAGGCCGCCGAGCCCACCAACAGCACGGCCATGAGCATCAGCAGCAGCCCGGCCTTGAACTCCAGGTTCTTCACCGGCGGGGCTTCGGGTGACGGGGGCGGTGGGGGCGTGGGATTCATGGGTTCAATAGTAGTTGCCGACCAGCGACACCACCTCGATCAGCAGCACGACCGAGAACAGCCGGGCGAATTCGCTCATGTCACTGCGGCGGCTGTAGCGGCCGTCGCGATCGGCCTGCGCGGCCCCGGCCAGCGGCACCACGGCCACCGCGAGGCTGAAGAACACCGTCTTCAAGGCAAAGATCAGCGTGACCGCCGGCGAGAACACACCGCCCACGGCGCGCGTGTAGCCCGGCAGGCCCCAGGGCGAGAAGCCGTACACCGTGAGGTAGGTCAGCACCAGTGCCACCACCGAGCTGAGCCCTGCGAGCAGCAGCACCGAGAACATGCTGCCCAGCGCGCGCGGCAACAGCTGGTCGACCAGCAGCGACTGCCGCTCGGGCAGGCTGCCTTCGCGCTGCTGCAGCGCCAGTTGCTTGCGCACGTCCTGTGCGCCCGGCATGGCGTAGCGCACCGCCACAAACATGGCCACGTAGAGCGGAATGAGTTCGAGCACCAGCGTGCGCACCAGCACCTCCAGCGCGTACTGCGAGAGGCCATAGCTGTAGGCCGTGGCCACCACAATGCGAATGAGCACCAGGCTCACCAGCGCCGACAACACCAGGAACCACGTGAGCAGGGGCGCGGTGGCACGGTACAGGCTGTTGAGCACCGCCTGCCGGTGCGTGCCGGCACGGTAGCTGGCTGGCGAGAGGGCCAGCACCAGGATCTGCGCGCCGACGAACAGGGTGTGCCACCAGGCGTTCCAGCTCGCGCGCAGGCCTCGGCCCCATCGGCCCAGCGTGTCGTGTGCAGCGTTCACGGGATTCATGGGGCCATGATAGCCGTGGGTGTTCGCTGCGCCACCGAGCGAGGATCGCCAAATGTGACAGCATGCAGTCGGTGCAACGGTCAGAATCCGTGAGCCCCAGTTCCCGTCGCCAGGAGACAAGCCATGCCCGCTTCCGTTCACCCCGTGGTCCGCCGCCAGACCATCGCCGATGCCCTGCGCCGCACCGCACAGCGCCTGCCCGCCAAGTCCGCCGTGATCTGCGGCGACACGCAATGGAGCTACGCCGAATTCGATGCCCTGGTCAGCCGTCTGGCTGCGGGCCTGGCGCGCATCGGCGTGGCCCAGGGCGACAAGGTGGCCGTGCTCGCACGCAACTCCCACGGCTTCGCCGCGCTGCGCTTCGCACTGGCCCGCCGGGGCGCGGTGATGGTGCCGATCAACTTCATGCTCAAGGCCGACGAGGTCGCCTACATCCTGCGCCACGCCGGCGCCAGGATGCTGGCCACCGACAGCGGCCTGGCCGAGCTGGCGCGCGCGGCGGCGGCACTGGACACCCGGGTCGAGCAATACCTTTGGCTGCCCTCGGAAGACCCGAGCGAGCCGGTGGCCGGCATGCACCGTTTCGACGAACTCGCGGCCTGCACCGACCCGCTGCCCGACGTGACGCTGGGCAGCTTCGACCTCGCGCAGATCGTCTACACCAGCGGCACGGAATCCACGCCGAAAGGCGCCATGCTCACGCACGACGCGGTGCTGTGGCAGTACGTGAGCTGCGTCATCAACGCCGAGATCGCCGAACACGACCAGGCCCTGCACGCGCTGCCGCTCTACCACTGCGCGCAGCTCGACGTGTTCTTCGGCCCGGCGATCTACATCGGCAGCAGCAACGTGATCACGTCCAAGCCGGTGCCCGACAACCTGCTCGCGCTGATCGAGAAGCACCGCATCACCAGCTTCTTCGCACCGCCCACGGTGTGGATCGCGCTGCTGCGCTCGCCCGGCTTCGATGCGGCCAGGCTCAAGAGCCTGACCAAGGGCTACTACGGCGCGTCCATCATGCCGGTGGAGGTGCTCAAGGAACTGGCCTCGCGGCTGCCCTCGGTGCGGCTGTGGAACCTGTACGGTCAGACCGAAATCGCCCCGCTGGCCACGATGCTCGGGCCCGACGACCAGCTGCGCAAGCCCGGCTCCTGTGGGAAGGCGGTCATCAACGTGGAAACCCGCGTGGTCAACGACGCCATGCAGGACGTGGCTGTGGGCGAGGTCGGTGAGATCGTGCACCGTTCGCCGCACCTCATGCTGGGTTACTTCAACGATCCCGAGCGCACGCGCAACGCGTTCGATGGCGACTGGTTCCACAGCGGCGACCTCGCGGTGATCGACGACGAGGGCTACATCACCGTGGTGGACCGCAAGAAGGACATGATCAAGACCGGCGGAGAGAACGTGGCCAGCCGCGAGGTGGAGGAAATGGTCTACCGCCTGCCGGCCGTCAGCGAGGTCGCGGTGATCGGCCTGCCCGACCCGAAGTGGGTCGAGGCGGTGACGGCGGTGATCGTGGTCAAGGCCGGGCAGGCGCTCACCGAATCCGAGGTGATCGCGCATTGCAACCAGCACATGGCCGCCTTCAAGAGCCCGAAGCGCGTGGTGTTCAGCGACAGCCTGCCCAAGAACCCGAGTGGCAAGCTGCTCAAGCGCGAGT
>Ga0247738_10000942_pt1 | contig 10742 bp, 9 predicted proteins | sample UWRJL013104B2_FD_180936 | JGI IMG/M metagenome (GOLD analysis project Ga0247738, IMG submission 180936) | Plant litter microbial communities from Arlington Agricultural Research Station in Wisconsin, United States - UWRJ-L013-104B-2 | ecosystem: Environmental > Terrestrial > Plant litter >...
TTACTCAGAGAGCAGTTGGTGCCGGCCCCCGTCGGCAGTTGAGGAAAAGATGATCGAGAACCAGAAAATCCGCCCTGATCAAGTCGTTGGCCCACTCGGAGAGCCGCTGACCTTGGACAGTCTGCCATCACCGGACACGACCCGCTGGGTCGTTCGACGGAAAGCGGAGGTCGTGGCGGCCGTTAATGGCGGCCTGCTCACGGTCGATGAAGCCTGCGCGCGTTATTCACTCACGCTCGAGGAATTTGCCGGCTGGCAACGTGCGGTCGATCGCTCGGGCATGCCCGGCCTTCGCGTGACGCGCATCCAGCACTACAAGTCGCTGTACGAGCGCCAGCAGCGCTACTGACTCCTTCGTCCGGAAGGCCCGCCAACAGGCCGCCCGGACAAAGACTGCCTGCCCATCACAATCGATTGAGCCCGCGCGCCATGCTTGCGGGCTCAATCGATTCTTGACGGCCGACTCGGGCGCGCCTGCGCTATCGGTAACGCAGGCCAAACTTTACGCGCCGCTCAGCTTTGACTGTCGAGATAGAAGCCGTTGCCATCGGGATCGGTGAACATCGCCATATAGCCGCCCCAAGGCTGCTTGCTTGGCGGCATGGTGAAATTGACGCCCTTGGCCGCCAGTGCCGCATGAGCAGCGTCCACATCAGCAACATAGAAGCCAATGCCGCTATGCCGGGCAACATGACTGTCATCCGGCGCGACCGCGATCGAGAAGCGGACGTCGCCAAGCTGGAAGCTGGCATAGTGAAACTCGGGCGCGGCATAGAGCAGCGGGAAGCCCATGATGTCTCGATAGAAGGCGATGGCGTGGTCCAGGTCGCGCACGCTCACAGTCACATAGCCGATGCGGCAGTCCATGATCGTCTCTCCCTTATGATGCGCCGATAATAATCCATCGGCGCCCCGCGCACTATCGTCGGAATGCGCCGCGCCGGCACCCGGCGGCAAGCCGCGCGAGTCCGCTTGCAGTGACTAATGTGATTCCATAGGTTCATGGCGAGAGGGACAGGCAAAGAATGAAAGCCGTCACGACGCCCGAAGACGCAAGCTGGACCTCGGCAGGTCTCAAGCAGGCCGAGGCGATCCGCCAGTGGCAGGACTGGGCGGCGCGCGCCATCGCGCCGATTGACGTCGCGGTCTATGATACAGACGGTTTTGCCGCGCGCTGGAGCAATCACGGCGTCGGCCAGCTTCGCCTCCTGCATCTTCATGCCCCCGCCCAGCGCGTCGTCCACTGCGGCACGGAGGGCAGCGCGGGCAAGGCTACCCCGTCCATCCAGCTCGTCTACGCCCGCAAAGGCGCGCTCAAGACGCGAATGGCGGGCCGCCGCTTCACGGTCGCGCCGGGCGAGTTCGTATTGCTCGACAATACCCGCTTTTATCAGATGGACATGGACAGCGCGCATGAGGCCGTCGATCTCGTCATGCCGCAGGCCTGGCTGGAGAAATATCTGCCCGATCCCGGCGCGCTGCTCGCCCGGCCCATTGCGGCAAACAGCGGCTGGGGCGCGCCGCTCGGCAGCCTGATCGAGACGATGCTCGGCGGACTCGACAACAGCCCCCTGCCCCGCTCGCTCATCGCCGAACAGGTCGGCGCGCTGCTGACGCTGGCAACGGGTTTTCATGATCATGAACCCAATGGACGGGCAACGCGGCACCGCGGCCAGCTCGCCCGCGCCATCCTCAGCCGCATCGAGAGCGACTTTGCCGATCCCGAACTGACGCCCGATGAAGTGGCGCGCGACATGGGCATATCCAAGCGATACCTCCAGTCGCTGCTGGCGGGCAGCGGCACCAATTTCGTCGCCGAACTGAACGCCGCCCGCCTCGACCATGCCGCCGACCGCCTCGCCGATCCCCGCGCCGCGAGCCTTCAGATCGCCGAAATCGCCTATCAGGCGGGCTTCCTCGACCCCGGCTATTTCACCCGCCTGTTCCGCAAACGCTTCGGCGTCGGACCGAAAGACTGGCGAGCGGGCCGCGGAAGCTAGGCGCCGACACCCAAGGCTTCGACTCCCGACATAAGCCCTGCGCATTTGTCCTGCTCCCCATGCGCGCGAATCCTCGTCTCTCTGGCGCCGTTGCGGTAGACAGGAGGAGATTGGCATATTGCCGCCAGCCCGCACACAGACCGAAGAGGCAGTGCGAGGCAGGCTCACGGAGAGGTGAACATGGCTGATACCACGAAGCAATTCCCGCTACCAAGCTCATTGAAAGTGGTGCCCGGCACCGAGGGCGCGCAGGCGGCCTTCCCCTATTACACCCAGTTCCATGACGGCGACGACGAGCGCTTCTGGTTCTACAACAGCATGCACTTCCCCGAGCCGATGCATCATTTCGACATGATCACGGCGGAAGCCGCTTATTGCGCGCTGGGATCGTTCAACACCCGCGTGCATGTCCTCCCCACCACCAAGGGCATTGATCACCGCATCATCAACGGGCGCGTCTATATTGGCGGTGTTGCCGTCACCGATACCGATGAGATCGCTGCCCGCGCCGTCGAGTTCCAGCAGCGCGCCTTCTATTATTATGAGCATTGGGAAGAGCTTTACGACCAGTGGAAGGTCAAGATGAAGGCGCTGATCGCGGACGCGCAGGCGCTCCCCATGCCGCATCTGCCAGACCTGGAGCCGATCGAGACGACGCACACCGGCAAGGGCGTCGCGGCAAACCATGAGCTGATCGACACCTACCGGAAGACCCTCGAGGGTTATTTCCGGATGTGGCACCATCATTTCGAGTTCCTGCTGCTCGGCTATGGCGCCTATCTGACCTTCTTCGACTTCTGCAAAAAGGCCTTCCCGGAGATCAGCGATCAGGCGATCAGCCGCATGGTCGCGGGCATGGAAGCCGAGATCTTCCGCCCCGACGAGGAAGTGAAGCGCCTCGCCCGCCGCGCAGTTGAACTGGGCGTGGACGACAAGTTCCACGACGGCATGAATATCGATGATGTGCTGGGCGCGCTCGATCAGCTTGGCGGCGCGGGCAAGGAATGGCTCCAGGAGCTGGAGACCAGCCGCAACCCATGGTTCAACGTCAATGTCGGCGATGGCTTCTACCATTATCACCGCTCATGGAATGACGACCTGTCGATGCCCTTCGCGGCGCTGCCGGGCTATATCGACAAGGTGAAGAAGGGCGTGAAGCTGGAGCGGCCGACCGCGCAGCTGATCGAGGAGCGCGAGGCGCTGGTCGCGGACTATCGCGAGCTGCTCGACACCGATGAGGATCGCGCCACCTACGACCAGCTCATCACGCTGGCGCACCGGGTGTTCCCTTATGTCGAAGGGCATAAATTCTACTGCGAGCATTGGTACACGAACCTGTTCTTCAACAAGATCCGCGAGTTCGGCGATCTGCTCTGGCGCCACGGCTTCTTCGCTGAGCCAGCGGACGTGTTCAACCTCACCCATTATGAGCTGGAAAGCGCGATCGTCGACCTGATGCTCAGCTGGTCATCCGGCTCCGACCCGATCGGGCCTCGTCACTGGCCGGCCAAGGTCGCCGAGCGCAAGGCAGCGATCAAGGCCTGGGCCGCGCACAATGTGCCGCCCGCTCTGGGCGCCGTTCCCGATGTGATCGACGATCCGGCCATCGTCATGCTCTGGGGCATCACGCGCGAGAGCCTCGACGCGTGGCTCTCGGTCGATGAGGACAAGCCGAGCAACGAGCTCAAGGGCTTCGCGGCCTGTCAGGGCGTGGTCGAGGGGACTGCGCGCGTGGTCAAGTCGGTCGAGGAAATCAGCCGGTTGCAACAGGGCGACATTCTCGTCTGTCAGGTCACCAACCCGACATGGGCGCCGATCTTCCAGAAAATCGCGGCGGCGGTGTCCGACATTGGCGGGTCGATGAGCCACATGGCCATTGTCGCGCGCGAATATGGCCTGCCAGCCGTGGTCGGCACAGGCTCTGCAACCCGGCGGATCAAGGACGGCCAGCGCATTCGCGTCGATGGCGGGCGCGGCATAGTGACGATCCTTGAGGAGGAACCGGGCCTTGCGGGCGAGCCGGTGCTTGAGGACGCATGAGGGAGGACTGGCATTGACTGCTGAAAATGCGGTCAGCTGGTTCGCTGACCTCCGCATCACCGATCGCCCGACCGTGGGCGGCAAAGGGGCGAGTCTGGGGGAGCTGACCTCCGCCGGGATCGACGTGCCGCCCGGTTTCGTCGTGACGACGCACGCCTTCGAGCTGTTCCTGAAAGCACTCGAACAGGCGTCGCCCGTCCGTGCGCTGATCGAACCGCTCGATCCAAATGATCTGGGCGCCGTGACGGCAGTCTCGCGTGCATTGCGCAAGCGCGTCGAGCAGGAGCCACTCCCGCAAACCGTCGAGCGCGCCATTCTCGATGCGTATCGGCAGCTGACCGGAGGCAGCGCGTCCAAACCCGTGGCCGTGCGCTCATCGGCCACCACAGAGGATGCCGAGGATGCGAGCTTCGCGGGCCTGCAGGACACGTTCCTCTGGGTGCTCGACGCGCAAGATACCGTGCACCGCGTGCGCGAATGCTGGGGCAGCCTCTACTCGGTCGAGTCGATCGTCTATCGCCGCAAACATGGCCTGCCTGAAGACGGGGTCGCCATGGCTGTCGTCGTCCAGCTCATGGTCGATGCGCGCACCGCGGGCGTCATGTTCACCCGCTCACCCACGACTGGCGACAAATCCGTCATGACCATAGAAGGCGCATGGGGACTTGGCTCAGCCGTCGTCTCCGGCGAAGTGACGCCCGACCGCTGGGTAATGGGCAAGATCACGGGTGAGATTTCGGTGCGCGATATCAGCGACAAGCATATCCGGCAGGTCCCTGCTCCCGGCGGCGGCATAGTCGATGAAGACCTGCCCGACGACATGCGCCTCAAGCCCTGCCTCTCCGACGAGGAATTGCAGGCGCTGCGCACTGTCGGCCGCCGCATCGAGAAACATTATGGTCGCGCGCAGGACATTGAGTGGGCAATGGACAAGGACGGCAAGCTGCTGTTGCTCCAGAGCCGGCCCGAGACAGTCTGGTCAGCAAAGGACGTAAAACCCGTTACCGCGCCCGTGGCCGACCCCTTGAAACATGTCATGACTATCTTCGGAGGACGCAAATGAGTCTCACGGCAAAGGATGTCGAGGAGATCATGAAGCTCCTCGAATCCTCCAGTTTCGACCGGCTGAACCTCGAAGTGGACGGCATGAAGATCGAGTTGGAGCGCAGCGGCGCGCCCGCCCGGCCGCGCGCTGCACCTGCAACGCCGGACGCGCCCGCTGCGCCTGCTGCTCCCCCTGTGAAGGCGGCGGCGGTGCTGCGGGAAGAAGGTCTGGTTGAGATCAACGCGCCATTGCTCGGCATCTTCTATCGCGCTCCCAAGCCCGGCGAACCGCCATTTGTCGATGTCGGCTCCAGGGTCGATACCGAGACGGTGATCGGCATTGTCGAAGTGATGAAGCTGATGAACTCGGTGGCCGCTGGCGTGACCGGCGAGATTGTCGACATCGTCGGCGCCAATGGCGAACTGGTCGAGCATGGCGAAGTGCTGATGCTCGTGCGCCCGGAGGCCTGATTGGCCATCCGCCGCATCCTCATCGCCAATCGCGGCGAAATCGCCGTGCGCATCATCCGCACGGCGCACAGGCTCGGCATCGAGACCGTGCTCGCCGTCTCCGAAGCCGACCGCGACTCGCTGGGTGCAAAACAAGCCACCCGCGCCGTCTGCATCGGTCCGGGCCGGCCCACCGATAGCTATCTGCGCGTCGAGACCATCGTGCAGGCAGCGCTCGGCACCGGATGCGACGCAATCCATCCCGGCTACGGCTTTCTCTCCGAGCGCGCCGCGCTGGCGCAGCTCTGTGAAGACGAAGGCGTCATCTTCATCGGACCGACCGCCGCGCAGATCGATGCCGTGGGCGACAAGCTTAAGGCGCGCTTCCACGCAGAGGCAGCCAATGTGCCCGTGGTTCCCGGTGGGCCTGTCGATAATCTTGCCGAAGCACAGGCCCTCGCCGAACGGATTGGCGCACCGCTGCTGGTGAAGGCCGTGGGCGGCGGCGGCGGACGCGGCATGAAGCTGGTGGAAAATCTCGACGATCTCGCCGCGACGCTGGACATGGCCTCGGCCGAAGCCGGCGCGGCCTTTGGCGACGCGCGGGTCTATCTGGAACGCTATGTGTCGCAGGGGCGGCATGTCGAAGTGCAGTTGCTGGGCGACGGCGCAGGCAAGGTCATCCATCTCGGCGAGCGCGATTGTTCGGTGCAGCGGCGCTATCAGAAGCTCATCGAGGAAACACCTGCCCCCGCCCTGCCCGATCATGCCCGCGCGGCGATGCATGAAGCGGCAGTGCGGTTCGCGCAGAGCCTCGATTATCGCGGCGCCGGTACGGTCGAGTTTCTCTACGACGTGGCGCGGGAAGAATTCTACTTCCTGGAGATGAATGCGCGCATTCAGGTCGAGCATCCGGTGACCGAGATGGTGACCGGCATCGACCTCATCGAGCAGCAGATCAGGATCGCGCAGGGCGACGGCCTTACCCTGTCGCAGGACGATATTCGCATCGACGGCGCTGCGGTCGAATGCCGCATCAATGCCGAAGACCCGAAGCACGACTTCCGGCCCAGCCCCGGTCGCGTGAGCAAAGTCCTTTGGCCGTCCGGCGAAGGCATTCGCGTCGATACGCATATTGTCGATGGCGCAAGCATCCCGCCTTTCTACGATTCGATGGTCGCCAAGATCATCGCCCACGGGCCGGATCGCGACACAGCAATGGCCCGACTCTGGAAGGCGCTGAACGACACGCGGATCGAAGGCATTGCCACCAATGTCGATTTCCAGGCCGAACTGCTCGACGATCCGGATTTTGTCGCAGGCGGCGTGGACACTGGCTGGCTGGGGCGCCGCCTTGCCAAGGTTGAGATCTGAACATGGCTAACATCCAACTCGTCGAAACCTCCCTGCGCGATGGCAATCAGTGCCTTTGGGCCGCGCTCGGCGTCGATACCGCGCGCACGCTGAGCGTCGCGCCCATGCTCGAGCGCGTCGGCTTCAAGGCGATAGACTTCACCACCTCGACGCATATGGGCGTCGCCGTGCGCTATAAGCAGGAGGATCCGTGGGAGCGCATCCGGTTGATGGCGGCCGCCTGCCCGACCACGCCGCTGCAATTCCTCTCCACCGGCTTCCGCTTCATTGCGTGGGAAACGGCCAGCCCGGACTTCATGGCCCTCGCCTTCCGCACGCTGATGAAGAACGGCATTGGCCGCTTCGCACTCGCCGATCCGATGAACGACGCGGCCTCCAATGTCGAAGTCGCGCGGATGATCCGGCAGGATGGCGATGCCTATGTGGTCGGCGCGCTGGTCTTCACCCTGAGCCCGATCCATGACGATGCGCATTATGCCGAAGCTGCGCGGCTCATGGCGGCGAGCCCGGACATCGACGCGCTCTATATCAAGGATCCCGGCGGTCTCCTGAGCCCCAAGCGCGCGCAGACCCTGATCCCCGCCATTCTGGCCGCCATAGGCGACAAGCCGCTGGAGCTGCACGCGCATTGCACCATCGGCCAGGGTGAGGCGAGCTATTACGAAGCCGCCGAGCTTGGCGTTGAAACTCTGCAGGGCGCTAGCGGCGCACTCGGCGACGGCACATCAAATCCACCGCTGGAGCGCGTCGTCGCAAACCTGCGCGAACTGGGTCACAGCGTCGATATTGATGACGAGGCGCTGGCCGAAGTGAGTCGTTATTTCACCGCGCTTGCCGATGCCGAAGGGCTGCCCAAGGGAAGCCCGCAGGCGTTCGACGCCTCCTATCTCCACCACCAGCTGCCCGGCGGCATGGTCGGCACGATGCGGCGCCATCTCGCCGATCATCGCGTCAGCCATATGGAAGGCGCCGTAGTCGAGGAGCTGGGCCGCGTCCGCGAGGAACTGGGCTGGCCCATCGTGATGACGCCCTTCGCGCAGATGGTGATGACGCAGGCCGTGATGAACGTAACCGGCAGCGAGCGCTATGCGGTCATTCCCGATGAAGTGATCCGCTATGCCATCGGCCGTTTCGGGCGGCCCAACCAGCCGATTGCGCCCAATGTGCTCGACCGGATCATGGCCCTACCACGCACGAAGGAACTGGCTGCCGAGCCGATGATGGCGGACTTGCCGGACTTGCGGAAGCGGATCGGCGCGGGCTTGTCGGACGAGGAATTCCTCCTCCGCGCCACCATGCCTGCCAATCTGATCGATGCGATGCAGGCGGCTGGCCCTGCGCCACGCCATTATGACCCGACCCTGCGGCCCACGCTTGATCTCATTCGCCAGCTTGTCGGGCGGACCGACGTGACGCGGCTCAGCGTCGAGAAGGCCGGCTTCAAGCTGGAGCTGGAAAGCTATGCCGAGGCCTGAGGCCCTGCCCTCAGGATTCAAAGCCACCTGCCGATTTTTGCAGGGTTGAAACAAGGAAGAACAGCGACGCGGCTAGCGCGGCTCGACGACCTTCAGAATTCAGGTGACCGATCCCATGACGACCCCCTTCACTGAAGCCCTGCGCCCGGCAGGCGGCTTCATGTTCGATCTCGATGGCACGCTGATTCTCAGCGACAAGGGCCTTGGCGGCTACACGCTGCTCCCCGGCGCAGTCGAGCTCCTGACAGCGCTGGCAGAGCGCGGCGTGCCATTCCTCGCGCTCACCAACGGCAGTGCTTATCCAGCCCGCCAGCAGGCGCCGCGCCTGCGCGCGCTCGGCCTGCCAATTTCGGACGATCACCTGTTCACGCCCAACAGCGTCGCGGCCATGGTCTTCAAGGATCGCGGGCTGGACAAGGTTTTAGTGCTGGGCACGCAGGGTGTCGCCGAGGCGCTGAACGAGGATGGCATCGCCACCTGCTTCCCCGGCGAAGATGGCGCGGAGACCGCCGACGCCGTCTATGTCGCCTGGCACCCGGATTGCTCGATGACCGACATTCATGCCGCGTGCGAAGCCGTGCTGCGCGGCGCAGCGCTGTTCACGGCGTCAGACGTGCCCTTCTTCGCCAGCAAGGCCGGGCGCGCCTTTGGCTATAGCTGCGCGATCTCGGGCGCCATTGCGCGCGTAACCGGCGTGGAGCCGGAAGTGACCGGCAAACCGTCCATCCATGCGATGAACTTCGTCGCGGCCAAGCTCGGCGTGCCGAGCCGGGGCGTGGTCGTGATCGGAGACGACCCCAAGGTCGAGACGGAAATGGCGCGACTGGGCGACGCCATCGGCATTGGCGTCACCACGGGCACGACAAGCTATGCGGAATGGGCAGCGCAACCGCCGGAGCGCAGACCGCACCGGGTGATCGATGCGCTGGATGAGATCTGGACGCTGGGGCTGCTCGACTAGAAAGTTGTGCTCCTGTGAAAGCAGGAGCCTGGGGCAGCGAAGAACCGCCCTTGCGCCCTGGCCCCCTGCTTTCGCAGGCGCACTGAGCCTAGATCAAACCAGCGACCATTTCCCGCAGGTCGCTGCTTCCGCGCCCTGTTTGGCGCATACGCCCGCCATCTTCGTCTGGAGCCGCGTGAGGACGGCGCTGCCGCCATTTTTATCGCTCCATGCGCGCATCTTCTCGCCCCATGCGGCGACCTTGACACGGGTGCGCTGATAATAGCTGTCGGGATTCTTGCCGAGTTCGTCGATCACCGCCGTCGCGCTGGCCTCCACGGCCGCTTTGTCGCCGGGCGCGAGGCGCAGCACGGTGTTGGCATAGGCAATCGCCCATTGCACGCGGGTGGCAGCGCCGTGCGAAGCCTCATAGCCCTTGCGCGCCCAATCGATCGCCGCCTTGTTGTCCCCGGCATTCTCGGCAATGCCCGCAAGGTCGAGCATATAATAATAGGCCCATTCGGAGCGCTTGAGTTCCGCTTCTAGCAGGCGGTCCGCTGCGGCACGGTCGCCCGCCTCCGCCAGCAGGTTCGCCGCGTCCGAAATCACGGCCTGCCGCGTCATCGGATCCTTGGCGGCGGCATCCGCCCAACTCGCCCGCGTGCGCACCTTGGCGAGCACGGCGGGCGGCACCGCGCCACCTTCTGCCTTGGCCAGCGCGACATCGGCAAAGGTCGTATCCAGCCGGTCGGTCATTGAGAGGCTCTTGTCGGCATAAAGCTGATCCAGCGCAGCGACGAGCGACGTGCCGAGCGCGGAACGCTGGCTAGCTTCCGGCAGAGCTGAGATCAGGTCGACCGCGCCGCCAATGAGCTCCTGTCGATTGGCGGCCACTTCGCTCGCATTGGCCAGCAGCGGCGTCAGTATCTCGGAGACATGCGCCTGCCTGGCAGGCGTCAGGCTGAGCTTGCCGTCCGGGCCTGTCTCGGTCGCGACGACCAGTGCGAGCAGCGCGAAGCGCCGCTTGGTGGCCGCGTCGGGCGCAGCCGCCGCCAGCCGATCGAGCAGTGCGCCGGCACGCACCGGATCGCCAAAATGCTTGGGGTCGTTGCGCCAGTCGAAATTGACCAGCAAGTGCCAGTCGTCTGCGGACAGCGCCGCCGGATCAGCCTCGGCCCGCGCCAACAATGCCTCGGTCGTCGTTGTGCGCTTTGCTGTCACGCGCAGCAGCTCGGCGAATTTGGAGGCCGTCGCGGCGCTGGAGAGGCGCGTGACTTCGGCGCCATGCGGGCTCAGAACGATCACCGTGGGATAGCCGCTGATGCCGAAATGCTCGCCCCAGCGCTGCGCGCCCGCGGAATCGCCGTCGAGATAGACCGGCACGAAATTCTGCGTCTCGGCAACGAAGGCCGGGTCCTT
>Ga0247738_10000943_pt1 | contig 10741 bp, 4 predicted proteins | sample UWRJL013104B2_FD_180936 | JGI IMG/M metagenome (GOLD analysis project Ga0247738, IMG submission 180936) | Plant litter microbial communities from Arlington Agricultural Research Station in Wisconsin, United States - UWRJ-L013-104B-2 | ecosystem: Environmental > Terrestrial > Plant litter >...
AATGAGGGTTTTAAAAAACAATCTTATTTCTAACTTTTTTCGAGATCGAGACAATAAATTTTAATGTAATTTTTAAAATTCTATTTGCGATTGCTGCTGAAACAAAATTACAACAGGCTCTTTGATTGCTTGTTATCAAAAACAGGCCAAAATGTTTCTAAAACAGGCTTTTTAAGTTAAAGTTTTAAAACGATAGCCAGACTGAAATAAAAATGAATTTATCATTATGTTTTAGACAGTTTTGAATGACTCCTGTTCAAAAGATAAAAAGCAAACCAAATTATTGGACATCGGTAAGTAAAGTACAGATAATACAAGTAACAAGTTTTAAACATCATTAAAATTAATATGCAACATTAAATTAAAAGCATAGAAATAAAATTCTCACTTTACCTTTAATATATTTGTAATTGACTTAGATCGTTTAACCCAACAATAAAACTATGTCTTTAGTTTCAATAAATAACATTCAACTTTTCAAATCTCTTTTCAAAGGAAGAGAAGATGTATTTGCTGTTAGATGGGAAAAAGGCAATAAAAATGGCTATATGCCTGCGTATTTTTATGATCCATATCAGTACAGAGCTCATAAAATTAAGGGAGGTTCTTTTCAAACCTATACAGATAAAGAATACTTACCTTTTACAGAAAAAGAAATTGAAAAACATTTAAACGGAGAACAACATATTGGAGTTTATCCTTTACTTAAAGATAATACATCTTGGTTTATTGTTGCTGATTTTGATAAAGTCGACTGGATTAATGACTGTAAAAAATTTATAAGTGCTTGCAATGAAAAAGACATACCCGCATATTTAGAACGTTCTCGATCAGGGAAAGGAGGACATGTTTGGATATTTTTTGAACAGCCTTATCCTGCCCTAAAAAGCAGGCAAATATTTATTTCTATATTATTAGAAACCGGTGTTTTTTCTTTATTTGATAAAAGTTCAAGCTTTGACAGAATGTTTCCTAATCAAGATTTCCTGTCTGGTAAAGGATTTGGAAACCTAATCGCACTTCCTCTTTACAAGAGAACATTTGAAAACGGGAATAGTTGTTTTATTAATATTGAAAACCTAGAACCAATCCCAGATCAATGGTTTTTTTTTCAGAATATCCGAAAGATTTCCACAATACAACTTAATGAATTATACAATACTCAAAATATATCACAGAACATTCCAGATTCCACTATACCGACATTATATAATAAAGGATTAACCATACGATGGAACAATGTTGTGAAAATGAATCGCAACGCTATTCCAACTTTACTTATAAATTTTCTTAAAGAAGAATTAAACTTCTTGAATTCTGAATTTATCATAAAAAAGAAAATGGGTAAAAGTACTTTTGGGAAAGAACGTTATTTCAAACTGATTGAAGAAACTGAAAACGAAGTAACAATTCCGAAAGGTTTTATTGGAAAAATAATTCGATTTTGCCGAGAAAATAAAATCGAATTCGATTTTAAAGATGAAAGAAAAAAGCTTAATGAGGTTTCTTTTTTATTCAATGCACAACTCCGAGAACACCAACAAATAGCAATTAATACTATTGCAAAAAAAGATCTTGGTGTTATTGTTGCCCCACCAGGTTCTGGAAAAACAATTCTTGGACTAAAAATTATTGCCAATAAAAAACAACCTTCCTTAATTATTACACATCGCAAACAAATTGCAGACCAGTGGATAGAGCGAATAGAAACTTTCTTAGGGATTCCGAAAAATGAAATTGGAAAAATTGGACAGGGCAAAGTCAAAGTTGGAAAACAAATAACAGTTGCCATGATCCAAAGTTTATCAAAAGAATTAGAAAAAAATAACGGTGCAAAACTTTCAAATTCGTTTGGAACTATTATAGTAGATGAATGTCATCATATTCCGGCTGAAACATTTAGGAATACAGTTTCAAAACTTCATTCATTTTATTTTTATGGTTTAACAGCAACTCCTTTCAGAAAGTACAACGACAGCAAATTGATTTCTATCCATATGGGCGAAGTAATTACTGAAATAAAGCTCAACGAAATAAGTACTGCTAAAAAGCCAAAAATCATTATTAAAAATACAGACCTTGATGTGCCCTTCAATTCTAAAACAGACAAATTTGAAACATTATCAAAAATTCTAACTCATGATTCTACCAGAAACAAAGCAATTCTTCATGATATTATAAATGAATTAAAATCAGACAAGAAAATTGTTATTATTACAGAGCGTAAAGAACATATTGACTCTATGTATCAATACTTAAAACAAGCTTACGAAGTAGTTACGTTAAGTGGAGAAGATTCTGAAAGCAGCAGAAACTCTAAATGGAAATTACTGAAAGAAGAAAATTACCAAGTATTAATTACGACAGGACAATTCTTTGGAGAGGGAACTGATTTGCAAAATGCCAATTGTCTCTTTTTAGTTTATCCTTTTTCCTTTGAAGGAAAATTGATTCAATATATTGGCAGAGTACAGCGTTCTGAAATTATTCCAACTATTTATGATTATCGTGATATTAAGATCGATTATCTAAATAAAATGTTTCTAAAAAGAAACGTATATTACAGGAAGATTGATAAGCAGGCAACCTTATTTGATGAACCTGAAGAAGAAATTCTTTCGGAAAGTAATTTTATTATTGATAGAAAAGTAAAAATTGGCTTTGAAAATCTTGAATTCCGATACGGAAGCATCATTTTTAAATATAATATTCCGGAAATGAATACTGAACTTGAATTTGATATTGAAAATCTTGAAATCAGACCTGAATTTGAAGTTTTGAAATCCTACTTTTCTAAAACACTTAAAACTAAAAATATTACGGTTACGATTCATGCGGAATTCGAAGACGGAAAACTAATTTCACAGTCAGCATTTTCCAATGATTTAAAAAAAATAAATAAAGAGTTGATTGAAAGTGTGAAATTTAAATTTGTTTCAAAGGTTTTTCTAAATAAGACAAATTCTGTAGAAGAAGAGAATTCCTTATTAGATATAAAGGAATTACAAAATAAAAGCAACATAAACCTTTATGATTCTGGAGACGAATTATTAAATGATTTTTTACAGAATCAAAAATACAAACATCAGAAACATTTACAATATTTAGCCGATCATCACCAACGGACTATCCTCAAAATTCGATTCGTATTAAGTCCTTTTTCATTTGTATTTCTTCTCGCAGGAAAAACAGGTTTTCACATTGTTTTAGAAACATTAAACACTGAGGAAGCAACTTATATTTGGCATTTTGACAATGATAAAAAATCACTACCTCATAAATTAAAGCACGTTGACAAATACTTAAATATCATAAGAAATAAAGGACGTCAAGCTTTTATGGAAAACCCATCAGATAATTTTAGTCGAATTCTTCATGACTATTCAGATGAAAAGAAAGGTTTTCTAATTTGGAAAGATTTACTTGAGGAAAGACTTACTTAATTTTCTCATAGAATAAAAAGCAAGCCAAATTATTGGACATCGGCAATGAAGTGCGCATAATGACAAGCCTCGTTCCTCGACTTGCCACCCTTCGGGACTTATAGCACTTCGTTTACCTAACTGTCCATTGTAAAACTGCTTTCTTTTTTTTCTTTTTTTCTTTAAAAATGTAAATTATTTCAATGTTGATAGGTAAAATACACTTATGATGTAATAATTATTTTTTCCTTGATTAACTTTGCCTTTTAGCCGTCATAAATCTTAAACACAATCTTATAATTTACTAACTATCAACACCTATAATGGACATAATTTAACCATGATAGTAAAATAATTTGATATTTATTAAATTTGTAATTAACTAAAATGGTTTATACAAATTACCTTGTAAAATGTTTAAACCCAAAAAAACTCGAGGTTAATCCTAAAGATAGAACCTCAACATAATCCCAAATATTTTTTTTAAAACTGACTTTTAATAAGTCTTCAAGGATTTTAAAAATCTATAAGATTGCAACGTTCCTGCAATCGGCAAGATGAACGGTTGTTTAACAACCGCCTATCTTGCCACCTATTACCTCGGAACTCGGTGGTGGAGACACTAGAAAGAAAAGAGTTTGAAAACAATGAAAATGAAAGATGATGAAAAGAGAAAATTCAAACAGAACACGAATTGTAGGGCTGCGACTAACACCTTTAGAGTACACTGAACTGGAAAAAAGATTTAGAGCAAGTACCTGCCAAAAATTAAGTGATCATATAAGAAGGCACTTATTTAACAAACCCATTGTAACTACATACAGGAATGCCTCTTTTGATGATTACATCGAAGAAACAATGACGCTCAACAATGAGCTTAATTCAATAGGAAATAACATCAACCAGATTGCTAAAAAGATGAATTCTTTTAAGACTATATCCGAATTTAAGACACAGGTATTCTGGTTTGAGGTGGATAAAAAAAGCTATTCGAAAAAATGGAGGAAATTAAAATCCACTCTCAAAAATTCTCAGAGCAATGGTTGCAGTTATAAAAACCAGTAATTCAGTACAGCGCATTTTAAACTATAATGAGATAAAAGTAAAGGAAGGAAAGGCAGAATGCATAAGTGCTGTCAACTTTCCTCTGGAACTCGACAGACTTAATTTTACTTTAAAACTCAACCGCTTTATAAAACAGGCTTCGCTTAACGAAAACGTTAAGCGAAACGCTGTACATATATCATTGAATTTTGATCCTTTGGAAAAACATTCCAAAGAAAAACTTAATGAAATTGCAAAAGTATACATGGAAAAAATCGGATTTGGTAAACAGCCTTTTCTGGTTTATCAGCATTATGATGCAGGACACCCACATCTACATGTGATTACAAATAATATTCAAAGAGATGGAAAAAGAATCGATCTGCATTTATTAGGGATTAGAAAGTCAGAACCTGCCAGAAAAGAAATCGAAGAAATCTTTGCACTTGTAAAAGCGGAAGGAAGAAAGACAAAAGAACTATTTTCTTTACAGCCAATTGCAAACCGCAAAGTAGAATATGGAAAAGCAGAGTCCAAAAAGGCCATCAATGGAGTTTTAAACAAAGTTTTATTAGAATATAAATATTCAAGTCTTCCAGAACTCAATGCAGTTTTAAACCAGTATAATGTTCATGCAGATAGGGGAACTGAAGAATCCAGAGTTTTTAAAAACAATGGACTGCTTTATAAGATACTTGATAAAGACTCGAAACCAATTGGAGTGCCGATTAAGGCAAGTGATTTTTACTTTAAACCAACTTTGAAATTTTTAGGAGAAAAATTCAAGAATAATCAAGAAAGAAAACCATCAGATAAATCAAGGGTAAAAAACAAGATCAATATGGCGTTGATTAATGGGAAACAAATGCCACTAGGAAAATTAGCAAAACTGTTAGAAAGAGAAGGCATCCAGACTATTCTTAGAAGAAGCACTGAAGGACAGCTTTATGGTATTACCTATATTGACCACACAACAAAAAATGTTTTTAATGGAAGCAGTTTAGGAAAAGAATACAGAGCCAAAGCAATAGAAGGACGATGCAGATTGAAGGTTACTGTTGAACAAAAAGGAAATCAGATTTATGAAAAACTACCATCCAAAGAATTACTAATAAATGACCTTAAATATCAAAAAAACACACTTAGCATTCCTCATTTAGTTAAGTTATTGGATTTGCTTACTAATGCCGAATATTCTTCAGATTATATACCAAATCAATTGAAAAAGAAAAGAAGCAAGGGAAGGAGAAGAGGATTATCCCAATACTAAAGGAACATCTATACTGCAAATTTCTTTTAACATTTGAAATTAGTTTATCCTTCTCTATCTACATATTCAGTTTCCAGAACATCAATTTATGCACATTGAAAAATACTTGATATTATTTTAATCCCATATTTATATTATTTTTTAAATTCAATTTTCACATTAAATTTTAGAGATTAAAAAATTAAAATGAGAAAAACCGTAAAAGGCTTACCTAAATCTTCTTTATATTTGACAGATTTTTTTATCTAAAAGAAAAGGGCGTGCCAATGAAATAGATAGGTTATTTTATCAAAAACAACTAGATTTACATTTTTGTATTAGGAGATTTACCTTGACTAATATCACTTTACGAAAGATCAAAACAAAAAACATAAATGGCGTTCAACGAAGATTCTCGTGTTAAAATCCCTGCTATACTCCATCTCATTCGTTTGGGCTATACATACATCCCTAGAAATAAGCAACGTAGAATAGAGGAAACCAATATTTTTCAGGATATTTTTAGAGAAAGCATTAGCCGAATTAATCCAACTGTAGAAGATAATGAGATTAGCAGATTGCTCGATGAAATCACACTACAACTCGATTATGATGATTTAGGTCGTGATTTTTATAAATCGCTTACTGCAACTTCAGGCATTAAACTGATTGATTTCAATAATTTCACTAACAATTCATTTCACGTTACAACAGAGTTGACTTGTAAAAATGGTGATGAAGAGTTTCGCCCTGATATTACCCTTTTGATTAACGGAATTCCTTTAGTTTTTATTGAAGTAAAGAAACCCAACAATAAAAATGGAATTCTTGATGAACGCAAGAGAATCAACGACCGTTTTAAAAATCGAAAATTCAAACGTTTTGCAAACATCACGCAATTGATGATTTTCTCCAATAATATGGAATATGAAGATGGTGTTATTGAACCGATTCATGGAGCTTATTATGCCACGAGTGCCTATCATGATTTGAATTTTAATTTTTTCAGAGAAGAAGAATTCCTCAACTTAAATGCTATTTTACTACCTGAGAATGTAGTCGTGGAAAATGTAGTTTTAAAAGACAATCATTTAACAGCAATTAAATATGCGGATGAATTTGCGACTAATAAGCACTACGATACTCCAACCAACAGAATTCTAACGTCCTTGGTCAACAAAGAGCGTTTGGCTTTTATATTGAAATTTGCATTGGCTTATGTGGAAGAGGAAAAAGGAGGTAAATCAGATTTGCAAAAACACATCATGCGGTATCCGCAGTTATTTGCAACCAAAGCCATTAGCAGAAAGTTAGACGAAGGAATTACTAAAGGAATTATTTGGCATACCCAAGGATCTGGAAAAACGGCTTTGGCGTATTACAACGTCAAATACCTAACAGATTATTACCAAAAGAAAAACATCATTCCGAAATTTTATTTTATCGTGGATCGAATTGATTTAGCGATTCAAGCGGCTACTGAATTTTCTAATCGAGGACTGAAAGTAAATAAAGTCAATTCTCGTTTGGATTTTATGAATGACATCAAAAAAGTAGGTGCCATTCACAATCACAGTGGAGAAAGTGAAATTACGGTAATCAATATTCAAAAATTTACCGAAGATGCTACTGTTACAACTAATTTGGATTATGACATCAATATTCAACGGATTTATTTTTTAGATGAAGCGCACCGAAGTTACAATCCTAAAGGGAATTATTTAGCCAATCTGGTCAATTCAGATAAAAGCGCTATTAAAATTGCACTTACCGGAACACCTTTATTGAAAGATGTTATCAAAGAATATGATTCTAAAATCCTTTTTGGCGATTACATCCATAAGTATTACTACAATAGGTCGATTGCCGATGGATATACCTTGCGTTTGATCAGAGAAGAGATTGATACTACATATAAAATGCAAATGCAGGAAATCCTTTCTCAGATTAATGTTTTGGAAGGCGGTATCAAAAAAGCCCAAGTTTATGCACATTCCAAATATGTAGAACCGTTACTCGATTATATTGTTAAAGATTTACAACACTTCAAGAAACAAGAATTTGATAATTCCTTAGGCGGAATGGTCGTTTGTGATTCGGCAGAACAAGCCAAAGAATTGTTTAGTTATTTTGAAGAATTATATGGAGTTCAGGAAACGAATATCATAAATATGGCAGCCGAGCCTAAAACAATGTATGGCTCTACTCCTCCACTCAAAGCGGCTTTAATATTACACGACATTAACGACAAAGACATTCGCAAAGATTTGATTTCTGCCTTCAAAAAAGGAGACATTGATGTACTGTTTGTGTTCAATATGCTATTGACTGGTTTTGACGCCAAACGATTGAAAAAATTGTATCTGGCTCGTGTTATCAAAGATCATAATTTATTACAGACGCTTACTCGAGTTAATCGTCCGTATAAAAAATACCAATACGGCTATGTAGTAGATTTTGCAGACATATCAGCTGCTTTTGATAAAACCAACCGCATGTATTTCGATGAATTACAATCCGAGTTGGGCGACGAAATGGAGCATTACAGCAACTTGTTCAAATCTAAAGATGAAATGAACCAAGAGATTGCCGAAATCAAAGAAAATCTATTTCATTTCGATATCAAAAATGCAGAAAATTTCAGGTTGCAAATTGACCAAATCAAAGATAAAAAGGAGTTACTGGGGATCATTAAAGCATTACGAAATGCCAAAGAACTAAAGAATATCATCCGCTTAGGCGATCATGAAGAATTACTTCAAAAATTAGATTTCTACAAACTCAACCAATTGCTTTCGGTGGCACAATCCCGATTGGATAATCTCAATTTGATTGAAAGTATTCAAAATGAATCGGATACAACCAACTTATTGAATACCGCTCTTGAAGATATTTTCTTCACGTTTACCAAAGTATCCGAAGAGGAAATGATTCTTGCCGATGAGTTAAAAAATGATTTACGTAGAACCCGTGAAGCTTTATTGCATAATTTTGATCCCAAAGACCCAAGATTCATTTCATTGAAAGAAGAATTAGAACGCATTTTTAAAAAGAAAAACCTCGACGAGGTTACTCAAGACGATATGCGTGAAAACATGTTGTTACTTCGTTCTATTTACGATCGGGTAACGGAAATGAACCGCAAAAATGCGTTACTAAAAGCCAAATACGAACAGGACGAAAAATATGCCCGCGTACACAAGCGATTAACCGAAAACGGCAGCATTACAGCAAAAGATTCACAATTGCATGACGCATTAATGAACGTGAAAGAACAAACGGATGAACAAGTATTAAACAATAAAAATGTGATAAGCAATGAAGCTTATTTCAAAAAACAATTGATGCAAATTGTCATCAATGAATTTATAAAAAAACAAAACATAACATTAGATTTTGATACCACACAATCCATCAATAATTTGATCGTGAGTGAGTACATGCAACAATACAACGGATATACCCTATGACCGATATTACCTTTATCACACAAACCAAAAATTTAATTGATAACCTCAAAAGTGTTTGTGCCAACTACGGATTGGGCAATGATGGCAACGAATTTAAGATTATCACACAGGTATTCTTATACAAGTTCATGAATGATAAGTTTCAGTACGAAGCAAAGAAAGTAAATGATAAACTAGCTACTGCAACCAATTTTCAGGAAACACTAGAACAATTATCCGAAGAAGAGTTTAAATTTTTGATTGCTTTAATTGGTCCCGATATTCCGCAATTACATGCCGAGCAAACCATTACGCATTTATGGAACAAACAAACCCAAGACGATTTTGCGCAATTGTTTGACGATACTTTACGCGGAATCAGCGTAGAGAATGCCGAAATTTTCTCGGTAAAATCTTTTGGAGGTGCCAAGGATAAAATGTTTGACGATTTGAGTCAATACATTTCAGACAGTTCACAACGCGATGCCTTTTGCACAGCCTTAATCAACAAATTGGTAGAGTTTAGTTTCGAACGCATGTTTGAAGAAAAATACGATTTCTTTGCCACGATTTTTGAATACCTGATCAAAGATTACAATACGGACAGTGGCGGAAAATATGCCGAGTACTATACCCCACATGCCGTAGCAAGAATCATGGCAGCTATTATGGTCAATGAAGAAGTAAGCGGTGTAACCTGTTATGACCCGAGTGCGGGCTCTGGTACATTATTAATGAATATTGCCCATGCCATTGGCGAAAGAAACTGTACCATTTATTCCGAAGACATTTCACAGAAATCTTCTAATATGTTGCGACTTAATTTAGTCTTGAACAATTTGTCGCATAGTATCCCAAATATTATAAAAACCAATACCATAGCCGAACCCTATTATTTAGACCAAAAGTTTGATTATATTGTTTCGAACCCACCGTTTAAATTAGATTTCTCTGATTTTGTCGCCGATTTAAGCAAAGACCGATTTAAAGACCGCTTTTTTGCTGGAATCCCAAATGTGCCTAAAACCAAGAAAGAATCGATGTCTATTTACCTGATGTTTATACAACACATCATGTACAGTCTGAGTAAATCAGGTAGAGCCGCAATTGTAGTGCCTACCGGTTTTATCACGGCACAAAGTGGCATTGAAAAGAAAATACGCGAAGCCATGATTAGCCGCAACATGTTACGTGGTGTGGTAAGTATGCCCAGTAATATTTTTGCCAGTACAGGAACCAATGTATCCGTATTGTTTTTAGACAATCAAGCCGATAATGAAAATATTGTTTTATTGGATGCTTCTAAATTAGGAGACAGTATAAAAGAAGGTAAAAACCAACGTACGGTACTGACGCCAAAAGAAGAGCAACGCGTTATTAACGCTATGAATAAAAAATTGGAGGAAAAAGATTTTAGCGTAGTGGTAAGTGCAGAGGAGATCAAAGCTAAAAATTACTCTTTCAGTGCGGGACAGTATTTTGAAGTAAAAATTGAATATACAAATATTTCTCCAAAGGAATTCGAGGACAAAATGAAATCTTTTGAAAGTAATTTGAGTGCGCTTTTCAGCGAAAGC
>Ga0247738_10000944_pt1 | contig 10701 bp, 9 predicted proteins | sample UWRJL013104B2_FD_180936 | JGI IMG/M metagenome (GOLD analysis project Ga0247738, IMG submission 180936) | Plant litter microbial communities from Arlington Agricultural Research Station in Wisconsin, United States - UWRJ-L013-104B-2 | ecosystem: Environmental > Terrestrial > Plant litter >...
TACCTAGCCGGTGTTCGTGAGAGTGATCACGGAGTCGCCCGATCGCCAGAGGACATCTTTGCGATATTCGAGAAGCTCGGCGCATCACACAGATTCCGTATGGCGGCCGTGCGCGCAGCTGCGGAGTGGGATGTCGTAACGGGCGTGTCGCCGTTAGTTCCTCGAAGCGTCCGGACTGAGCGCATCCGCGGCAACTCCTATGAGGTTGACGGGTTCGGAGCCGGCTCCGGCTCTACCGAACGATATGAATATATGTGTCCTTGCGGAGACGGCAAGGTTGTTGAAGAGCACGACAACATCCCGGGATTTCGTGAGCACGATCGCTGGCTCGAGTGCGACAAGTGCCGGGCCGAGTGGCGCTTCGTCGAGGGCCGCTCTGTTCGCGACTGGGCGCTAGAGCCTATCCTTGTGGGCGTCTCAAGCTGACGACTCTTTGGCGGCTCGCAGCTGACGTGCTCAGTCAGTTGCGAGCCGTCCACTTTGGTCGAGAAGCGTTAGGACTACGTTGGCCATCCTGACTATGAAGTAGTCGTAGAGCTCCTCCGGAAGCTGCTCTTGGTCCGTCTCATGATGACGGATGCCGAACTTGTTTCCAGAATCGGTGAGCGCCTTCATATCGTCCGCAATCACGGCACGAAGCGCCGGACTGCTGACGTTGTCAAGAAGCGCCTGGCTACTTTGGCGCTTCTTGTCTTTGCCGGGGATATCTATGGTCTTAAGGCGCTCAAAGGCATCCCACATTGTTTGCAGAGCGAGGAGACGATCGCTGGCCTTTCGAGAGAGATAGAGCGCACGAGCGCGTTCGATTAGAGCGTCAAGCCGGGAGTCCCCGCTCGCGGGTTTGAGCGCGCTCAGAACCTCGTGAACCTCGGGCGGTCCGACCCTGCTGATCGTGAGGTCAAAGCCCATCTCATAGGCCGCTCCTGCCCTAGCAAGGAAAGCGTTGACCCGGTCTCGGTACTGACGTCTTCCTTCAGGCTTCTTGAAGCTCAGTCGGTGGTGCCGGAAGAAGTCGTGAAAGCTGCCTTCTACTGGAAGAGAGACCGACTGTCCGACGTACTCGAGCAGATCGAAGAGGACGTCGTCGGAGAGGTCGCCCGCGTTCTTCCACAATGGCCATTCGATCCCCGGGATCATCGCACATATTTGCGTGCCGAGCGCGGAGTCGTTCGTTCCGATCACGTATCCACCATCGGTGCAGTGAATGGGGAACTCGGCTGCAAGCCAGTTCTTCTCGACCGTCTGCTCGACAAAGGAAAGAAGCGCGCGGGCCGTAGCGTCGGAGAGAGCGTTTTGAGTCCTCGGCGGGGTCATGCCGAGACGGTCGGTGTACAGCGGGTTGACTGGCATGCGGTCATCCTCGCAGAGCAGCCCTGCGCCGGAAAGCCTTACCGGGTTGGGGCTGCATTGGTGACTAGTGGTGTCATCGCAGAGCCTCGGCTTGAGAAGAGTTGAGTACTGGTCTACTCCACTTCGCTATTTGGTCCACTCGTCCTCGATAAACGACAAATGACAACTTTGTCGGCGGCCGCGGATATCGTGATTAATGTGCGCGACACGCCGAATTCACTACATCTAGTGGAATGACATGGCTGTCATTCACGTTATATAGTGAACACCTCGCCGCAATCGCAGCGTCACTCACGACTAGACAGAAGGAGGATCGAATGGACAACGACGACAACGTCGGCGGTTACGCAGTTCCCGTCGACCCGATGGATCTTCTGCAGTGCGACAGCTGCCAGTAGGCACTTCGCTCTTCTAAGACCCCCCTGAAACCCCTCGCATTCGTGCGGGGGGTTTCGTCGTTAAGCCCTCGAACTAGAATCGACGGGTGCCAGTGAACCCCGAACTGCAGGGCCGCGCCTTCGCGCCGACGGCCCCCTACCTCGTCGGGCGCGAGAAGGTGCGCGAGTTCTCGCGCGCGGTCTTCGCGACAAACCCGATCAACACCGACACGGATGCCGCGATCGCAGCCGGCTACACCGACGTCGTCGCGCCGCCCACCTTCGCCATCGTCATCCAGCAGTTCACGCTCGATCAGCTGGTGAGCACCGAAGACAGCGGCATCGACATGACCCACATCGTGCACGGTGAGCAGCGCTTCAGCTACACCCGTCCGATCGTCGCCGGGGACGAGCTGACTGCCACCCTCGCGGTCACGAGCATCAAGTCCCTCGGCGGCAACGCGATGGTGACGGCCGAGTCGACGATCGTCGACTCCGACAAGAAGCACGTCGTCACCGCAATCTCGACGCTCGTAGTGAGGGGTGACGCATGAACGTCGGAGACATCGTCGCTGAGAAGAGCTTCGAGCTGACGCGCGACAGCCTCGTGCGCTACGCCGGCGCATCCGGTGACTTCAACTCGATCCACTACCGCGACGACGTCGCGGTCGATGTGGGGCTGCCCGGTGTGCTCGCGCACGGCATGCTCACCATGGGCCTGGCGATTCAGCCCGTCGTCGACTGGATCGGCGACCCGGCCAAGGTGCTCGACTACACGGTGCGCTTCACCCGCCCCGTTCTCGTTCCAGCGATCGGTCACGCGACCGTGACGGTCGTTGCCAAGGTGGGTGCCCTCGAGGAGGGCGTAGCCCGCATCGACCTGACTGTCACCGTCGACGAGTCCACCGTTCTCGGCAAGGCACAGGCCAGGGTTGCTGTTTAGAGACGTCACGACCATGCGCGTCGGGGGTCCCGCGCGCGAAGTCATCGACGCCGCAACCGAGCAGCAGCTCATCGCCGCCGCCCACGAGGTGTGGGGCGGGCAAGAGGAGTGGCTTGTTCTCGGTGGCGGCTCGAATCTCGTCGTCGGCGATGAGGGCTTCGACGGCACGGTGATCCGTGTTCTGACGCGCGGCATTGAGCGGCTCGACAGCGCGCCGGGCACCGTGCGCCTGCGGATTCAGGCGGGGGAGTCGTGGGACGCGCTTGTGGCCCACGCCATCTCGAATGGGTGGGCGGGCATCGAGGGGCTCAGCGGCATCCCGGGTTCGTGTGGTGCTGCGCCGATTCAGAACATCGGGGCGTACGGGCAGGAGCTGTCTGACTCTCTCGCGCGCATCGACTTTCTGGACTACCTCGACGGTGACGTGGCCGACTTGACGGTCAGTGACCTCGCACTGGGGTACCGCAGCTCCGCGATCAAGGAAGGCCGCCGAGGCATTGTCACGGCCATCGAGCTCGACCTGCTCGACACCGGTGATGGCCTCAGCGCTCCGATCGCCTACGACCAGCTCGCCGCGGCCCTCGGTGTGAAGCTCGGCGACCGAGTCGCCCTGAGCACCGTGCGCGACACCGTGCTCGCCCTGCGCGCCAGCAAGGGCATGGTTCTCGATCCGGCCGACCCGGACTCCGTCAGCTGCGGCAGCTTCTTCACCAACCCGATCGTGGGCGAGAACTTCGCCCGCACCCTGCCCGAGAACGCCCCGCGCTGGCCCATGGAGCAGGAGCCGTCGGATGCGGCCGTGCCGCTCGGCGAGCAGCCCGCGCTTCCGCCGCACCGCGTCGACCACCGCGTCAAGCTCAGCGCGGCCTGGCTGATCGAGCGCGCCGGCATCGAGAAGGGCTTTCGGCTGCCCGGCTCGCGTGCCGCGATCAGCAGCAAGCACACCCTCGCCATCGTCAACACCGGGGATGCGACCGCCGACGAGATCGCCCAGCTGGCCCGCTTCGTGCACACCCGCGTCTTCTCGGAGTTCGGGGTGCGGCTGCAGGCGGAGCCCAACCTTGTCGGTGTGCAGTTGTAGGTTGATCGCATGATCCATGCGACTGCGCTTGCGCGCGAGTTCCACACCAAGCGAGGCAAAGAGAAGTCCGTTGTCACCGCCGTCGCCGGCGTCGACATCGACGTCGCCGAGGGAGAGATCGTCGGCTTCCTCGGTCCGAACGGCGCGGGCAAGACGACAACGCTGCGCATGCTGACCACGCTGCTGCAGCCGACGAGCGGCAGTGCAACTGTCGCTGGCTACGACCTCGCGACCGAGCCGGTCAAGGTGCGGCAGAACATCGGCTACGTCTCGCAGAGCGGATCCACCAGCAGCTCGGCGCTCGCCGGCCTCGAAGTCGTCGACCACGGCATGCTCTACGGCATCAGCAAGGCACAGGCCACGGCCCGCGCCAAGGAGCTCTTCGGCCAGCTCGACCTCGGCGGCCTGTGGGACCGCTCGGCCAAGACCCTCAGCGGTGGCCAGCGCCGACGACTCGACATCGCCATGGGGCTGGTGCACGACCCCAAGCTCGTGTTTCTCGACGAGCCGACGACCGGCCTCGACCCGCAGGCGCGTGCCAACCTCTGGACGCACATCAGCGACCTGCGCGAGAAGCTCGGCTCGACCGTGTTCCTCACCACCCACTACCTCGACGAAGCCGACGCGCTCTGCGACCGGGTCATGGTCATCGACCACGGGTCCATCGTCGCGAGCGACACCCCCGACGCACTCAAGCGGCAGGTGTCTGGCGACCTGGTGGCGCTGTCCGTCGGTTCAGAGACGGATGTCTCTGCCGCAGCGACAACGCTCGCCGCGATCGCGACCAGCGAGGTCACGACCGACGGCCTGCTGATCAGCGCCCGCGTGCTGGACGGGGGCAAGTCCATGCCCGACCTCCTCCGCGCTCTCGATGCGGCGAAGGTCGACGTCACCTCGATCGAGTCCCGCCGCCCCACGCTCGACGATGTCTTCCTGACGCTCACGGGGCGCTCGCTCCGAGAAAGCGAGTAGTTGATGTTCTTTCGCGACACCTTCATCGTCTTCCGCCGCCAACTGCGCATAGCGCTGCGCGAGCCGGCCTGGATCGTCATCGGCCTGCTGCAGCCGGTGCTCTACCTCGCGCTGTTCGGGCCGCTGCTCGAGCCGCTTGCCAGCCAGCTCGGCGCGACCAACGCCTACACGCTGTTCGTGCCCGGCCTCATTGTGCAGCTCGCCATCTTCGGCGCGCTGTTCGTCGGCTTCGGCCTCATCGGCGAGTGGCGTGACGGCGTCATCGAGGCGGAGCGCGTCACCCCCGCCAGCCGCACCGCGCTGCTGCTCGGCCGCGTGCTCAAAGACGTGCTGCAGATCTTCGTGCAGGGCGCCATCCTCATCGGGCTCGGCTTCGCCTTCGGACTGCGCGGCTCGATCGGCGGCATGCTGATCGGTTTTGCCCTCGCGTTGATCCTCTCGACGGCGGTGGCCTCGGCGGGCTACGCGCTCGGTCTCACGCTCAAGTCGGAGGACTCGCTCGCCGCGGTCGCGAACGGCGTCACGCTGCCGGTGCTGCTGCTCAGCGGCATCCTGCTGCCGATGACGATCGCGCCGGCGTGGTTGCAGACCCTGTCTGATTTCGTGCCGATCAAGCACATCGTCAACGGCATCCGCGATCTTTTCCGCGGCGACTTTCTCACCGCCGGAGTTGCCTGGGCGATCGTCTGGACGGTGATCCTCGTCGTTGCCGGCCTGTGGATCGGCACGCGCACGTTTAGGCGGCAGAACGCGTAGCCGTCGCGCCTAGAACTGGGGGCAGCTGACGGGTAGGGGTAGACCCGACTGTCCGATAACGTGACGAATCAGAGCGAAGCTGCTCAGTTCACGTTTCAGGAGAACCATGCGCACCACCACTCGAGCCGCCGGATTTATCGCGGCCCTCGCCGTCATCACCGCTCTGCTGAGCCCGGCGGTGAGCGCGCAGGCAGCACCCGCGCCGTACATCACCGGCACCACCTACGACACCGGCTGGCGCGATCTGACTCTCCTCGCGAACGCGAAGGTCGGCGTCTTCTACAGCGACACTATCCAGGGCCCGCCCAGTGGTGGCCCCTACAGCCTGGGAGACGAGTACCTTCCTGCGGGGCTCACGTCGTCCATTGACCCGGTCACCGAGATCATCACCATCAGCGGAACCCCGACGACCGCGGACTCCTACACCTTCGACTTCTTCATCTCGGCATCCAACGGCGAGAACTTCTATGGCGCCACCTTCACCGGCTTCACAGTCGCACCCGCCACCACCCCGACCACCACGACCGTGACGTCCGACGAGTTCTCGCACTACGGCAGCGTGAACTTTCAGGCGGCCGTCAGCTCGAACACCTCGGGCGGAACCGTCGACTTCTACCTCGACGACACCCTCGTCGGCAATGACATCGCAGTCAGCGGCGTGGGCACGGCGAGCTACACCTGGGCGGTGCCGCAGTCGTTCGTGGGCTCGAGCGCGGTGGTGACGGCCGTGTTCAGCGGATCGTCGACGCACGCCGCGTCAACCTCGACATCCGACCCGTCCGTCTACATCTACGGTGACCGTGTCATCGCGGGCTCGTTCCTCAGCAACGAGGTGGGGCTCGAGGGGCGCACGATCCGACTGCTCAACGCGACGAACCTGGGGTACTCCGGGCTCAGCGCCACGACCAACGCGGCGGGCGAGTACAGCATCGAGCTGCCGGCGCCGACCTCTCTAGCGGATGCGCAGCGCGGCTTCATCGTCGAGGACTTCGGCGCACAGCTCTACTACTCCACCTCCGCAGCGTGGAAGCAGCCCAACGTGCAGAGTGTCTACTCCGCGACCTCGGTCTACGAGGCGGACTGGTCCTCACCCCTCAACCTGCTGTTCAGCACCGACCCGACCTGGACGGACCAGACGCTGGCCCAGCCGCGCATGGGCGAGAGCTACAGCGACAGTGTGACCGCGACCACCTTCGGCGCCACGAGCACGATCACCTACTCGCTCAGCGGCGACCCCCTCCCCAGCTGGCTGACCTTCAGCAACGGCACCTTCACCGCCACCGACCCGACTGATGAGCTTGCGCACACCTTCACCGTGAAGGCCGACAGCGTTTACGGCGTCATCAGCAAGCAGTTCACACTGCAGGCTGGTGCGGCAGCCGTGGCGCCGAACTTCACCGACACGACGATCGCCGACCTGCAGGTGGGCACCCCACTGACGGATGCGGTCGCCGCGACCGGCGATGCGACCATCACCTACTCGAGCACGGCGCTGCCGCCGGGACTCCTGCTCGACCCCGCCACGGGTGCCATCACCGGCACGCCGACCACGGCTGGTGACTACGTCGTCACCTTCACTGCGACGAACGACGCCGGATTCGACACCTACCAGTGGGAGCCGACGATCACCGCGGCGCCCGACCTCGACCTCACGCTCAACTTCGCAGCAGGCACGACTATCGAGACCGCCACGACCGATATCGGTGCTGGCGGGCTCAAGGTCGGATCCACCTACACGCTCACCATGTTCTCGACCCCGCGCATTCTCTACACGGGAACCATCGACGCCACGGGTGCCTTCCTGCACACGATCACCCTGCCCGCCGACACCCCCGTCGGTGCGCACGAGCTCGTGCTGACGGGAATCGCCCCTGACGGATCGGTGCTGACCGCGCGGGCGTGGTTCACGCTGCTCTCCAACGGGCGCATCGGGGCCATCTCGTACTCGGGGCCGATCGCGTTCTCGCTGGCCCTCACCGGGTCCGAGCCGATTGTTCCCCTCGGCGTCGCGGGCGCGCTGCTGCTCGCGGGCTATCTGGCCCTGCGTCGGTCGCAGGGAAAGTTCGCGCCTCAGTAGACTGCAATCTGTGCATTCTTCGGTATAGTGCAATGAGTGCAGTCTTGCACTCGGCGCTGCCCAGCGCCCTATCCCCGAGGATGTCATGACCAGTTCACCGCGCCGTCGCGCCATCGGATTCACCGCAGCAATCGCCGTCGTTGCCGCGCTAGTCAGTCCACTTGTTGCTCTCTCTGCCGCCAACGCCGCCAGCATCGTCGGCGACACGGGCGGCGTCGCCCCCAACTCGTGGCAGGACCGCACCATCTCCGACGTCTTCATCGTCGGGGTTCCCTACCAGGACTCCCTGCAGGCGCCCGCCGGCTACGCGAATTACTCGAGCTTCGCGGCCTACAACATCCCGGCCGGCCTGCAGGCCTACATCGTGCCGTCCACGGGCGTCATCTCGATCACCGGAACGCCCACGACCGCCGGCAGCAATCAGAGCATCAACATCTACTTCGAGGGCGCAGACATCTCGGTGTTCTACATCGACTTCGACAACCTCGTCGTGTCGGCCCCGCTGACTACGACGACGACAACGGTGTCGAGCGCGGCCGTGCAGAGCTCCTCCGCCTTCACCGCCACGGCCCAGGTGAGCCCGAGTGCTGCCAGCGGCACCGTGACCTTCAAGGCCGGCAACACGGTGCTCGGCTCCGCTCCCGTGGTCGCGGGTGAGGCGACCTTCTCGGGCTCCACCCCCGGCGCGGTTCTCGGCACCAACCAGGTGCTGTCGGCCACCTACAACGGCGACGCAACCTACGCGACCTCGACGTCAACGAGCACGGACACGGTGGCCATCTATGGAGGGCGCACCCTCAGCGGCACGGTCACCAGCAACGGCGAGCCGGTCGCGAACGAGACCGTGGTGCTGCAGGACCCGACCGGTGCTGCCACCGGCTTCGATGCGGTCACCGACAGCACCGGTGCCTATGACATCTCCCTCCCAACCCCGACGACCGCTGCCGAGGTCACCGCGCAGTACCGCCTCTACGCCTCGGGCGTTGGGGTGTACTACAGAAACGGTGCCGGGGCCGGCCAGCCGAATGTCACGGCCCTTGCCGATTCGAGCCCGTTGATCAACAGCAACTGGAGCCAGCCGCTCGACGTCTTCGTCAACGTCGCGCCGAGCTGGAGCGACGAGACCCTTTCTCAGCCCCGCCTCGCCGAGAGCTACAGCGACAGCGTCAGCGCGACGTCCACGGGCACCCCGAGCACCATCACCTACTCGCTGACCGGGGATCCCCTGCCGAGCTGGCTCACCTTCACCAATGGGTCGTTCAGCTCGATCACCCCGACCGACCAGCTTGCCCACACCTTCACGGTCGTCGCGACGAGCGCCTACGGCTCGATCGCGAAGCAGTTCACGCTGCAGGCGAGAAATGCCGCAGTCAGCCCCACCTTCACCGACACCACGCTGGCCCTGCCGGTCATCGATGCCGCCTACGCCGACGCCATCGCGGCGACGGGCGATGCGACGATCGTCTACACGAGCACCGCCCTTCCGGCGGGACTGCTGCTCAACGGCGCGACCGGTGCGATCACGGGCACGCCGACGGCATCCGGTCCGTTCTCCGTCACCTTCACAGCGACGAACGACGTGGACTCGGTCGACTATCTCTGGATCGGCACGATCGCGGTCAAGCCGGCTCTCAGCCTCGAGCCGCTGTTCGAGCCCGGTGACGAGGTCGGCACCTCGCAGATCGAGATCGCCGCCGAGGGACTGCTCGAAAGCTCCACTTACACCCTCACCATGTTCTCGACCCCGCGAGTGCTCTACACCGGCACCGTCGACGGTTCGGGCGCTTTCCTGCACACGGTCGCGCTTCCCACCGACGCCACGGTCGGTGCGCATGAGCTCGTTCTCGAGGGCGTCGCTCCCGACGGCACGGCCCTGAGTGCGCGCGTCTGGTTCACCGTGCTGCCGAACGGCACGGTCGGGGCCGTGTCGTTCACGGGTCCGATCAGCTACGCCGCCGCGGTGCAGGCTGCGCTGGCCTCCACCGGATCCGCGCCGCTGCTGCCCCTCGGCCTCGCTGCCGCGCTCATGCTCGCCGGCTTCGTGCTGGTGATGCGCCGCCAGTCACAGCAGGCCTAGCTCCATCGCCTTCGTCACTGCACGCGTTCGGTCGCTCACCTCGAGCTTCTCGAACGCGTGCAGCAGGTGCGTCTTCACGGTCGCCTCGCTGAGAAAGAGCTGCTTCGCGATCGCCGGGTTGCTGAGCCCCTGACTGACAAGGCCGAGCACCTCGGTCTCCCGAGCGCTCAGCGAGATCTGGGGCCGCTTCACCCTATTGACGAGCATCGCCGCGATCGAGGGCGCGAGCGCCACCTCGCCGCGAGCGACCGAGCGGATGCCAGCCAGAATCTCCTCCTGCGGCGCCGCCTTGAGCAGGTAGCCGCTCGCGCCCGCCTCGATCGCGCTGAGAATTCCGGCGTCCGTCTCATAGGTCGTCAGAACAACCACGCGGATGCCGGCGCGCTGGGCAAGAATGCGGGCGGTCGCCTCGTCCCCATCGATTCCCGGCATGCGCAGGTCCATCAGCACGATGTCCGGTGCGAGCTGCACTGCCAGCTCGACTGCCTCGAGGCCGGTGCTGGCCGTCCCGACAACCTCCATGTCACCCGCCGACTCGAGCAGCGCGACGATGCCGCCTCGCACGATCGGGTGATCGTCGGCGACGAGAACCCGGATCACAGGGTCACCGTGAGGGTGGTGCCCTCGGCGCCGCTGTCGATGTCGAGGGTGCCGCCCACCAGGGCGAGGCGCTCGCGCATGCCGCTCAGTCCGAAGCCGCTGGAGTCGGCGGCGGGGTCGAACCCGGTGCCGTTGTCCGCAACGCCCAGGCTGATGCCGCTCGTCGCCGCGACGAGGGTGAGGGCCGCGCTGCTGGCACCGGAGTGCTTGCGCACGTTGGCTAGGCCTTCCTGCGCGCAGCGCAGCAGCACGACCTCAAGGTCGCGGCTGAGGGTCGTCTCGACATCCGCTCGCACTGTCACAGTGATCGTGGTCTCCCGTTCATAGCGTTGCGCCAGCCGGTCGAGGGCTGCGGTGATGCCCCCCGTGTCGAGGTCGGTGCGCGAGGTGGAGGCGACGAGTGCGCGCGTCTCGGCGAGGGCGGTGCGGGCGCCCTCCTCGAGCAGGGTGAGCTGCTCGCTTGCCGCG
>Ga0247738_10000947_pt1 | contig 10685 bp, 11 predicted proteins | sample UWRJL013104B2_FD_180936 | JGI IMG/M metagenome (GOLD analysis project Ga0247738, IMG submission 180936) | Plant litter microbial communities from Arlington Agricultural Research Station in Wisconsin, United States - UWRJ-L013-104B-2 | ecosystem: Environmental > Terrestrial > Plant litter >...
ATCGGCGTGTCGCGCAATGCGCCATGCCCCTGCGGTTCGGGCAAGAAGTTCAAGCACTGCCACGGCGCGTTCTAGGCGTCAGGTACCGAAACGACAAAGGCCCGGAGCGATCCGGGCCTTTTTGTTGTCCTGGCGACGCCTCAGCAACTGACCCTGATCTCGGCGAACCCGGTCATTCCATCTTCGCCGGCCGAGACGACGCCGAGCATGCAGGCGGTGCCGGGCAGGCCGATATTGCCCCCGGCGGCAATCACCGTGCCGTCGCCCAGCGAGATGAAGCCATTGTCGACCGCGCCGATATCGACCGTCGCGGCGATGCCGCAGACCGGATAGTTGTCGCCAGCGCTGACGAGGAAGCGCGTTCCGGTCGGCAGGCAATCGCCATCGCTCGCGGCCGTCGCGCCAGGGGTCGCCGGCAATGCGGTGGCCGGCAGGATTGCCGGCTCGGCGCTGGCCGATGGCGTCCCGTCGCGCCAGGTTTCTTCCAGAATGGACAGGCGGTTGGACAGGTCGAGCAGGCTCGCCGCATCGGTGCCCGAGGGTGTACCCTGCTGGCGGCCGAACAGTTCCATGCCGATGCGAAGTTCGGCTATGGCGGTGGAGAGCCGGGCGACGTCGCGCTGCGTCTCGACATAGACCCAGGCGCTGGCGCCGAGCGCCGCTACGCCCACAAGCCCGACAACAAAGCTCAGGAGGTTGGTCAGCCGCAGGCCAGCGCGACGACGGCTGGCCACGGGCCGCCGCTCGCTCTGGACATCGACCGATACCGTCTCTTCCAAGGCGAAGTCTCCGTTGCTGGGATGCCGGGCTCAGATCGGCGCAGATTGCGGCCCAGATATGGTGCATGGCAACGCCAATTGCACCGGACCCACCAAGCCGGGCTGCCTAGCGTTGCAGACGGGGCATTGGCTTGGGTGCCGGCTTGCCCGACATCACCGGCGCGATGTTGGGATCCTGGCCGTTGCTGCCGCCGAACATATTGCCGATGCCGCTGAAGAAGCCGCCGATGGCTTCGCCGCGCGCCTTGGCCGCTGCCTCCTCGGCAAGCTTGCGTTCGGCTTCGGCGGCGAGCCGTGTCGCGCGCTGGGTCTCGCTCTCGACGGCCGCGGCATAGGCGGTTTCGTCCGCCGCCTGCTTTTGCGTCAGGGCGGCATTCTGCACCACGGCCGGGCAGGCCCCCGCCGGGTTGAGCGCACCGCCGCCGACGGCGTTGAAGATATACTGGCGTTCGCACACGTCCCAGGCCGGCGGAGACTTGGTCAGCTCGAACAGGTCGTAGCCTTCCTTGATGTCCTTCCAGAAGCCGATATGCGGGCTGGAGGCCTGCTGTGCGAGCTTGGTGGGGGTCATGCGGAACGGGAAAATCTGGAGCTGGAAGCTCTGGTTGCCACCCTTGAAGGTCTCGCGCGCCAAAGCATAAATCTCGGCAATGCCTTCGTCGGTCATGGCGTAGCAGCCGCGCGAGGAGCAATCGCCATGCACCATCAGGTCGCTGCCGGTGCGGCCATGCACGCGGTCGAACTTGTTGGGAAAGCCGGTATTGAAGGCCAGATAGTAGTTGGAGCGCGGGTTCATCAGGCCGGGCGTGATCGTGTAGAAACCCTCGGGGCTCTGACGGTCGCCTTCCTTGATCTTGGGACCGAGTACGCCGGAAAAAGCGCAGATCTCGTAGGTCTTGAACATCTTGAAGGTGCCCGAGACGGTGCGCTTCCACACTTCGAGGGTTTTCTCTTCCTTGAAGATGCGGATGACCATGGCTTCGCCCGGCGACGAGCCCATGTTGCGCAGGCCGGCCTGCGTCATGCTCGACAGGGGCTGGTTGTGGCGGTTGTCACTGGTCTTGGGCAAAAAGCCGCCGCAGGCGACGAGGCCAAAGGCCACCCAGAGCAGGATAATGGCCGAAGAGATTTTGCGAAGCAGGGTAGCGGTCAAGATCGGCGGCCCGGAACGGAACAGGAGCGGTGACCCATAGGGGCCGTTGGTTACCGCAGCATGAGTTTTGCTGGTGAACGAAGCGTTAGCACGCGGCACAAACCGCTGGAAGCGGGGCAATATCACGCAAGCGTGTGACCGTTTGACCATGGCAATGCCCGCGAAATGACGGCTTGCCGGAACGAATCCGTAACGGCTGCTGGCGCATGAGTTGCGCTTTGCAGGGGCCGGACGACGCATGACGGGCAGGAATCGTGAGATCGACTGGTTGCGCGCCTATGCGGTCATGCTGGTGATCCTGCATCACGGCACGTTGCTGATGCCCGTGCCCAATCCCTGGGAAGGCGTGGTCGGGACCTGGTTCAGCGGAACCACCGGGGTCGATCTGTTCTTCGTCATTTCCGGCTTCGTCATCGCGCAGTCCTTCCTTGGCCGCTTCGATGCCGCGCTGGATGGTGGTCCAGTGACCGCGGTCGAAACGGTGATCGGCTTCATCAAGCGGCGTTTCCGGCGGCTCTACCCGGCGTCGCTGTTCTGGGCCTTTGTCATTCTGCTGGGCACCGCTTTACGACCGATGGCGCCCTGGCAGCCGCTTGAAACGGCCTTTGGCAAGTTCGTCGCCAATGCGCTCTATCTCAGCAATTTCAACGAGCTCGCCGAGAATACGCCGTTTGGCTACTATTGGTCGCTGGCGCTCGAGATGCAGTTCTACCTGCTGCTGCCGGTGTTCCTCGCCTGCTGCCGCGGCACGCGGCTACGGCTTGGCGTGCTGCTGGCGATTGTCGTGCTCTCGCCGCTCGTGTCTTTCGATGGCTGGTGGATGTTTCGTGTCTCGGGGCTGGCCCTGGGCGTGGCGCTGCATATCGCGATCAGCCGCATGGGCAACCGGATTGATCCGTTTGCCCGCCTCGGCAATGGCAACAGGGTCTTTACCGGCGCGCTGGTGGCGGCGCTGCTGCTGGTCACCGTGGCCGTGCCGGGCCAGCCGACCCTGGCTGTGACGATAGCCTCGCTGCTGGCCCTGGTGCTGGTCTATGCCGCTACGTTCGAGCGCGGCTATGTGGCGAGCTTTGGTGCGGGTCCGGTGCTCGACTGGATCGGCACGCGGTCCTACAGCCTCTACCTGGCGCATATTCCGGTGATGCTGTTGAACCAGGCGGCCTGGGTGAGGGTGCTTGGCCAGCAGGGACTGGCCCTGACGCCAGATCATACGATGCCAATGTTGGCGAGCGCGGCCCTTGCCGTAGGGCTGGCCGCCGAAGCGTCCTATCGCTTCATCGAGCAACCGTTCCAGCGGGGTTCACGCTCGACCAGCACCCAGACAGTTCCGGCCGAATAGAGCCTAAAGCGCGCTGCCGATCGCCAAAAACTTCTCGCGGCGGTGTTCGCGGGTCTCGAGGCGTCCCTTGCCGGCAAAATCGGCGAGGAAGCCCGCGATGGCGGCGCGGGTCGATTCCATGATGGCTTCATGGTGGCGATGGGCTCCACCGGCCGGCTCATGGATGATGCCGTCGATGACGCCAAAGCCGAGCAGGTCCTGCGCGGTGATCTTCTGGGCCGTCGCCATGTCCTGCGCCTTGGCGGCGTCGCGGAACAGGATCGAGGCGCCCGCTTCCGGCGAAATCACCGAATAGATGGCGTTTTCGAGCATCAGCACGCGATTGGCCACGGCGATGGCGATAGCGCCGCCCGAGCCGCCTTCACCGATGATGATGGCGATATTGGGCACGCCAAGCTCAAGGCACTTCTCGGTCGAGCGGGCGATAGCCTCGGCCTGGCCGCGTTCTTCGGCGCCGATGCCGGGATAGGCGCCGGCGGTATCGACGAAGGAGATCAGCGGAATGTTGAAGCGGTCGGCCATGTCCATGATGCGGACGGCCTTGCGGTAGCCCTCGGGGCTGGCCATGCCGAAATTATGCTTGAGGCGGGTCTCGGTCGAACTGCCCTTTTCCTGGCCGAGCACGGCAACCGACTGGCCGTTGAAGCGGCCGAAACCGGCCAGCAGGGCGGCGTCCTCGCGATACTTGCGATCCCCGGCCAGGGGCGTCCATTCGGTGATCAGCTTGCCGACATAGTCGGAAAAGTGCGGGCGCTGCGGGTGGCGGGCAACCTGGGTCTTCTGCCACGGCGTCAGGCGCTTGTAGATTTCGACCAGTGCTTCGTCGGCACGGCTGGAGAGGCGGTTGACCTCTTCGTCGATCGACACGGCCTGGTCCGTCGCGGCCATCGCCTTGAGCTCGGCGATCTTGCCCTCAAGATCGGCAACCGGCTTTTCGAAATCGAGATAAGACTGCATCCCACCCGCCTGTTGGGGGTCTATCGGTGGACCCTTGGAATAAGGTCGCTGCTGTTGCGCCCTAAAGTGGCCGGAAAGTGGCGAGGGCGCAATGCCAAGTCAAGGTTTGGTTGGCATTGGAGCACAGGAAAGGGATTGGGGCAGAGGACGGGTGCCTGGAACAGCACGCATGTCGTGGTTGAAACGGGCAATTATCCCCCGGCCAGCGGATGATGCGTCTCCACCAGCGTGCGCAGCTTCTCGTCCAGCACGTGGGTATAAATCTGTGTCGTCGAAATATCGGCATGCCCCAGCAGCATCTGCACCACGCGCAGATCGGCGCCGCCGGCCAGCAGGTGGCTGGCGAAGGCGTGCCGGAGCACATGCGGAGCCACCCGCGCCGAACTGATGCCGGCGAGGCCCGCCAGTTCCTTGAGATCGCGGGCAAACACCTGCCGGCTGAGGTAACCGTCAGCCCCCGTCGCCGGAAACAGGAAGGGGCCTGGCTCCAGTGTGGCCACATAGGTCTTGATGGCGTCGCGCGCCCGGTCATTCACCGGCACGACGCGCTCCTTGTTGCCCTTGCCCACCACGGTCAGAAAACTCGCGTCGCGCATCACCGCCGAGCGGCGCAGGCTGACCAGTTCACTGACGCGCAGGCCGGTGGCATAGAGCAGTTCGAGCAGCACATAGAGCCGCAAGGCACCCGCCTGCTTCTGCGGCGATGCCTTGGCATTGGCTGCAGCCTCGGCGGTGGTGAGCAGGCGGTCCACCTCAGCGATGGACAGCACCTTGGGCAGGGCACGCCGGCTTTTGGGGCTGGCCACGATGCGGGTCGGATCGTCACTCCGTATCGCGTCGGCACAGAGGAATTTATGGAACTGCCGGATGGCCGACAGTCGACGCGCCGAGGACGAGGCAGAAAGGCCATCCTGCTTGAGGCGGTCGAGATAGGCGTTGACCGTGTCGCGGTCGGCGGTGAGCAGGGTCTGCTGCCGACCCAGCACGTAGCCGGCATAATCGGACAGGTCGCGCCGATAGGCGTCGATGGTGTTTTTTGCCGCGCCGCGCTCGGCACTCATCATTTCGAGGAAGGCCCCGATCAGGTGACCACCGGCGCCGCCGGTCATGGTGTGACCGGCTCCGCCGTTGGCGTGACGGGCTCGGCCGCAGGCTCGTCAGCAGCGGGCGCTGAGCCGGGCAGGGCAGGCTGGCCACCGGCCAGCAGGTCGCGCTGCGGGATGCGGATGGTCACTTCCTTGGGCGTGGGCTCGACAAAGGCGATCAGCGCGAACATGCCGGCATAGACCAGCCCGGCAAGGAACAGCAGCGTGATGATGAGGCGGATCAGAGTGGGCATGGCGGTCCGACTGGCAGATTTGCTTCAAGATGACAGTAAATGGTTTCCGTTCTGTGAGGCTAACGGTTTGAAGCCACTTTGGCTCGCTAAAGCGCGCCGCGATCTTTCACCCACGTTCGGGAGACGTGCTCTAGTTCTTGACAGGCCGGGTCCGGGCGGCTTGATAGCGGCAGGAAACGCTCAGGGAGCCACGCGTTGAATCGACCGGACGCGGCATTGCGGCTCGCCCGCGCCGAACACCTTGCCGAGCGGCTTGCCGGCAGGCCGCTGGTGCTGGTCGGCATGATGGGGGCCGGCAAGACCACGGTCGGCCGCCGCCTTGCCGCCAAGCTCGCCCGCCAGTTTCTCGATAGCGATGAAGAGATCGAGAAGGCGGCGCAGATGACCATTCCCGAAATCTTCGAGCAGCGCGGCGAGCCTGAATTTCGCGCCGGGGAAAACCGCGTCATCGCCCGCGTGCTCAAGGAGCAGGGCGTGGTGCTGGCCACGGGCGGCGGGGCTTTCGTCAATGTCGAGACGCGGGCGCTGATGAAGGCCGAGGCGGTGACCGTCTGGCTCAAGGCCGAGGTCGATATCCTGTTCGAGCGTGTCTCCCGCCGCTCCAACCGTCCCCTGCTCAAGACTGCCAATCCGCGCGCGACCCTCGAAAAACTGATCGAAGATCGCTACCCGATCTATGCCGAGGCCGATGTTACGGTGGTGTCCCGCGACGTGCCGCAGGATGTGGTGGCGGGCGACGTCATCGAGGCCGTGCTGAAATATCTCAAGCGCCAGGACTGACTTTGATGGCTGACATTGCCCACACCGTCCACGTCGCCCTCGGCGAACGTGCCTATGACATCCTGATCGGGCCCCGCCTGCTCGATGACGCTGGTGCGATCCTGGCCGAGCGTTTCCCCGGCCGCCGCTATGGCATCATCACCGACGACATGGTGGCCAAGGCCCAGCTACCGCGTCTGCTCGCTTCGCTCGATGCCGCCGGGCTCGCCCATACCGAGATCGTCCTGCCCGCTGGCGAAACCACAAAATCCTGGGTGTTTGCCGGCCAGGCCGTCGAGGGCATTCTGGCCGCGCGGCTCGAACGCGGCGACCTGGTCATCGCGCTGGGTGGTGGCGTTATCGGCGATCTGGCCGGCTTTGCCGCCTCCATCGCCCGGCGCGGCATGGATTTCGTGCAGATGCCGACCTCGCTGCTGGCGCAGGTGGATAGCTCGGTGGGCGGCAAGACCGGCATCAATTCGCCTCATGGCAAGAACCTGATCGGCGCTTTTCATCAGCCCAAACTAGTGCTGGCAGACCTCTCCACCCTCGATACGCTCAGCCCGCGCCAATTCGCCTCCGGCTATGCCGAGGTGGTCAAATACGGCCTCATCGACGACGAGGATTTTTTCTTCTGGCTGGAGGAACATCAGGCGGAAATCTTCGCCGGTGGTCCGGCCCGGGGCGAAGCCATCGCCCGCTGCTGCGCCCACAAGGCGCGGGTGGTGATCGAGGACGAGAAGGAACTCGGCGTCCGCGCCCTGCTCAATCTGGGCCACACCTTCGGCCATGCGCTGGAAAAGGATACCGGCTATTCCGACCGTCTGCTGCATGGCGAGGGTGTCGCTATCGGCATGGTGCTGGCGCATGGCTTTTCCGCCCGCCTCGGCCTTGCCCCCAGCCAGGATACCGGCCGCATCGCGGCCCACTTGAAGAAATCGGGCCTGCCCACCACCTTGGCAGATATTGCGGGTACGCTCGGCTCCACCGAAACATTGATGGCCGCCATCGCGCAGGACAAGAAAGTCTCGCGCGGCGCGCTGACCTTCATCCTGACCCGGGGCATCGGCAAGGCGTTCATCGAGAAGAATGTCGATGGCGCGGCAGTGTCGGCGTTTATCGAGGATATGCGCGGCTAGGTCTTTCTTCCCGTCTCCCCGCGTGGGACAAGGTGCCCGAGTGCCTAAACGCCGTCGGACCGTTCCCACGGCCCATCGATGGGTAAAACCTCGATGGCCAGAGCATGCACCCGGTCCTTGAGATCGGCGTCGAGCACTTCATTGATGGCGCGGTGTTGCGCGACGCGGCTCATCCCGTCAAAATGCCGGGTCGCGATTCTGACACGAAAATGGGTTTCACCACCCTCACGCCATCCCGCATGGCCATGATGCTGCATCGATTCATCGATCACATCGAGGAAAGCGGGGGCAAATTTGCTGGTGAGCTTGGCGGTTAAGGTGTCTTTTACGGACATCGCGTCGATGTTCTCCGATGATTTCAGGCATGTAACTAGGCGCAATGAACTTGCAATCCAAGATATTCGACACCATTCGCATCAAGTCGCGCCGGGAAGAAAAACCGGCGCCGGTCGAGCATGTCTGCGATTGGGAAGGCTGCGAACTCGCCGGAGAGTACCGCGCCCCCAAAGGCGCCCGCAGCGCGGGTGAGTACCACCATTTCTGCCTAGAGCATGTTCGCCACTACAACACGGCGTTCAACTTTTTCGCCGGCATGGAAAAGGACGAGCTGGAGGAGGCGCTGCACGCGCCGCCCAAGGCCGAGTCGCGTTCCAGTTTCGCCACCGGCAATCCCGGTACCCGCACCTCGCGGCAGGCTCGGGCCGGTCTGCGGCCGGGCGACAAGTTCGGCGATCCGTTCGGGGTCTTTGCCAAATATCGCCATCGCCAGGCCCAGAAGCCGGCCGCCGAGCGCGTCAAGCCGCTGCATGAGCAGGACCGGCGGGCGCTTGAAACGCTGGGCATTGTCGGCCAGGCCAAGTCCGAAGACATCAAGCGGGCCTACAAGACGCTGGTCAAGATCCACCACCCCGACGCCAATGGCGGTGACAAATCCTCCGAAGAGCGCCTGCGCACCATCATCGCGGCCTATTCGCATCTGAAGAAGACGGGGTTCGTGGCGAAGTAGCCGCCCAGGCCACGGTGTCATTCCCGCGAAAGCGGGAATCTCCCTTCGCTGCACGTCAAAGTGAGATTCCCGCTTTCGCGGGAATGACGTGGTGACTGGGACACCATCGGGCTGCGTTGCGACTTATGCGCCAGCCCCGCTACCGCGACCGTCACAATGCTGCTATAGAGCCCGCGACTTTTTACGCCCTCCCGCCTCGATCCTTCCGCCAAGAGCAACGCCCATGACTGAGTACACCAATCTGCCCGACACCGAATTTTCGGCCCGGGAGCTGTTCGGTATCGACACGGACATGAAGGTGATGGGGTACAAGGAAGCCAATTCCCACGTGCCCCCGCTGGACCCGGACTATCTGTTCGACCGCAACACCACCCTGGCGATCCTGGCGGGCTTCCAGTTCAACCGTCGCGTCATGGTGCAGGGCTATCATGGCACCGGCAAGTCGACGCATATCGAGCAGGTCGCGGCGCGCCTCAACTGGCCGCTGGTCCGTGTCAATCTCGACAGCCATGTCAGCCGTATCGATCTCGTCGGCAAGGACGCGATCGTGCTCAAGGATGGCAAGCAGATCACCGAATTCCGCGACGGCATCCTGCCATGGGCCGTGCAGAACAATGTCGCCCTGGTGTTCGACGAATATGACGCCGGCCGTCCGGACGTGATGTTCGTGATCCAGCGCGTGCTGGAAGTCGCGGGTCGGCTGACCCTGCTCGACCAGAACCGCGTGATCACGCCCCACCCGGCCTTCCGGCTGTTCTCGACCACCAACACCATTGGTCTGGGCGATACGTCGGGGCTCTATCACGGCACCCAGCAGATCAACCAGGGCCAGATGGACCGCTGGAGCCTCGTCGTCACGCTCAACTACCTGGCGCATGACAAGGAAGTCGGCATCGTTCTGGCCAAGAACAAGGATTATGCGGCCACCGAGAAGGGCAAGAAGCTCATCTCCAACATGGTCCGTCTGGCCGACCTGACACGCCAGGCCTTCATCAATGGCGACCTCAGCACCGTGATGTCGCCGCGCGCCGTGATCACCTGGGCCGAGAATGCCACCATTTTCGGCGGCGATGTCGGCTTTGCCTTCCGCCTGACCTTCCTCAACAAGTGCGACGAACTCGAACGCCCCGTCGTGGCCGAGTTCTACCAGCGCGTGTTCGGCGAAGACCTGCCGGAAAGCTCGGCCAACCTGGCCATCACGGCCTAGGCCATCCACGATGTCATTCCCGCGAAAGCGGGAATCTCCCTTCCTGGAGGTCGTGCGGCAATTGAGATTCCCGCTTTCGCGGGAATGACGCGGTGAATAGTGGTGTGCTCCGCGTCCGCACCATGGATATTTGACATGGCACAACCACCGCGCAGCAAAGCCAACAAGCCCGATCAGACCCAGGTGTTCAAATCCGCCATGGGTGCGACGGTGCGCGCGATCGGTGGCAAGGCGGACCTCGAAGTCACTTTCACTTCCGACCGACCGCTGCTGACGTCAGACAAGGCGCGCCTCGCCAATCTGCCGCGCCTGCCGACCCGGCGCGACATTGCCATTGCCCGCGGGCAGGGCGACGCCATGGCGATGCGTCTGGCAAGCCACGACCCCGATACCCATCGCAAGCGCTCACCGATGGACCCCACCGCCCGCGCCGCCTTCGATGCGCTGGAACAGGCCCGTGTCGAGGCGCTCGGTTGCGTGCGCATGCCCGGCATGGTCGGCAATATCGGCGAGATGCTGGAAGACCGGCTGTTCCGTGCCAATTTCGCCGAGGTCGACAACAAGGGCGATGCCCCGATTGCCGAAGCGCTGGGTCTGCTGCTGCGCGAGAAGCTCGCCGGCGTGCCGGTGCCGCCTTCCGGCCATGCTTTGGTCGATCTGTGGCGCAAGGAAATCGAGGACAAGGGCGGCAAGTCGCTCGACGACCTGCTGGCTCTCTATGAGGACCAGGAAAAGTTCTCGCGGGCGGCGAAGGCTTTGCTGCGCGATCTCAACCTCGTGCCCGAAAGCGAGCTGGACGACACCGATTCCTCCGACGAGGAAGACGGTGACGACCAGGAGCCCGAAAACGGCGACAGCTCGGACAAGTCGCCCGAGCAGGGCGAAGGCGAAAACGACAGCCAGGATTCCGAGCAGGACGAGCAGGCCGGCGAATCGGAAGAAACCGGCGATGTCGACGGTATCGAATCGGACATGGCCGATACGGACGAGGACGCGGCTGCCGAAGC
>Ga0247738_10000948_pt1 | contig 10683 bp, 7 predicted proteins | sample UWRJL013104B2_FD_180936 | JGI IMG/M metagenome (GOLD analysis project Ga0247738, IMG submission 180936) | Plant litter microbial communities from Arlington Agricultural Research Station in Wisconsin, United States - UWRJ-L013-104B-2 | ecosystem: Environmental > Terrestrial > Plant litter >...
AGAATTTTTTCCTAAGACGACAGATGTTTTAGGTCCGGTTCCAAAGACTGTATCGATAGAATATTCAGGTAAATAATTGGTATTGATCATATATTGGTAATACCAATCTAATTCGATGCCACTCTCTTTCTCCATTATATTGACAATATCCTGTCCTACCGGATGTTTGAATTTCCAGGTATCATAAAATTGCAGGAGTCCCTTGGCCAGATTATCTTCACCAATAACATATCCCAATTGACTTAGAAATAAACAACCCTTTACATATGATGCGACAGAATATGCAGCATTTGTGGTATAATGGTCCGCATGAGTGGACAATGGCTCTGCCCTGCCCGATTTTGTGAAACCGATAAAACTTTTGGCATCGGACTCAAAGGGGTTCAATGAAGTTTCTCCCGGATACATTTTTTTAGATTTTAAATGTTCTTTTACAAGCTCTTCCGCATAACTCGTAAAACCTTCATCCATCCAGGGATACAATGATTCATTAAACCCAAGGACACCCTGATACCATGAATGCATCATCTCGTGAACGCAGACACTAATTAAACCGGTCAATTGCTGATCTCCCATCACAAGGGTGGCCATCGGATATTCCATTCCCCCATCACCTCCCTGAATAAAGGAATACTGCTTGTAAGGGTAAGTACCGAATTTCTTTGAAGCATAATTAATTGCTTCCACCATAATAGGCTGGAGTGCTTTCCAATTAGCTACAGATTTCATATTGTCTTTATATGCAAATACGAGGTCTAGTCCTGCATTTGCTTTTACCACATCTATCTGGTAATCAGGGTCAGCTGCCCACACGAAATCATGGACATTATCCGCTTTCAGATTATGTGTTGTATATTTTTCTTTAGAAAATTTAGCTTTGCCATTATCTTTCAGGATTGGAGTAGTAATAGATGTTTGTCCAATGCCTGTTCCCGCCACCTTAAAAGAATCCGGTAACGTAAGGAATACATCAAAGCTACCCCAAACACCATAAAATTCTCTACCTACATAAGGATTTGTCGCCCAGCCCATCTTATCATATTCCACCATTTTAGGGTACCATTGAGCCATTGAATACGCTACATTTTCCTTATTGTACCGGCCTGTTCTGCGAATCTGGACAGGGATTTGACATTCATACTCCATCACCAGTTTTGTTTTCTTACCGGGCAGTAAAGGCTGAGAAAGGTTGACTGTTAAGATGGTTTCATTGACGGTAAAATCTTTAATGGAAAGTCCGTTTTGATTGATCGTTTTGATGAAATATTCACCGATTTCTTTAGAGGTAAGCTTGAAGATTCTATCACTCACCCGGCTGTCAGGATCTGCGATAGTTCTACTTCTCATATCCATTTCACTTTCCGGTTGGAATGCATTGTAATACAAATGATAATAAACTTTATATAATGTATCCGGAGAGTTGTTGGTATAAGTAAGTTCTTCAGTTCCCTGCATCTTGTGCGTAGTTGGATCCAGTGTGACTCTGATTACATAATCTGCTTTTTGCTGCCAATACCCATTTTGACCAAAGAGTCCTTTGGAAGAAATACAAGTGAGTAAGAAAAGAAGAAGATACAAATTACATTTATGCATGACTAGTCTGAATTTGATAGTAAATGTTGGCGATTCTATCGAATAAATTGATCGCAAATGCCTTTAAACAACCTCTTTTATAAGAGCGCTAATGACTTTAACGTAAAATAAAATAAATTTAATCAAATCACAGAATGAAAGATGCAATTAATTTCAACTCATTCCTTTGTTGCAATTTCCCTATTCGCTCTTTTAGATATACCTTTGAAGGCAATAAAAGATAAGAATTTTTTGAAAGAAGATAAAGAATCCCAGATAAAATCTGAGAAAGAAGAGGATTTCTACTTGGAAAATGGCTTTGTGGTATTTACTGAAACATATCACCTGAAACGTGGCTATTGTTGTGGTTCGGCATGCAGACACTGCCCGTATGAGCATGAGAATGTTAAACAAAAAAGCAATTAAAGATATTCAGGATTCTATATTCACAAAATGCATTTCACCTGGACTTTACAAATATTCGACACGATCATTTTTTCAAGACTCTTTAATCGCTCATACTTTAGATCGTCCTGTTGAATTATACCACAAAATGTTCCGGGATGACATGATGATTGCATTTACCTTATAGCCTTCCAACATCACGCACTTAACATCAATAAATAACAACTACGCTCATAATTGGCTCCGGGAATGAGCTGCCGCTCACTTATCCCATTGGAAGTCAATATCCTATTTTCTTTTTATTTTTTGAAAATGATTTTTTGAGTTCGATCATCTTCAACGCTGAAATTGCTGCTTCTTTGCCTTTATCACCTTTATTGCCACCGGCTCTGGCCTTTGCCTGATCTTCATCACCCGTAGTCAATACGCCAAAAATCACCGGTATATCACTCATTAAACCAAGTTGCATAAGGGCACTTGAAACTGAACGGTTGATATGTTCGTCGTGAGTTGTTTCTCCTTTTATGACACAACCAAGGCAGATAACAGCATCACATTTATTATGCTCCATGACCAATCTGGCTCCCAAAGGCAATTCAAAAGCCCCCGGAACTTCATAGTGTAAAACCTGAGAGTCGTGGAGTCCTGCTGATTTTAATTCTGCTTTACAAGACTCTAAGAGAAGACCCACTATCTGAGCGTTCCATTCTGTAGAAATGATCGCAACTTTAAGATCTGCAGCAAATAGTGAAATATCAACTGCCCGGAGTGAAGTATGATTAGCCATTAAGTCTATTTTTTAGTGAATATAAAAAAAAATCCGAGTGCCGTTTCAATTGAAAAACACTCGGATTCATTGGATTTATAAAATCGTCTGATATTATTTTTTTTGAGCAGCTTTTATTTTAGCCCTTTCGTAAAACACTTCAATTGAGTTTGCCTCCTGAGATTTTCCATACTCATCCATAATTCTTTTGTAAGTCTTTTCAGCATCAGCGTACTTATTAAGTTTCTCCTGAAACATGCCTAACTTTTTCAAAGTATAAGGCCCTGTCAACTCATTATTGGATCCTGAAACTGCTTTTTGATAATAATCTAAAGCCTTATCATCGTTTTTCTTTTCAGAATAAGCATCTCCTAAAGCAACATTTGCCATAGCAGGTGTGATGTCACCACCAGGTTTATAGTCTTCGAGATATTGGATCGCTTTATCATATTGGTCCATGTTCAGGTAGCAAATACCTGCATAATATTTTGCCAGATTACCTGTCTCCGTTCCACCATAATTCTCTATTATCTTCAAAAAACCTGATGCTCCAACTCCCGGGTTGTTCAAAGCCATATTGAATGAGTCTTTGTCAAACATAAACTGAGCCTGAAACATTTGATCAGCAGCTTGTGCATCTTTTGGTTTTACAAATAAATTTGTATAAGTGAAATATCCACCAATTAATACAACGACAGCTAAGATACTGCCTAAGATAATGTTTTTGTTCTGATCAATGAAAGAACGATTAGAATTTAAGTTATTTTCCATATGCTGCGGTTGTGCCGTAGTTTTGACTAGTTTTTACAAAATTTGCGCAAAGATAAAAGATTCTTTCATATATTTATTTAAATACATCATTGTAATTTAGCGACCTTTATTTATAGTCACAAACAATCCTTAAAACATCCTTGATGAACAATACTTTTGTCGTTGCAAAACGGGAATTTATAACAAGAGCTTTCAAGAAGAAATTTATCCTCATTACCCTGTTCATGCCCCTTATCATAGCTATATTTTCAGGCAGTCTGGGCTTCATCATGTCGTACAAAAACGACTCTTCTTTTAAAGTGATCTTACATGATCCTTACCAACTAATTCCTGCAAATGTCCAAAATTGGGACAACATTGTTTTCGAAAGAAAAAATGGTGATCTCAATTCGTTGAAATCTGAAATGACGTCTACCAGTGCCGGAATATTGACTCTGCCAAAGCTGGACTCCACAGAAAATGCTCCCTATGATGCTCAGTATATTACGAAAGGGAAAACTGATCTTGAAACAAAAATGACGCTGCAAAATTTTGTACAAAGCAGCATTAAAAACAAAAGACTTGAAAAACTGGGCTTGAATAAAAACGATCTTGAATCCATTGACAAGGAAGTAAATATTAAGGAGCAAAATATTTCAGGGAAAAAAGATTCAGGAAGTGAAATTGCAGCGGCAGTAGGTGGTATTTTTGGATTTTTCCTTTACCTCTTGCTCACCATCAATGGCAGTATGATCATGCGAAGCGTCATGGAGGAAAAGACCAACCGTATCGTAGAAGTAATGATCAGTACAGTCAAGCCTCATGAGCTTATGTTTGGAAAGATCCTTGGAGTAGGACTTGTGGGTTTATTTCAAATTATTATATGGTGCGTCACAACTCCGTTGTTTATATTTCTGATCTCTTCTATGTTCATGGGTGATGTAGATATGGCAGCGATGAATACGGGTCCTGCCGGAACAGCGATGCAATCGGAGATGACAAATAGTATGATCGGAGGAGTGCTGACGCAACTTCAGGCTATCAACTGGTGGATGCTGGTTCCTCTTTTATTCCTGTTCTTTTTATTGGGCTACCTGATGTATTCTTCACTGTTTGCAGCTATTGGTTCTACGATGGGAGACGATCAGGGTGAAGGTCAGAGTCTGACTTTTTTAGTGATCATGCCTTTGCTCTTTGGATTTTATATTTCGATATCTGCATTGAGGGCGCCGAATAGTTCTTTAGCGGTCTGGAGTAGTTTGGTGCCATTCTTTTCTCCGATCGTGATGCCTGTCAGACTGGCGTTCGAACCACCGGGTTGGCAGATTGCAACCAGTTTATTCATACTGGCTTTGTCTTCTGTATTTTTTGCCTGGTTGTCGGCAAGGATTTATAGAGTAGGAATACTGATGTATGGCAAAAAAGCTACATTGAAGGATATAAGAAGATGGTTCAGTGCAAAATAATAATAGGCAAACACTTTTGCCTGCCTATTATTGAATTATCTATTAACCTAAAGACTTACATATGGAAGGATTGCTTTGCAGCGTATCAACCAATAGTCCATTAAATACGAATACAATGAACCAAACGTTGCTTTGTTAAACATTAATTAACATTTTGAAGCAAAACGTTGATTTATAATGTTTTAAAAACATCCAAAAGTCTTTTGTGAAAAAAATACATTTCATTGTAAATCCTATTTCCGGCAATGGCAGACAGCTGAATGAACTGAACAAGATCCTGCTCAATAAGTCTTTTCCGCATGAAGACTTCGATATCCATCTTTCTTTCACCAGAAAAAGAGGTGACACTGCACAATTTGTAAAAGAAGCGATTATTGATAAAGCTGATATTATCGTTGCTTGTGGCGGGGACGGCACTATCAGTGAAGTAGCAAGCCACCTGGTGAATACAGAAATAACATTGGGCATCATTCCCCGCGGTTCAGGAAATGGCCTGGCCACTCATTTGAAAATCCCAAAAGATATCAACAGTGCTTTACAGATAATTAAAAATGGCCAACATACAAGTATCGATGTCGGACGGGCAGGAGAACACTATTTTTTTAGCAATTGCGGAACAGGTTTTGCTGCGGAAGTGATCCATCAATATGACAAGATACCCGACAGAAAATTACCGGGATATATAAAAGCCGGTTTAGCTTCTTTACCTGCCATTTCCAATGGAAAATTGTTTGATATAAGAATTGGCGATCTAAAGTTTAGTTCAAGGCATTTATTTATTTCCAACTCCAATATCATGGGTTATAACATGACCCTCACCCCGGATGCATCACTGGAGGATGGTTTATTTGACATCGTAGCCCTTCCCTACCGGACCTTATTTGGATTTGGGATTTTCAGTATCATGGCATTATTCAGATCACATCATTTGTTGAAAAAAGTAGAATTTTATAACTCTGACAGCGTCCATCTGGCTACTGAAGAGAAACCTTTCATTATCCAAATAGATGGAGAAGCACTTGAAATAAATGACAACAAACTGGAGATATCCCTGTTGCCTAAAGCATTGAATATCATCATACCTTAATAAGATACTTAGATTGAAAGCAATAATTATAACGATAGGTGACGAATTACTCATAGGTCAGGTAGTGGATACGAATAGCTCCTGGTTGGCCGAACAATGCACCAACAGCAATATTGAGGTGGTTCGGAAAGTAACAGTGGCAGATGGTATTGTAAAACTCAACGAAATACTCGATGAATGTCACGATATGGCAGATCTTTTTGTTCTGACCGGTGGCCTGGGTCCCACAAGCGATGATTATACTTCTGAAGCATTGAGAGCATATTTTGGAATGGATGTACAATTTCACCTGCCGACCTGGGAGAGGATAGAAGGTTATTTTATTAAAAGGGGTAAAATTCCTTCAGAAAGTCTCAGAAAACAAGCGATGTTGCCGGTACAGATCACAAAGCTGGTCAATGATCTTGGCACAGCTCCGGGACTTTACCATGAGTTAAATGACAAAACGTACATCTCACTTCCCGGTGTTCCCTATGAGATGAAGCATCTGTTCACTGACAGATTTTTACCCATTATACTTCCAAAACTCGGAAATGAAAAGTTGATCCAGCGAACCTTTTTAACTTGTGGTAAAGGAGAAACGGATCTTGCAGATTTAATCAAGGAAACCGAAAATAACCTTCCGGACAATTTAAGCATTGCCTACCTTCCTGATATTGGAAAAGTGAGACTGCGGGTAAGCGGCAAAGGATTAGATGAAAATAAATTAAAGCAGGATATAGATCAGGTTTCTGAAAAAATAATTAGCCAGATCGGCGACTGTTTCTACGGAGAGGGTAAAACTCATCTCGTAAATGTGCTCAAGGAAATGTTTACAAGCAGAGGTATTACGCTCGGTCTTGCCGAAAGCTGCACGGGTGGCCACATCAGTGATCAGATCGTTTCATTTTCAGGGGCATCTGCATTTTATAACGGCGGAATTGTTTCCTATTCCAATGAAGCTAAACACAATGTGCTGGGTGTGAGTCTGGAAGATCTTGAAAAATATGGTGCTGTTAGTGAAGCTGTAGTTAAACAAATGGCTGAAGGTGTCAGAAAATTATTGCAGGTAGATGTTGCAGCAAGCATTTCTGGCATAGCAGGACCGGAAGGCGGCTCGGAAGAAAAACCTGTTGGGACTTTCTGGATGGGTTTATCTATCGCAGGACGTGAGACAAAAGCTATCAAAATTTACTTTAACCGGGATCGTCAGCGAAATATTGAGTTCATTACTACTTTTGTTTTGAATACGATCAGGTTGGAGATGAGTGATCGGTGATCGGGGGATCAGGTGATCAGGTGATGTGTGATGTGTGATGTGTGATGTGTGATGTGTGATAAGTGATCAGGTGATGTGTGATTGGTGATCGGTGATTGGTGATTGGTGATGGGTGCAGTGGATTCATATTTTGGATGTAATCGGGAAATATCTTTAGCACCCACATTCTGACTTCTAAATTGGTAATGGGTAATGGGTAATAAGTAATGGCGGTCACAGCAGGTACTGATCTCAGAGTACTTCGCAATATTGTTTGTTTCAACGTTTCAGTGTAATCCTCAAATCAGTTTAATCGGTGATTCAGACAAAATATCAGGTGATGTGTGATTGGTGATTGGTGATGGTTGCGATGGATTCATATTTTGGATGTAATCGGGAAATATCTTTAGCGCCCACATTCTAATTTCTGACCTCTGACTTCTGACTTCTAAATTGGTAATGGGTAATGGGTAATAAGTAATGGCGTTGTCACAGCAGGTGCTGATCTCAGAGTACTTCGCAATATTGTTTGTTTCAACGTTTCGGTGTAATCCTCAAATCAGTTTAATCCGTGATTCAGACAAAATATCGGGTGATTGGTGATGGTTGCGGTGGATTCATATTTTGGATGTAATCGGGAAATATCTTTAGCCCCCACATTCTAATTTCTGACTTCTGACTTCTAAATTGGTAATGGGTAATGGGTAATAAGTAATGGCGTTGTCACTGTTAATGCCTGATCTCAGAGTACTTCGCAATATTTTTTGTTTCAACGTTTCGGTGTAATCCTCAAATCAATTTAATCCGTGATTCAGACAAAATATCGGTGATGTGTGATTGGTGATCGGTGATGGTTGCGGTGGATTCATATTTTGGATGTAATCGGGAAATATCTTTAGCACCCACATTCTGATTTCTGACTTCTGACTTCTGAATTGATCGGGTGATGTGTGATGTGTGATAAGTGATGTGTGATCAGGTGATGTGTGATCAGGTGATGTGTGATTGGTGATTGGTGATGGTTGCAGTGGAATCAGATTTTGGGTCTAATAGGGAAATATCTTTAGCACCCACATTCTGATTTCTGACTTCTGACTTCTGACTTCTGAACTGATTGGTGATCGGGTGATCGGGTTATTAATAATTTTCGTTTATTTTCGGAAATATCCACGTGATCCAATTTAATTCTAATTTCTGCCTTCTGCCTTCTGACTTCTGACTTCTGCCCTTACCCTCCTCCATTGATCACAGAATCCTGACGCCTGATGCTCTCCATATGAATGGCATTGAAATACCTGACAATAAAATCGTCGCTCAGATTGAGTTTATCCCCCTTCCGGGTAAGCCTCTCCAGGATGTCATTCCAGCGTTTCATTTGAAGGATGGTCATATTTTTTTCTTTTTTATAATGACCGATCTTGTCAGATACTTTCATCCTCTTGCTGAGTAACAGCATTAATTCATCATCCATCTGATCGATCTGATCTCGAAGTTCGTTGAGAGCTCGCTCATCAGACGGAGTCAGGTTGATCTCTTTCTCCCAGTTAATATTATTCAACATTTCTCCCAGTACAGCAGGGGTGATCTGCTGGGACGCATCACTCCATGCATTGTCCGGATCAATATGACTTTCGATGATGATGCCATCATAAGCCAGGTCGACAGCCGCCTGTATCACATCTTGCAGCATGTGCCTGTTGCCACAGATGTGTGATGGGTCGTTGAGAAATAAAATTTCAGGGTGACGTCTTCTCATCTCTATAGCCAGATGCCACATCGGTGCATTTCTATATTCCGTATTACCGTAAGACGAAAAGCCTCTGTGGATGAGCCCGATGGATTCTATTCCGGCTTTTTGTATGCGCTCAAAGGCGCCGGTCCAAAGTTCCAGATCCGGATTGATCGGATTTTTGATCAAAACGGGGATTTTCACACCTTTGAGGGCGTCAGCTATTTCCTGTACACTGAATGGATTGACAGTACTCCTGGCACCTACCCATACAATATCCACATCATGTGCCAATGCATCCTCGACCTGTTTAGCTGTCGCCACTTCCACTGCCACGGGAAGTCCGGTAAGTTTCTTCGCTTGCTGCAACCATGGCAGACCGACACTTCCTACTCCTTCAAAAGATCCTGGCCTTGTTCGTGGTTTCCAGATTCCTGCTCTTAAAACATCAATTTTTCCCAAATCTGCCAGTTGGAGAGCAGTGGAAATATATTGTTCTTCAGTCTCAGCACTGCAAGGTCCTGCGATGATGAAAGGCCTTTTGAGTTGTATTTTTTCTGAAAGGGTCATTTGATTATTTATACGCTGATCCATCATAAATATGTTGCTGAAATTAAATATCTGACTTACCCGATAACAACACAAAATCATCCATTAGGTTATCGAATAAACATACTTATTAGAATTTTATCTGCGGTGTTCAACCAAAATTTAAATAAATTTAGCATAACACATTGAAGGTCATATATAAAAGATTAATATAAATCAAAAATTGATGTTTTTAAAAGCTAACTTTCATAGTGTATTTTTACATAATTTTAGTCTTTATTAAACCAAAAATTAAGTATGACCAATTCTACAAAAATAGTATTATTACTTTTTCTATTGTCCTGTTTTGGCAATATCAGTGCACAGGTAACCTTACCCAAAATTATTTTCACACAGGTATTCACAGGACTGGAGTCCCCTGTATCACTCGCAAGTTGCAATGATGACAGGATCTTTATAGTCGAAAAAGAAGGGGTAATTCGTATAGGTTATCCGAATGGAACTGTCAGAGACACTCCATTTCTGGACATTAAGGACAGAGTTAAGAGTGGTGGTGAAAGAGGATTACTTGGTCTTGCTTTTCCACCAAATTTCAAACAATCAGGTTTGTTTTATGTAAATTATACAGGAGAAGATGAGGGGCAGACAGTGATCTCAAGATTCAGGGTATCCTCAGACTCTAATTTTGCGATCAAACAACTTGAAGAAGTGCTTCTGGAGGTGGACCAGCCATTTTCAAATCATAATGGTGGAAATATTGAATTCGGAAACGATGGATATCTCTACATAGGTATGGGAGATGGTGGTTCCGGTGGTGATCCCTTCAATAATTCGCAGAATAAAGAGACACTTCTTGGTAAAATGCTCAGAATTGATGTCGACCACATTCAAGGATACACCATACCTGCGGACAACCCATTTGTGAATGATGACGAATACCTTCCGGAGATCTGGGCGATGGGAATGAGAAATCCCTGGAGATTCAAATTTGATGAAAGAAATGGAGACCTTTGGATCGCAGATGTCGGTCAGGGTGAATGGGAAGAAGTAGATTACGAACCTGCCGGCAGTGGCGGTGGTAAAAATTACGGTTGGAGATGTTACGAAGGTTATGAACCTTAT
>Ga0247738_10000950_pt1 | contig 10676 bp, 13 predicted proteins | sample UWRJL013104B2_FD_180936 | JGI IMG/M metagenome (GOLD analysis project Ga0247738, IMG submission 180936) | Plant litter microbial communities from Arlington Agricultural Research Station in Wisconsin, United States - UWRJ-L013-104B-2 | ecosystem: Environmental > Terrestrial > Plant litter >...
TTACGGGCGGAGGGGAAATGACTGAAACGTCAGAATGTTCCCGGCCGTCCGCTTGTCATTTCAAGCTGATGGCGACCGGGATGTCTCGCCTTATTTCTTGAGCGCGTCGCGAATCTGGATGAGCAGCTCGACCTCGCTCGGGCCTGCAGGCGCGTCAACGGGCTTGGCGACCAGCTTGCTGGCCTGACGCACGATCAGGAAGATGATGAAGGCGAGGATCAGGAAGTTGATGACGGCCGTCACGAACGAACCGGCCCCGATCATCGCCACGCCAGCCGTCTTGAGATCGGCATATTTGGTCGGATCGCCCTTGAAGTCCGCCGGTATCGAACCGAGCAGGATGAAGCGGTTCGAGAAATCGACGCCGCCGGTGAGCAGGCCGATGGCTGGCATGATGACATCCTCGACCAGCGATGAGACGATCTTGCCAAATGCCGTGCCGATGATGACGCCCACTGCGAGATCGAGAACATTGCCCCGCGCGATAAAAGCCTTGAATTCCGAGATCATGGACGTTCCTCTCCAATGCAGCTGACCCGACAAACGGGTGCTCTTGCGATGATCCGAGCTAATCCCGTTGCAAGGGGGCAAGCAACATCCTATTTAGCGTATCACTCCGGTGATACACCGCTGCACAAGAGGACGCTTCGACATGACTTCCCGTTCCGATGGTTCCAATTTGACCGTTCGCTCAACGCTGGTCCGTAGCTTGGTCGTCATGGCGGCGGCGTTCACGCTCGCATCCTGCGGCGTGAACAAGATCCCGACCGCAGAAGAGAATGCCAAGGCCAAGTGGGCCGACGTGCAGGCGCAATATCAGCGCCGCGCCGACCTCGTCCCCAATCTGGTGGCCACCGTTCAGGCGGCAGGCAAGCAGGAGCAGGGCACGCTGGTCAAAGTGACCGAGGCGCGCGCAAAGGCGACATCGGTGACGCTGTCCGCCGAGGACCTGACCGATCCGGCAAAGGTGAAGGCCTATCAGGACGCCCAGTCGCAGCTCTCGCAGGCACTTCGCGGCTTCACCTCGATTGCCGAGGCCTATCCCGATCTCAAGGCCAATGAGAATTACGTCACGCTGATGAGCCAGCTCGAAGGCTCGGACAACCGCATCACCGTGGCGCTGCGCGACTATAACGCGGCCGTGCAGTCCTATAACACGATCATCCGCACCTTCCCGGACATGATCGGAGCCAAGATCATCTACGGCGCCAAGCCCATGGCCCCGTTCCAGGCCGCTACGGGCGCGGACAAGGCGCCTGAAGTCGGCAAGATCTTCAACGGCAGCTAACAAATACCGGGCCCCGGAGGGCCTATCCCCATGGCTTTTCGCCGTATCCTGATCGCGCTCTTCGCGCTGCTGCTGGTCCTGCCAGCGGCAGCGCAGGCCGATCCGACCTTCCCGCCCCTCACCGGCCGCGTGGTCGATGACGCTCACGTCCTCGCGCCCGAGCAAATCGCGGCGCTGGACGCAAAACTCGCCGCCTTCGAGCAAAGCACGAAGCAGCAGCTTGTCGTGGCCACTGTTCCCGACCTGCAGGGCTATGACATTGCCGACTATGGCTACCGGCTCGGCCGCGCTTGGGGCATCGGCCAGAAGGACGTGAATAACGGCGTCATCCTGCTGATCGCGCCCAACGAGCGACGGATGCGGATCGAAGTCGGCTATGGCCTCGAAGGCGTGCTGACGGACGCGCTGTCCAGTCAGGTCATCCGGCAGGTCATCACGCCGCAGTTCAAGGCTGGAGACCTCGCAGGCGGCATCGATGCGGGCGCGAACGAGATCATGCGCATCATCCAGCTTCCGCCGGAAGAACAGCAGAAGCTCGCCGCGCAGGCCAGTCATCGGCCAAAAACCGATGCTGGAGATGTCTTCAAGGCGATCGCCATCGTGATCGTCATCCTCGCCTTCATCCTGTTCTCGGCCATTCGCGCCGCATCGCGCGGCGGCCGGCGCTATCGTGGCGGCATCTCACCCATCGTCGTGTGGGCTGCGAGCGAAGCGCTCGGCGCGGCCCTGCGCGGCGGCCGGGACGGCGGCGATGGCTGGGGCGGTGGTGGTGGCGGCGGCTGGGGTGGCGGCGGCGGTGGCTTCTCCGGCGGTGGCGGCAGCTTCGGCGGCGGCGGCGCGAGCGGGGGCTGGTAAATGGGCAAGCGCATTTCCATGAGCGAGGCGGACCACAAGCTGGTCACCGATGCCGTCGCGAAGGCAGAAGCCAGCACCGATGCCGAGATCGTCACGATCATCGCACGCCGGTCGGATTCCTATCATGACGCAGGGCTGCACTGGGCGATCCTGTGCGCGTTTCTCGTGCTCGGCTTCGCTGCGGCCTTCCCGCAATATTATGAAGGGCTGGTCATCTGGACGCTGGGCGGCTGGGAGCATGAAATCGGCCTGCAGACGCTGCTTACCTTCCTGCTCGGCCACATGCTGCTCAAGTTCCTCGCGGTGCGCTATCTGCTCGCCATTCCGGCGCTGCGTATGTTCTTCACGCCGCGCTCAACGAAAGCCCGCCGCGTGCGCCGCCGCGCGATCCAGCTGTTCCGCACGGCAGCCGAAAGCCGCACGGCCCGGCTGACCGGCGTGCTTCTCTATCTTTCGCTTGACGAGCATCGCGCCGAGATCGTCGCGGATGAGGCCATTGCATCCAAAGTCTCCCCCGACGTCTGGGGCGAGGCGCTTGCTGCCCTGATCGATGAAGCGCGCGAAGGCCGCATCGCGCAGGGCATGGCGCTGGCGATCGAAAAGGCTGGCGTCGTCCTCTCCGAATATTGCCCGCGCGATGCTGCCGGTAACGTGAATGAACTGCCGGACCGGCTGATCGAGCTGTGAGCGGACCATCTGCTGAAGAAGAGCGCCACTTCCAGGAGGAGGTGATGTGGGAAGGCCGCTTCATCACCGCCAAGCGCCGCGGCCGCTGGGAATATGTGAGCCGCGCGCGCAATATCGGCGCGGCGGTCATCCTCGCCATCGATGAAGCGCCGGAGGGGCGTCATGTCATCCTCGTCGAACAATATCGCGTGCCGCTCGGGCGCTCCTGCATGGAGCTGCCGGCGGGCCTGATCGGCGACGAGACGGCCGGCGAAGACCCGCTGGAAGCCGCGACGCGCGAGCTGGAGGAAGAAACCGGCTATCGCGCCGCGCGCCTCGAAAAGCTGGGCGAATATTACAGCTCTCCCGGCATGGTCTCGGAAAGCTTCACGCTCTATCGCGCACATGACATCGTGAAAGTCGGCCCCGGCGGCGGGGTCGAGGGCGAAGGGATTATCGTCCATCGCGTGCTGCTCGCCGGATTTTCCGACTGGATCGCTGCCCGGCGCGACGACGGCTATGCGGTCGACGTGAAGCTCCTCCTGCTGCTGGGCGGCGCAATGTTGGCTGGCTGAATTGGCCCTCGCGGTCATTGTTCGCTACATCGCCCGCCCATGTCCCGAGTCGAGATCAAGATCTGCGGCCTCAGCACGGCTGAGAGCATCGAAGCGGCCCTGAAGGGCGGCGCGAGCCATGTCGGCTTCATCCATTTCGCGAAGAGCCCGCGTCATGTGACGCCGCAAACGCTCGCCGGACTGGCTCAGTTGCTGCCCGCCTCCGTGAAGAAGGTACCGGTCGTGGTGGACGCCGACGATGCGACGATCGATGCGCTCATCGCTGCGGGCAATCCGCAAGTGCTCCAACTCCATGGCAAGGAGACACCAGAGCGCGTTGCGGCGATCCGCCAGCGCACGGGCCTCGAAATCTGGAAAGTCATATCCGTAAAGACCGCCGCCGATGTGGCGACGGGCAACGCTTATGCCGGCGCGGCGGACATGCTGCTCTATGATGCCAAGACCCCGGAGGGCGCTGCACTGCCGGGCGGCATGGGCCAGCGCTTCGACTGGGCGCTGCTGGCGGGGCACAAGCCGGCGCTGCCATGGGGCCTGTCTGGCGGGCTAGATGCAGACAATGTGATCGAGGCGATCCGCATGACGGGCGCACCGCTTGTCGACGTCTCCTCCGGCGTGGAAAGCGCACCGGGCATCAAGGATATCGGCAGGATCGCTGCCTTCTGCCGGGCGGTACAGACGCTGGGCTAACGTCAGCGGTTGACCAGAAGGGCGCCGATCCGATGACCGGTACCCTTCCCAGCTTGCGGATCAGGCGAACCGGCCCGCCAGCTTCGAGCCGCGGCCCACGAACCTGATGCGGCTATGAACGGGCATTTACACGCAAGTTTGCACTCAAGGATGTGGACAAGATGGCGGCCTTCTGCAAAGCGGTCTGGCAATGTTGGTGCCGGCCCTTCATGTCGAGCGCATCGCGGTACGATGGCGCTGATCGCTTCTGGACGATGCTCCCCAAGCGACCGCCTCCCTGTATCAAGAGATTGAATCGATCATGACTGACGCAACGACTTTGCCCAACAGCCTGCGTAACCAGCCGGACGAGCGGGGCCATTTTGGCCAGTTCGGCGGCCGCTACGTCGCTGAGACCCTGATGCCGCTCATCCTCGACCTCGAGCGGGAATATGAGGCCGCCAAGATCGACCCGGCGTTCAAGGCCGAGTTTGACGGGCTGATGACGCATTATGTCGGCCGCCCCTCGCCGCTCTACTTTGCCGAGCGCATGACCGCCTATTATCGCGCGAAGGCCGCGCCCGGATTTGGCGCCAAAATCTACTTCAAGCGCGAAGAACTGAATCACACTGGCGCGCACAAGATCAACAACTGCATCGGCCAGATCCTGCTTGCCATCCGCATGGGCAAGACGCGGATCATCGCCGAGACCGGCGCGGGCCAGCATGGCGTGGCGACGGCGACGGTCTGCGCGCGCTTCGGCCTGCCCTGCACCATCTTCATGGGCGCTAAGGACATCGAGCGGCAGCAGCCCAATGTGTTCCGCATGAAGCTGCTCGGCGCGGAAGTCCGCCCGGTGACCAGCGGATCGCAATCGCTCAAGGATGCGATGAACGAGGCCCTGCGCGATTGGGTCGCGACGGTGGAGAACACCTTTTACATCATCGGCACGGCTGCGGGTCCGCATCCCTATCCGGAGCTGGTGCGCGACTTTCAGTCCGTGATCGGCAAGGAAACACGCGAGCAGATGCTGGCAGCTGAAGGCCGCCTGCCCGATCTCTTGATCGCGGCGGTGGGCGGTGGCTCCAATGCCATTGGAATGTTCCACCCGTTCCTCGATGACCCGGACGTAGCGATGGTCGGCGTCGAGGCGGCGGGTCATGGCGTCGAGACCGGCCAGCATGCCGCGAGCCTGACCGGCGGACGGCCCGGCATCCTGCACGGCAACAAGACCTACCTGCTCCAGGATGAAGACGGCCAGATCACCGAGGCGCATTCGATCTCGGCGGGGCTGGATTATCCCGGCATTGGGCCGGAGCATAGCTGGCTGCACGAGAGCGGCCGGGTGAATTACGTGCCCGTGACCGATCGCCAGGCGCTCGATGCCTTCCAGCTCTGCTCGCTCCAGGAAGGGATCATCCCAGCGCTCGAAAGCGCACATGCGCTCGCAGCACTGGAGAGCAAGGCACTGGAATTGCGCGAAGATGAGATCATCGTCGTCAATGTGTCCGGCCGCGGCGACAAGGACATCTACACCGTGGCGCAGGCGCTGGGGTCGACGATATGACGGGGCATCGACTGACGCCAATCTATGCCGATGAGCCTGCACCCCGCGCTGCGCCGCGTTCTGCACGGAGACCGCGTGCGTTCCAGATCGCGAAGATGGAACTGCCGGTGCTGATCGCGCTTTATGGCGTCGTGTGCGGATCCTGCCTGCTGGGCGACAATCTGCTCAACAGCGGCCTCAACCCTATCGACTGGACCCGTGAGCGCCTGCATTTCGGCGATGCGCTGGCATGGGCGATACGGCTGACGATGGTGATCGTCGCGATCGAAATATTCCTGCGCATAGGCAGGACCGCAACGAACCAGACAGACAGAAAAGAGCGGACATGACCCGGCTTTCCAACGCATTTGCAAAGGCGAAGAGCGAAGGCCGCGCCGCTTTGGTCACATTCGTGACGGCGGGCGATCCGACGCCTGCTGGCACGCACGACGTGCTGGACGCGCTCGTCGCGGGCGGCGCCGATGTGATCGAGCTGGGCATGCCCTTCACCGATCCGATGGCGGACGGCGCGGCAATCCAGAAGGCCAATCTGCGCAGCCTCGCTGCCGGTACGCGCACGGCGGACATATTCGCCATCGCCCGCGCCTTTCGCGAGCGCCATGCGCAGGTGCCGCTGGTCCTGATGGGCTATGCCAACCCGATGACGATCCGCGGCGCCGACTGGTTCGCCGGGCAATGCCGCGATGCTGGCATTGATGGCGTCATTTGCGTCGACATTCCGCCCGAGGAGGATGCCGAACTCGGCCCTGCCCTGCGCGCTGCTGGCGTCTCGCTCATTCGCCTCGCCACGCCGACCACGGACGACGCGCGCCTGCCAGCCGTACTCGCGGGTGCGTCAGGCTTCGTCTATTATGTGTCGGTCGCGGGCATTACGGGCCTCCAGCAAGCCGTCCAGACCAGCATCGACTATGCGGTTGCAAAGCTGAAGGCGGCCACCGATCTTCCTATTGCCGTCGGCTTCGGCGTGCGCACGCCTGAACAGGCGGCGGCGATCGGCGCAGTGGCAGACGGTGTCGTTGTCGGCTCGGCCATTGTCGAGCTGGTCGAGAAACATGGATCCAGCGCCGCCGCGCCGGTGCGCGATTTTATCGCAACACTGCGCGCTGCGCTCAACAACAAGGAACAGGTCGCATGAGCTGGCTCACCCGCGTCCGCAAGGCGATACCCTTCATTTCGCGCAAGGCGGACACGCCGGACAATCTCTGGCACAAATGCCAGGCCTGCGGGCAGATGGTCTTCCTGAAGGAATGGGAAGAGAATCTCTCGGTCTGCCCGCGCTGCGAATATCATGGCCGCATCGGGCCAAAGGCGCGCTTCGCCCAGTTGTTCGACGAGGGCTCGGCCAAGATACTGGCCTCGCCAACGGTGAAGGAAGACCCGCTCAAGTTCCGCGATTCCAAGCGCTATAGCGACCGGCTCAAGACGGCTCGCGCCAATACCGGCGAGACCGACGCGATGATCAATGCAGCTGGCAAGATCGAGGGCCAGTCCGTCGTCGTCGGCGTGCAGGACTTTGCGTTCATGGGCGGATCGATGGGCACAGCCGTGGGCGCGGCCTTCGTGGCGGGCGCACAGGAAGCGATCAAGCGGCGCTGCCCTTATGTCATGTTCACCGCAGCGGGCGGCGCGCGCATGCAGGAAGGCATTTTGAGCCTCATGCAGATGCCCAAGGCGACCGTCGCCATCCAGCAGCTGCGCGCGGCGGGCCAGCCCTATATCGTGGTGCTGACCGATCCCACGACCGGCGGCGTCACGGCAAGCTATGCGATGCTGGGCGACGTGCAGATTGCCGAGCCCAAGGCGCTCATCGCCTTTGCCGGCGCGCGCGTCATTCAGGATACGATCCGCGAGAAGCTCCCTGAGGGCTTCCAGCGCTCGGAATTCCTGCTGGAGCATGGCATGCTGGACATGGTCGTGCACCGCAAGGAACTGCGCGCCACGCTCGCGAAAACCATCGACTATCTGACGGCCAAGGCGGCCTAGGAACACATAATATTCCGTTGAAAGCAGTGCATGGCTGACCACGCCGTATCAGACGATCCCGCCGTTCAGGCCCAGCTTGACCGGCTGGCCTCGCTCTCGCCGGGGCGCGATGTCCTTGGCCTGGAGCGCATCGCGCTGCTCATGGAGCGCCTCGGCAATCCGCATCTGAGGCTTCCGCCGGTCTTCCATGTCGCCGGCACCAACGGCAAGGGCTCGGCCTGCGCTTATCTGCGCGCCGCGCTCGAAGCGGACGGCCGCAAAGTCCATGTCTTCACCTCCCCGCATCTGGTGCGTTTCAACGAGCGCATCCGCCTCGCCGGCAGCCTCGTGGACGACGCGACACTCGCGCAGGCGCTCAGCGACGTGATCGACGTAGGCAGCGACTTCGAGCCGAGCTTCTTCGAGGTGACGACGGCAGCAGCGTTCATGCTGTTCTCGACCGTGTCTGCCGACGCCTGCGTCATCGAAGTAGGCCTGGGCGGACGGCTCGACGCCACCAATGTCATCACGGCGCCAGTCGCCTGCGGCATCGTCTCGCTGGGCATCGACCATGAGGGCTTCCTGCTCGCGCCGGAAGAGGGCGTGCCCGCCGATCCTTATTGCCGCATCGCCTTCGAGAAGTCCGGGATCGCGAAGCGCCGCGCGCCGCTGATCACCCAGAAATACCGCAAGGACATGATGCAGGTCATCGCCGACACGGCGCAGACGGTTGCTGCGCCGGTATATAGCCGGGGCGATGCCTGGGACATTATCGCCTATCAGGGCCACCTCCATTATCGCGACGGCATGGGCAAGCTGGAGTTGCCTCTGCCCCGCCTCCCCGGCATGCATCAGATCGGCAATCTCGGCGTGGCCATCGCCATGCTGCGCCATCAGACCGCCCTGCCCATCCATGAATCCGCGCTCAAGGCCGCGCCGCTCTGGGCGCAATGGCCCGCGCGTATGCAGCGGCTTGAAGGCGGACCGTTGAATGCCATCCTGCCCCGCCGCGTGCTGATGCTGGACGGTGGGCATAATCCGGACGCGGGACAGGCGCTGGCCGTCACGCTCAAGGAAAGCGCGCTGGCGGCTCAAGGCATCGATCTCGTCACCGGCATGCTCGCCAACAAGGATGTACGCGGTTTCCTCGAACCGCTGCGCCCGCTCCTCAAGTCAATCCGTTCACTGCCGGTGCCGGGCCACGAGCATCATGGGCCAGAGATTTTCGCCGCGCTTGCTGAAGAATGGGGCCTGCCCCACAGCGCGCATGAGACCGTGATCGAGACATTGCAGGACATTGCGACCACCACGCCTGAGAGCGAACGCACGGTGCTGATCGCGGGCACGCTCTATCTCGCGGGCGCTGTCCTGGTGGCGAACGACCAGCCGCCCGTTTAGGTGCGCGCGCCCGCCAAGGCGAGGCACTCACCCAATTGCGACGCGATGCCGGCTGGCGTGGGTAGCGAACTCGTCCATACATAAGCCTCGTCATGTTCGTCGAGGATGCCGCCTATGTCGCGAACGAGTCGCCTGTTTGAGCTGATCAACCTGCTGCGCGCACGCAGGACGCCCGTCACGGCTCTCCATCTGGCGCGTGAACTGGGCATCTCGGAGCGGAGCGTATACCGGGATATTGAGACGCTGCGTTCGCTTGGCGCCCCGGTCGATGGACAAGCGGGTATTGGTTATTCCCTGGGAGCGGGATTTTTCCTTCCGGAATTCGCATTTTCATCGGACGAACTGGACGCGCTGATCCTCGGCCTGGGCTGGGTGCAACAGCGGGGCGATCCTGCCCTGGCTCAAGGCAGCGAACGCGCTCTGGCGAAAATAATAGCCGCGCGAAACAACGGGCCTGCCGCAAGTGGCGACCCACCTGCCGTAACCGCGGCTTCGGTGTCCGAGCGCGTGGATCCGCCGCAGGTCGCACAATTGCGAGATGCCATCCGTCGGCAACGCAAAGTCTCGATCAGCTATGAAAACGCGCAGGGCGCGCTATCGGATCGCACCATCTGGCCGATCGCCATCGTCTATTTCGACGATGTGCGCCTGCTGGCGGCCTGGTGCGAACAGAGAGCGGCCTTCCGTCACTTCCGCGTCGATCGTGTCCACCTGAGGGCGGTATTGGAAGAGCGCTACCCCGGACGACGCCAATCGCTCATAGCGCGATGGCGGGAGCAGGATGGAGACTGGCGTTCGATGCTGACAGTTTCTGACATATCGACGCGCTAATAATGGCCGGCGCACCCACTCCGGCGCCATGTCAAAGGAGCGACCAATGGTTTCCTCCCATTCACACCCGATGCCAGCGCGCCGTCGCGGCAGCACGTTCATGCGTAAAGCATCGATCCTGGCGAGTTTGGTGATTTTATCGATTTCGGCTTCCGTGCAGGCAGCTCCGGATCCGGCGAAAATTGGAGCATCCGTTATGACTATTCGCGACGCCTGGACGCTGTATGAGAAATATATCAGTGCATGGAATACCACTGTTATTGAGCAGCGCTTGAAGATCGCCGCAGAAGTTTTGAGTGAGGACATCGAATATCAGACTGTTCGACACGATCTCACCCCCGGCCGTGCGCTGGTCATTGCAGACATGGCCACGTTTCATGAGAGATTCCCCGGAGGCCACTTCGAAATCGGCGATGTCTCTGCGCACCACAATGTGGCCCTGTTAACCTGGGTTATCATTCAGGCGGACGGCAAGGAATTCGCTCGCGGACATGACCAGATCACCGTGGATCGCAACGGCAAGATCTCGAAACTCATTACTTTCGGTCCATCTGCAACAAGCCCGGATTAACTCAGGCAACTGAGGCGTATCGACGGCCGGTGACGGCTTTTTGGGCGCGCGAAGCGACGGTCAGGCCCAACATCCACCACTCGAGCGGCTCCCTTTGGCGAGCCTGCCCCCAAACCAGATTAATCGTCTTCGGTACTCGGCTGCCGCACCGTTTCTACGACGAACCCCTTGCGCCACATGATCCACAGCAGGACCATGCCGGGCACAGCGACGAGCACGGTGAAGGCCCAGAACCAGAACCAGCCGAGCGCATTGGCGAGATAGCCCGATGGCGTTGAAAGCCATGTCCTGCCCACC
>Ga0247738_10000951_pt1 | contig 10674 bp, 11 predicted proteins | sample UWRJL013104B2_FD_180936 | JGI IMG/M metagenome (GOLD analysis project Ga0247738, IMG submission 180936) | Plant litter microbial communities from Arlington Agricultural Research Station in Wisconsin, United States - UWRJ-L013-104B-2 | ecosystem: Environmental > Terrestrial > Plant litter >...
TTTTTCGAAATTGAAACTTCCATTCTCATTTGTCAGGCCTGAAGTGATCAATGAACGATCAGAGGCATCCAGAATGCTGACCATGGCGTCTGCTACGATTGTTTGTTTATCGTACATCACTTTTCCACTCATTTTATTATCCTGAGATGTAGCGAATTGAGGAATGAAAAAAATGATTGCAGCGCAGAATGACATGAATATTGATCTCCACATTTGTGTTTCGTTAATTGAATTTGGTTGCATAATGATTATAATTTAGTTTGTTATTAATTTGTATTGCAAAGATAATTCCTTAAGATGGTACTATGCAAAACAATATACCAAATGTTTTTGCACTTCTTTTTCGTCTTTGTTGATGTTGTAACGGTTTCAGCCCATCAAACTACTACAAATGAATTTTTCGTTTTAGATTAAAAGCACTAAAAAACCGATGAGAGGAATAATTTAATGGAAAATGGGGGAGGAATATTGGAGAATTGTGGATGACCAGAAGAAAAGTTGACCAGTTGACCAGTTGACCAGTTAGCCAGTTGACCAGTTCACCAGTTCACCAGTTGACCAGTTGACCAGTTAGCCAGTTGACCAGATGACCAGTTCACCAGTTGACCAGTTCACCAGTTGACCAGTTGACCAGTTGACCAGTTAGCTAGTTCACCAGTTGACCAGTTCACCAGTTAGCTAGTTCACCAGTTCACCAGTTGTTTATTATACAAAGGCTTGTGTTTTGTAGTATAGTTGATAGGAAGATGAGCACAAGAATAACCGGATTACAAATAAATCAGCTTACTGCTAATAGAATAGCGTTTATGGTATTACACAAAAAAAAAGGAGCCGTCCTGAGACAGCTCCAAAAATTCTATTAACCTCTTAAATAAATTTTAGATAGAAAAGCTTGCATTCGCAACATTAGTAGCTTTCACAACTACTTTTTGAGATGCAGGCGGTGTCGGCATGATCAATGTTTTCAGAACTAAGTGTTTTTGACCTTCAGCGATCTTGAACGGACCATACGTTTTATGACTCAGATCAGATAATTGAATGGAGATGAAATATTCTCCTGCTTCAATTTCGCTAAATTTAAATGTGCCATCAGCATCCGTTAGTCCTGAAGTAACCAGTGACTTGTCTTCCACGTTCAATATGCTGATTACAGCATCAGCGACCATGGATTTGTCTGTATATATCAATTTACCTGAAAGTTTACCTTCTACAGGCTGAGCTACATAAGCTGAAGCGCATAATAAAAGACATGCTAAAAAAGCAATTGATATCAGGGTAAGAAATTTTCCGCTTGGATTTAAATTCGTGTTCATAGCAAATATAATTTTGTAAGTGACTAAATTTTGTACTGCAAAGATAACGTAGATTTACACTAAGGTGGATGTAAAATATGTAAATATTTTTAAAAAATTATTTAAGTAATTGATTAACAAACACATAAGATAATTAATTAAATTCTGTCTAAATAAAATTTCGATGAATAAATCATTTTATCCCACTAATTCATGCGATTTGGATGAAGACGTTCCTATTTTTGATTATATAAACTAAAAATTTAATATGATTTTAAATAAATATCTTAATATATTGAATAGCAGTATAATAAAAATAATTAAAAATGTTATATTAAATAAATTGCACAGTATGGAAAATGCTGTTCACTTGACAAATCAGTTATAAAATGCTTTTAAATTTTATTATCAATATATAATTTGGCAAATAATGAGTCGTGAAACATATAATGTTTGGAAGTTTATAGAATAATATTTGGAATATTAAGGTAAGTGTAAAAATGACAATAAGGTATGTTGGAAACACGGGTTTCCACAAATTTTCAAAATATTGTCCGCTTTTTAAAATTTGTAATTGTGGCTCAGAACCGGGCGTAAATAGGAAGCCAAAACTATTACATTCCCACAGATTGTCTAATTATCTTATATTCATAAGACTTGTTTGAATTCGGATAAATTCCCTTGAACACTAATTGAGTGCTGTTCTTATTGATCTCTTTGATAAGATCGTCTGCTTTATTCATATCAACCCCATTTAACTCCAGGATTATAAAACCTGATTCCATACCCGCAAGGTTGAGTTGGCTTTTTGAAATAATACTATGAACTATAACTCCTGCATCAAGTGATCTGCCGAATCCTTCTCTCACTTCCATGCCCAGGGCCTTCAATTCTTTGTCGGATCTGATGATGACATTTCCTGAAGCTACAGGACTGGTCAGAGTAATCTCTGCGTCATATCTTTTGCCTTCACGGACATATTGTACATTGACAATGTCTCCCGGTCTGAACAATGCGATCTGTTCCTGCAAGTGCGGGTAAGTAAAGACATCTACCCCATTTATTTTATTGATGATGTCACCTGTTTTTAACCCGGCTTTTTCCGCTGCGGATGATTTTGATACCCTGTTCACATAGACACCGGATTCTGGTTCTGCACCAATCCTCTTACTGAGACGATCGGTAATATCTTCTATGCCTACCCCTAACATCGCGCGTTGTACTTTTCCATAGCTGATGATGTCGCTGACCATTTTCCGGACAATATTGCTTGGGATGGCAAAAGAATATCCTTCAAAATTTCCACTTTTCGTAAATATGGCTGTATTGATACCGATCAGTTCACCTTCAGCATTGATTAAGGCGCCACCGCTATTTCCCTCATTGAATACGGCATCTGTCTGGATGAAGGATTCGAGAGGAAATTCTCCTTTTAAAAGTTCGATAGCTCTGCCTTTTGCTGACACAATTCCTCCGGTCACAGTGGAATTAAGTTGGTATGGGTTGCCTATGGCAATTACTGACTGCCCTACCTGAACAGAATCACTGTTGGCAATCGTCAGAAACGGACAAGGTGTTTTTTCGATCTTTAAAACTGCTACATCTGTGGACTCGTCAGATCCGACAAGAACAGCAGCATACTTCTTTTTGTCAGCGGTAGTTATTTCAAATTTATTGCCTGCCGCAAGCACATGATGGTTGGTAACTATAAATCCGTCTTTGCTTATGAATACACCTGAGCCGGATGAAACTATTGGTCCGCTTTCGTTCCAGAATTCGTAAGTGCTGTTTTTTACTGCGATCCTGACAACAGCCGGAGTACCTATGCGTGCAGCTTTTACAAAGGCTATATCATTGGAATTGAGGTCATCCGGGTAAGAATTTGTCACAAACTTGGACCAGGCGTTGCTTTCACTAATAGCAACCTCATTTTTACTTTGATATAAAAGATGAAATAATCCCATGCTGCAAAGCACTGATATTGCAATGAGGAGTAAATCTCTTTTATTTATCATACTATTATATAGTGTAGCTTAAAAAAATGGTTGTATTCGGTAAATCTTTATTTACCCAAATTTATTAAATTCAAACGAATTCCGCTTAGCTTTGTTTCACAGAAGTCCAGAGGCAATTATACTATAACACTTCATTAATAAAGATGCAGATCAATTTTTCAAAATATCAGGGTGCCGGAAATGACTTTGTCATGATCGATGGTTTTGCCGGAGAAGATTACAAGACTCTATCTAAAAAAAAGATCGGATTACTGTGTGATCGCCGGTTCGGTATAGGTGCAGATGGTCTGATCGTATTGGTTCCTGCCTCAAATTCCGATTTCGAAATGTTGTATTACAATGCTGATGGTGGAGTCGGTTCCATGTGTGGCAATGGTGGGAGATGTACATTTCGCTTTGCCCATGACCTTAAATTGGTTGGTGAAAAAAGCGATTTTATCGCAAGTGACGGTCCTCATGCTGCGTTTCTGGATGGTGATGGCAATATCTCGCTTCAAATGAAAGATGTTAGCCTAATAGAAGTTCTCGATGACAGAGATTTTGTGTTGGACACCGGTTCGCCTCATTATATAAGGATAGTGGATGAATTAGGTGAGGTTGATGTCATCAGCGAAGGCAGAGCCATCAGATATAATGAGCGTTTCAAAGAAAAGGGTATCAATGTCAATTTTATTCAATTAAATGAAAAGGGAATTGAAGTTGCCACCTATGAAAGGGGAGTGGAAGACGAAACTTTCAGTTGTGGTACAGGAGTAACCGCTTCTGCTTTGGTTGGTATGAAGTTGGGTAAGTTTCAGGACAAGGTCAATATTAAGACCAGGGGAGGAGATCTTTCAGTGATGGCACATCATTCTCATGAGGCGGACCACTTTACAGAGGTTTGGCTGACCGGTCCGGCGGAGTTTGTGTTTAAGGGCGTCGTGGATATTTAAGATCAGTCACCGGTTGTCAGTCGTCATTTATGGCGCAGTTATCTATAATCATTAGTCGAAACTAGTTGGAGGTAATTAGTTAAGAAGGAAATGAAGCGAGCTAATTTTTGAGGAATTTTCAAAATTAAATTTGAACCACCTTTTCCTATTAGGACTTCTTCACCGGTTATAGCATCAATTCCAGATTCATTTTGGCATTTTTCAACTCTGCAAGTGCATGTTGGTCGCTCATTTTATTGGCCATAAAAACACCTTCATCGTATATCTGCAGCGCATCTTCTGTCTGACCCAGTTCTTCGTACAACTTGGCTAAGTGGTAATATAAGCCGACGTAAGATGGATTATTCTTTTTAAGATTTAAATAATAATTTTCTGCCTGATCCGGCATATCATGCGTTTCATATTCTTTTGCAACAGCGAATAACAGAAAACTGTCATGTGGGTCCTGATCCAATAGGTTCATCAACTCCTTCAATCTTTGCGACATCATACTCCTCTTTTTTATAGTCAGATAATGGATATTCCGGTTATTATTGTAATGATCTGATGACTATACTCTGTTTTGTAAATATACTCAATAAATGTGGCAGCAAGGAATAAGTGCACCTACTTTTTTAGAAATGATTTTTATGTATTCGAATGAACTGATTGATGATTTTTGCTATTGTATTGACATTCAATATTTAACTATATGGAAAATAAGAGAAGAATAAACATTCTATAAACATGTCTTTTGATATCAGGAAGTCAGCATTAGGGATCAATTATTGGTGAATAAATTATCAATTTTTCTTTATCTTTGCGGCGCTTGAAACAAAATATAATTTTGCGTAATACGTTTTAGAATGGTTTTCAAAAAATAGTATTTCGTTTCAATCATAGGGACAGCTTAGTTCACAAGTAATTTAAATTAATAAAAACTTATGAAGATATTAGTTTGCATCAGTAAAACTCCCGACACCACTGCTAAAATAGCCTTCAAAAATGATGGCAAAGATTTTCAGGCGGACGGCATACAGTTTATCATGAATCCATATGATGAATGGTATGCGTTGGTAAGAGGACTTGAGCTGACAGAAGCACAAGGTGGCACAGTAACTGTGATCAATGTAGGAACTGCTGACAATGATACTGTCATCCGTAAAGGTCTTGCGATAGGTGCAGCTGATGCGATCCGGATTAATAAGGATCCTGAAGGGGCATGGGATGTGGCACATCAATTAGCTGCTCAGGTGAAAGGACAAGGCTATGATCTTATATTATTAGGTAAAGAAACGATCGATTATAATGATTCAGAAGTAGGGGCAACTTTAGCTGAATTGCTTGACCTTCCTTATATCTCCTATGGCAATAAACTGGAAGTATCCGGCACTACGGCCACTGTAAGCAGAGAAATAGAAGGTGGTACGGAAACGATGGAAGTTCAGCTTCCTGTAGTAATTTCATGTGCCAAAGGAATGGCTGAACAAAGAATACCAAACATGAAAGGCATTATGACTGCTAAGTCTAAGCCTTTGACAGTGGTAGAGCCTGCAGCCGTTACCTCACACGTGACTTTGGTGACTCATACTCTACCCCCTGCTAAAAAATCCGTGCACATGATAGCACCTGAAGATACAGATGAGTTGGTAAGATTATTACATGAAGAAGCAAAAGTCATCTGATCTGAATATTTCACATCCATAACCAAAAAACTAAGATTAACATGTCAGTTATAGTATTTGCAGAGTCCGTAGACGGAAAAGTTAAGAAAAACGCCTTCGAAGCGGTGACATATGGGCGTAAAACTGCTGAGCTTTTAGGAACAGATTGTAAGGCTATTACACTTGGAAAAGCTGAAAATGCTTCTGAACTTGGTGTATACGGTGCCGGCGAAGTATACAATGCGGGTGATGCAGGTTTCGATGCATTCGATTCTCAGTCGTTTGCAGCAGCCATCGCTGAAGCATTTAACCAGTTAGGTGGCACAGTGTTGATCCTGGCACACAGTGCTATGGGTAAATCACTTACAGGAAGACTATCTGTGAAACTGGATGCAGGATGTGTCTCCGGAGCAAGTGGAATGCCGACTAATTCTGATGGATTTCAGGTTCCGAAAAGTGTATATTCCGGAAAGGCAAGTGCGCATTATAAGATCACTTCCGATAAAAAGATCGTTTCGCTCATGGGCAATGCCATCAAACCGGAAAAAACAGGAAGTGCTTCTGACATAAAATCTTTGTCACTGGCTGCATCTGCACCATTAGTGAAAGTGCTGGAAAGAAAAACAGTGAGTGGAATAGTTCCATTACCTGAAGCTTCATTAGTAGTGTCTGCGGGCAGAGGATTGAAAGACCCATCTAACTGGGGCATTGTAGAAGATCTGGCAGCAGAGTTAGGAGCTACAACAGCCTGTTCAAGACCGGTAGCGGACTCCGGTTGGAGACCTCACCATGAGCATGTAGGACAGACAGGAGTAGCTATCAGACCTACTCTTTATATAGCTTTGGGCATATCCGGTGCCATCCAGCATCTTGCGGGAGTAAACAATTCAAAGGTCATCGTAGTTATCAATAAAGATCCTGAAGCGCCTTTCTTTAAAGCTGCTGATTATGGTATCGTAGGAGATGTATTTGATGTAGTGCCAAGACTGATAGAATCGGTCAAAAAATTTAAGGCAAGTCACTGATCCGGATCATATATTACTTAAATCGCGCAGAAAATAAAAGGTAATTTTCTGAATCGGTGATTATAACTTACTTTTGACAAAAAAACAGCCTCTGTGGCATCAGCAAAAAAAATTCAATTAGAAATAGTAGCACTTTCTCATAGTGTGACACAATCCAATAATTACGCTGTAGTATTGGGTGAGAAGAAAGGTTCAAGGAGATTACCCATCGTCATCGGAGGTTATGAGGCGCAAGCTATCGCAGTATCCATGGAAAGAATGGTTCCTAATCGACCTTTGACGCATGATCTTTTTAAAAATTCACTCGATACCTTTGGTATTCAGATCATTGAGATCATCATTAGTGACCTGGTAGAAGGCATATTTTATGCTCAACTTGTATGTGAAAGAAATGGTGATGTGTATGAAATAGACAGCAGAACATCCGATGCGCTCGCAATGGCTGTCAGATTTGATTGCCCGATCTATACTTTCGATACCATCCTTGAAACAGCCGGAGTTGTGCTGGAGGTCAGTGAAGATGGCGACGAAGAAGAGTCAGTTGAAGAAGAAAATACTTATTCAACCAAATCTTCTGACGCTCTGACAGAATTACTGGAAGAGGCCCTTCAGGAAGAAAATTATGAGAAAGCCGCTCAGATCAGAGACGAGATCAAAAAAAGAAAAGGCACTTCTTAGCATACTAATTCAATCTCTTTGCAACCAAGATTAAGCCAAAATTCAAATAATCTACTCAAGTCTGATTTTTCTTTACAGCAGTAAATATCATTATAATACTCTATAATCGTCGGATATAATCTGACAAAATAAGGTATATCAATAAGTTATTGTAGCATCCGGTTTTTATTATAAATTTTCCAATATTTTCATGTTTGCAGCCCTTTACGAAGTCACCTTTTAACTTCTACCCCTTAAACTCCAACTTGACATCATAGAATATCAATGGTCCTGGATATCGATCACTACTATCGAAACTTATGTCAATTAGATAAAACAACAAATAGTAATTCCGGAACGCAGCTCACATTCTGCGCTTTTTCTTTTCGGCTATTCTTTTTTGAGAATTTGACTCCGGGCGATTATCAGTTTCGCTTAATTGCTTCAGTAAAGAACCTATCACCATTTTATCTAAACATTACTGAGTGATGACACATTATGGGGAATCTCTGACTATATGGATTATATCGGATCCGCAATACATTGATTTCTATATTTAAATGTAATTTATTTTTTTGATCATCAGACAGCGAAAAAAATGATGATTACGTCAAGGAGGTATATCAGAGAATTAAGTGGTTTTTGAACATTTCAATAAATCAATTAAAATGCAAAAAATGAAGAGCAAATTATTATTACTACTAAGCCTTATCTTTTTAGTGTCATTTTCCTCCTGCAGGAAAGAACTGGATGAAGTAGGATTTGAAAACTTAAAATTTCATGAATCAGACATCTTCGGAATAGTGCTGGATGAGTCGGGAACACCGGTAGCAGACGCTCATGTCACATTTAACAGCGTCGTTAAGATGACAGACAAAAGAGGTGTATACCAATTTGAGAATGTCGGCGTAAATTCCAGACACAGCATCATCCACATTAATAAGGAAGGATATTTCGAAGGAATTAAAGTTTTTTCAACGGGAAGATCCGCAAAACTTCAACTGAGAACGATCTTGCTTGAAAAGAATTTTGACAAACAATTCAATGGAGGCCAGGGTGGTACCATTACTTCAAAGGCAATCACACTTGAATTCCCATCTAATAGTATCGTTGTAGAAGGGACTAAGGCTTTATATACCGGAGATGTTTCTGTAGCTATCAAATACCTTGATCCTGAGGATAAGAATATCTGGCAAATGATGCCTGGTGATATGTCAGCGATCAATAGCAACAACGAATTTTCAGTCCTCAATACTTTTGGCATGGTCGCTGTGGAACTTCGTGGTACAGGAGGTGAAAAACTTAATATAGGTGCGGGTTATAAAGTCAGGATGAGTGCAGATGTTCCTGCTTCTCTAAAATCTTCTGCTCCTACTACGCTGCCCCTTTGGTTTTTCGATGAGCAAACAGGTTTTTGGAAAGAAGATGGAGTCGCTACGTTATCCGGCAACAAATATGTAGGAGAAGTTAGTCATTTTACCTATTGGAATTACGATTCACAGAATCCTTCAGTTATTCTCAGCGGAAGAGTGCTGGATCAGAATGGTGTGCCAGTCTCAGGACTTGATGTGCGGGTATTTGCAGCCAACGAGCCATCCGGTGGTCATGGATATACCAATCCTGACGGGACATTCAGCGGTCCGGTTGCTCAGAATCTTCCACTTACTATAGAAATCACCAGCGTTGGTCAGGGCGGATGCGCCAGTCAGTTGTTGTATACTGCATCTATAGGGCCATACAGTATTGACACAGATCTTGGAGATATCACTGTCAATATTCCTACAGCCAATAATTATCACGTGCATGCCAATGTGGTGGATTGCAATAACAATCCTGTACAAAATGGCTATGTGGTGATTAATTTAGGACAATTTGCCAATCAATATTTGCAAATTCAGAATGGGGCTGTTACTACAAATATTATTTCCTGCCAGAGCAATTTAGCTTTTACATATTATGCGGTAGACGAGGATACTCAGGTGGAAAGTGCAGTTGCAAGCGGTGTGCTCTCCAGTGATACAGATCTTGGGACAATTATGGCTTGTGGCATCGTTGCTGATAACCTTAAGATAAATGTTCCTTCTCTTGGAGTTAACAAAACAATTCAAGGTTTAGCTATATCAATGTTTAGTGATACCTATGGATTTATATTTGCCTTTGATTCTGTTAGTACTTCCATCCAATTCAGATGGGATGATAATAGTACAGGAAACTTTAATGTAGGGACATATAATGTGTTGCCTCAGGGGAGCGGTATGAACTTAACAACTTTGGGTAATCCCGGGCAGTTTGAATACATTGTCGAGACTGGTACGGTAATCATAACTGCAGGTGGTGGCCATGGTAGTACGATAGAGGGATCTTATACTATGGATATGCTCGAGGTTAGTACCAGTACTATTGTACCAGTAAATGGTACTTTTAAGAAAAAATTCTTTTAGATAATTTAGATACTACCTCTCTTTTGTAAAACTCAAGGTATTTTGACAGACATTCAACTTATAAAAGCCTGTTTACAGCAGGATCAAAGTAGTCAAAAACTTCTCTTTGATAGGTATAGCGGGCAGATGTATCCCATCTGTCTCCGCTATTGCCGCAATACGCCTGAAGCTCAGGATGCCTTGCTTATTGGTTTTACTAAAGTCTTCAAAAGTCTTGAAAGTTTTAAATTAGAAGGCCCGCTGGGAGGCTGGATCCGTAAGATCATCGTACGGACTTGTATAGATCTTTTACGTGCTAAAAAGAAACTGAATATCATTCCCATCGATACGCTGGGGGCACATGACCCAGGCTTTGAATATCACGAGCAAATGACCTATGACGAGATGATCAGGATCGTCGACCAGATGCCGGAAGGATACAGACTCGTCTTCAGTATGTCAGTAATTGATGAAATGCCACATGCGGAGATTGCCGCCGCGCTTGGTATTGGAGAATCTACTTCAAGAACCCAATTGGTAAAAGCCAGGAAATACCTTCAAACACGCATCATGAATAAACTCAATCAATATCTATAAGTATGCTCGAGTCATTTGAAAAACAATTAAAAGAAAAAGCCGATCAGCAAATAGATCATTCGGGTGCCATCATCTGGGATGACCTGGCAAAAG
>Ga0247738_10000952_pt1 | contig 10673 bp, 7 predicted proteins | sample UWRJL013104B2_FD_180936 | JGI IMG/M metagenome (GOLD analysis project Ga0247738, IMG submission 180936) | Plant litter microbial communities from Arlington Agricultural Research Station in Wisconsin, United States - UWRJ-L013-104B-2 | ecosystem: Environmental > Terrestrial > Plant litter >...
CAGGTCCACGAGCGCGACGTTGACCACGTTCTTGCCGTGGCCGAGCTCGTACGCGAGGTCGGGGAACGACTCCGAGATCGGCTTGACCGACCGGGCCGCGGTCGCGACGATCGCCACGAAGGCCATGGTCACGCCGACCGCCGCTGCCAGGACGGCACGCGCGACGGGCCAGACCGAGGCATTGTGCTCGCCCATCCGCGACGGGATTCGGCGCAGGACGAGCGCGAACGCGACCAGGGTCACCGTCTCGACGAGGATCTGGGTGAGCGCCAGGTCCGGTGCACCGCTCGTTGCGAACAGCAGCACCATCCCGAGGCCCGTGACAGAGACGAGCACGACCCCCGTGTAGCGCTTCTGCGCGCGGACCGCGACGAGGCCGGCCGCGATCATGATCGGCGCCACGACGAGCTGCATGGGCGTCTGGTACGCATCCAACTGCGCCTGCCAGTCGCTGCCGGCCAGGAGCGCCGTGCCCTCGGCGGCCACGAACACGACGAAGATCGTGCCGACGTAGACCGGGAGGGAGCCGCGCTGGGTGAAGCTCGTCGTGACCACCGAAAGACGCGCGATCCCCCGCAGTGCGCCGTTGTAGACATCGGTCGCCGTGAAGGGCAGCATCCGACGCGTCCAGCCCTTCGACGTCGTGAGCCAGAAGAGGCCCGCCCCGACGACGATCGTGCCGAGCGAGACCCACAGTGCGGGTTCGAACCCGTGCCACAGCACGAGATGCGCAGGGCTCTCGGGTGCCGCGACACCGGGCGTCGATGCCGGCGCCAGCTCGGCGTATGGAGCGAGGACGACATCCAGAAGCGGCGCGGCGAAGCCGGCCACGATCGTGAGACCTGACAGCAGAACGGGTGCACCGAGGAATCCCAGCGGCGGGTCGGGCCACTCCGTGCGTTCGACCGCAACCCCGTTCGACTTCTTCGTCCAGAACGCACCCCACACGAAACGGATGCCGTACGCCGCGGTGAGCACCGACCCGAGGACGATCCCGACGAGACCGACGATGCCCCAGACCGCTCCGCCCTCCGCCTCGTGGAGGAAGGCGGTGAGCAGTCCCTCCTTCGCGACGAATCCGATCGTGGGGATGACCCCGACCATCGAGGCGACCGCGATGATCGAGAACGTGGCCATCACGGGCGCCTGTCGACCGACGCCGCTCAGCTCGCCGATGTCGCGCGTGGAGAGCTGCCGGTCGATCACACCGACGACGAGGAAGAGCGCGGACTTGAACAGCGCGTGGCTGATCAGGAGCGCGAGACCGGCGAGAGCGGCATCCTGCGTGCCGTAGCCGAGCACCACGGTCAGCAGACCCAGCTGACTGACCGTTCCGAATGCCAGGATGCGCTTCAGGTCGGATTCGCGCAGCGCCTGCAGTCCACCCAGCAGCATCGTGAACGCCCCGAGTCCGACCACGATGGGGCGCCAGAGCGGGGAACCGGCGAACACGGGCGCGAAGAGCGCGATCAGATAGATGCCGGCCTTGACCATGGCCGCGGCGTGGAGATACGCGCTCACCGGAGTGGGCGCGGCCATCGCTCCGGGCAGCCAGAAGTGGAAGGGGAAGATGGCCGATTTGCTCAGCGCGCCGACCAGGATGAGCACGAGCGCGGCATCGACCACCGGCCCGGTCGGGGCCGCGTCGAGGATCTGCGAGATGCTCGAGGTTCCGGTGTCGACGACCATCAGCACCACGCCGATCAGCATCACGAGACCGCCGAGCGAGGTGACCAGGAGCGCCTGCAGCGCAGCGCGGCGACTCGCACCGCGGCGGTTGTAGAAGCCGATCAGCAGGTAGGACAGCACGCTCGTGAGTTCCCAGAACATCACGAGCACGACCAGGTCGTCGGTGACGACGAGCCCGTACATCGCGCCGGCGAACGCGAGGAGCACGGCCGAGAACTGCCCTACGCCTTCGGCTTTGCCCCGGAAATACCACCGGCAGTAGAGCATCACGAGGGCGCCGACGCCGGTCACGATGAGCGCCATGACCCACGAGAGGGTATCGAGTCGCATCGACAGCTCGATCCCGAGCGGCGGAATCCAGTCGAATGACTCGAACGGAATATCTCCCGCGAGAACGGCCGGCGTCTGGATCGCGGTGTGCACGAACGCGGCGATCGGCAGCAGTGCGCCGACGTAGAAAGCCCGGGCTCCGATCCGCCCCACGAGCCACGGAAGCAGCATCGGCAGGACTGCGAACGCGCCGAGGAGGATCAGCATGCGCGGCCTCCTCGGGGTCGTCGGCCTCACGGCGCAACAGGCGGCGGCTCGGGCGATCGGGGTGTCGTGCTCAGTCTATCGGCGCGATGATGCGCCTCCGCCCGACCGGGCGGAACGGGAGGCCGCCTCAGGCGCGCGGTGCGGTGGTGTTGCCCTCGCGGAACACGCAGGTGAAGCGGATGGAGGCCGCCTGCTCGCCGGCGAGCATCGCCGCGACGGCCAGCCCCGCCGCGCGGCCTTTCTCGGCCGCCGGCTGCACGAGGGTGGTCAGCTCGTACGGCGCGAGTCCATCGACGACGACGCCGTCGAAGCCGGTCACGCTCACGTCCTGGGGCACGCGCAGTCCGGCTTCCTCCGCAGCGCGGATCACACCCGCCGCGAGCAGATCGCTCTGCGCGATGACCGCCGTGGGTCGCGCTGCCGTATCGGCGAAGATCGCTCGTCCGGCGGCGAATCCCTCGTCGATGAAGCTGCCGCCGGCGGCATAGAGGGCGGCATCCGGGAACACCTCGCGCGCCCCCGCCAGGCGCTCGCGCGTGACGTCCACCGTGATCGGCTCATCCGCCGTGATCCACCCGCGCTCCCATCCCGCGCGGACGGGAAGGGTGACGATCGCGACTTCGACGTGACCCAGGACCTTCAGGTGGCTCGCCGCCTGCCGCTGGGCCTCGCGATTATCCAGGCCGATCTTCGGAATTCCCTCGCCGGCATCGCCCTCGATCACCACGACCGGGATGCCGCGGGCCGTGACGACCGCGAGCGATTCACGCAGCATCCCGCTGCAGCCGATCAGCACCGCCGCGTCGAGCGGAGCGGTGGTGAGCGTGGGTTCGGTGCCGAGCGGGGCGTGATCGCGCAGGAGCAGGAGTCCGGCGCCGAGGGAGGCAACGCCGTCGGTCAGGCCGTCCATCATGAGCGTCTTGACCGGATCCAGGAACGCGGCGCCGAGGTGCTCCTCGAAGACGACCCCCACGATTCCCGAGCGACCGCGGCGCAGCGAAGCCGCTCTCGGATCGGGGCCGGTGTAGCCGAGCGCACCCGCAGCATCGATCACCCGCTGACGCGTGGCGTCCGAGACAGCGGTCTTTCCGCTGAAGACGACCGACGCGGTGGACGGCGAGACGCCCGCTCGGCGGGCGACGTCGGTGATCGTGGGGCGACGTGTGCTCATGACGCCTCGATGCTACCCCGCGGGTTTCCCTGCGTCGAATCGATTCGGTACGCTGGTGGCATGGATTCCGTGCTCACCCGATCTCAGCTGGTGCGCTGGCGCACCGCCGTCTTCGCGATCTTCCTGGCCAGCGGTCTGTCGATCGCCACGTGGGCGGCGCGTGTGCCCGACATCAAGCACGCGGTCGACGTCGACAACGCGCAGCTGGGGCTCATGCTCCTCGCCGGTGGGATCGCATCGATCCTCGGGGTCTCGCTGAGCTCGATCATCCTCGCCCGCTTCGGTGCGCGTCGGGGGATGCTGGGCGCGATGATCCTGTTCGGCGTCGGTGTCGCGATCATCGGCTTCGGCGCGAGCGTGTTCGCCTCTCCCATCGTCGTCACGGTCGGACTGCTGCTCTGGGGCTTCGGCAACGGTGCGGTCGACGTGATGATGAACGTCGAGGGTGCCGCGATCGAGAAGCAGTCCGGCAAGACGATCCTGCCGCTGTTCCACGCCTTCTTCAGCTTCGGCACCGTGATCGGCGCCGGTCTCGGCGTGCTCGCGATCGCGATCGGCATGAATGTGGTCCTGCACCTCAGCATCATCGCCGTGCTCATCGTCATCATCGCCGTCATCAGCATCGCGAACGTGCCCGCGCGCGAGACCAACCTCGACACCGCATCCGACGGCCCCAAGCTCACGATGCGCGAACGGCTGAGCATCACGATGTCGGCATGGCGCGAGCCTCGCACGTACGCGCTCGGGGTCATCCTCCTGGGCATGGCGTTCGCCGAGGGCGGCGCGAACGACTGGCTCGCGCTCGGCATCGTCGAAGGACACGGCGCCGACAAGGCGCTCGGCGCCGCCGGGCTCGCCGTCTTCTCGGTGAGCATGACGGCCGTGCGCGTCTTCGGCGGGCCGCTCGTGGATCGATTCGGGCGTGTGGCAACCCTGCGAGTGCTCGCGGTCACCGCCACGGTCGGACTGCTGCTGTTCATCCTCGCGCCCAACGTGCCGCTCGTCTTCGTCGGCGCGGCGCTGTGGGGCGCGGGCGTCTCGCTGGGCTTCCCCCTGGGAATGTCGGCTGCGGCCGATGATCCCGCCAAGGCCGCCGCCCGCGTGAGCGCGACGGCGACGATCGGCTACATCGCGTTCCTCGCCGGGCCTCCGCTGCTCGGACTGATCAGCGAGCACATCGGACTGCTGAACACGCTCTACATCCTGGTGGCGCTCATCATCGCGTCCGGTCTCGCCTCCCCGGCGGCGCGTCCGATCGCCGGCTCGACCGTCGGAGCGGGGCACCCGCACAAGCAGTCCGAGCACGCCGGCTGAGCCGGCGTCCCGGGCTAGGCTCGACGGGTGCGTCTCGTCATTGCCCGGTGCTCGGTGGATTACACCGGTCGCCTCAACGCGCACCTTCCGCTTGCGACCCGCCTGCTCGTGCACAAGGGCGACGGCAGCCTGCTCGTGCATTCGGACGGCGGCTCGTACAAGCCGCTGAACTGGATGAGCCCGCCCTGCACGCTGACCCTGCGGGCACCGGACGAGACGGAGGCCGAGGACGGCGTCGTCGAACTGTGGAAGGTCACGCACGCCAAGACCGGCGACGCGCTCCTGGTGCGCATCTACGAGGTGCTGCACGACACGTCCCACGAACTCGGGCTGGATCCGGGACTCGTCAAGGACGGCGTCGAGGCCGACCTGCAGCGCCTGCTCGCCGAGCAGGTCGATGTGATCGGCGACGGACTCACGCTCGTCCGCCGTGAGTTCCCGACCGCGATCGGACCCGTGGACCTCCTGCTGCGCGATGCGGCGGGCGGCACGATCGCCGTCGAGGTGAAGCGCCGCGGCGACATCGACGGCGTGGAGCAGCTCACGCGATATCTCGAGCTTCTCGGCCGTGATCCGCACCTGGCACCCGTCACCGGGGTCTTCGCCGCACAGGAGATCAAGCCGCAGGCCCGCGTGCTGGCCGCCGATCGCGGCATCCGCTGCGTGACGCTCGACTACGACGGCATGAAGGGCGTCGACTCCGGCGCCCCCCGGCTGTTTTGAGTCGGACCCCTTCCTCAGCGATGAGCCCTTCCTGATCGCCGCATAGGCTGTGGGCATGGGGAGCAGATCGCCGTGGACATGCGTCCTGTGGGATGTCGACGGAACGATCGTGGACGCCTCTGACGGCATCCTTCGTCGCCTCACGATCACGCTCGAGCACTTCGGCAAGACGGCGCCCACCCGCGCCGAGCTCGTGCACTGGATCGGCCCGCCGATGTTCGAGTCTTTCCAGGTCACCGGCGGGATGACGCCCGACGGAGCCGCCGAGGCGGTCGCCTACTACCGGGTCCTCGGCAAGGCCGACGGCTATACGACCGGCGCGAAGCTGTTCGCCGGAGTCGGTGAGCTCATCCACGAGGTGGCCGCGGCCGGCATCCCGCAGGCGACCGCGAGCTCGAAGCCCGAGATCCAGGTCGACGCTCTGATGGACCACTTCGACCTCTCGCCGTGCTTCTCGGCGATCGTCGGCGCGACCTCCGACGAGCGCACGCTCGCCGCCAAAGCCGACATCGTCGCCGAGGCGCTGCGACGCCTGGACGCGGCCGGCGTCGACACGAGCCGGCCTGTGCTGATCGGCGACCGGCACCACGACGTCGAGGGCGGCGCGGAGCGCGGCGTGCCGGTGATCTTCGTCCGCTGGGGCTTCAGCTGGCCGCACGAGGCCGCCGGCGCGCAAGCCGCGGTCGCCACGGTCGACGAGCTGCGCGACCTGCTTCTGATTCGGGATGCCGATGGCTGAGATCGTCGCCGGCTTCCTGTCCTGGGTGGTTCCTGCCCTGGTCGTCTTCGGCGTCGCCGCGATCGCGATCGCAGCGATCGCCTGGGCGATCCGGGCGGCGCGCCGATCTCCGCGTGCCCGCGCCGAGGCCGACCGAATCCGGGCGGGTGCGGGGGCGACCCTCGTGAAACTCGATGACGCCGTGGACGAACTCGACCTCGAGGTCGGCCTCTCTGGCGCGCTCTACGGCGGCGGATCTCCGGCCTCGCTGCGACGTGCCCGCCTCACCGCGCAGCACGTCCGCGACGAATCGTTCGAGCAGTACCGCGCGATCTCCGAGCCGGCTGCCCTGCCGGTGGAGATCCGACGCGTCTCGGCGCACATCGAGCGTCGGTGCACCGACGCACTCGCGACCATCTCAAGGGCGCGGGCCGAGCACTCCGACTGGGTGCGCGCGAACGTGTCGGCCACTGCGCAGGTGGCGGCTGCGCGACAGCGCCTCGAGGCCCTGCGGGCGACGATGGGAGACCCGGCCGCGCTGGTCTCTGAACTGTCCTCCAAGTTCGCGGAGGACGAGTGGTCCGACGCGTCGATCGCCGCGCGCGCGGCGATCGACAACGCGGCCGATGCCGAGCGCTCCCTCGTCATCGCCGGGCAGAGCGCGAGCGACCCGACGCGAACCGCCCTCGCCGAGCTGGCCGCCGCTGAGCGGTCCCTCCGTCGCGCCGAGGCCGAAGCGCGCACGCTGGAGGAGACGCATCGCCTCGTCCTCCAGGCAGCACAGGCGGTCCCGGGCGAGTTCGCCGCGGCGCGCACCGCTCTTCGGCAGGCGACCGTGACACGCGAACAGCTCGACCCCGCCGACTCCGATCGTCTGGGCGCGGAGCTGCGCGCGATCGAGGCGGAGCTCACGCAGATCGAGATCGATGCAGAGCGCCGGCCCACGCGCACGATCGATCGCATCGCCCGCCTGCGCGACCGGCTCGACCTCGCTCTGGGCGATGCGCGCACCGCGCAGCAGCGCATTCGAGGCGCGCGCACCGCACTGCCCGGCACACTGGCGGCGGCGCGCAACGCCGTGGCGCACGCCGAGTCGTCGGTGGCGCACGCGCGAGCCAGCGCGGATGCGCGGTCGCGGCTCGCCTCGGCGCAGCGAGAGCTCGCCGCCGCTCGGCAGACGCCCGACCCGGTCCAGGCCCTGGATGCCGCCCGCCGGGCGATGCGCGACGCCGAAGACGCTCAGGCGCTCGCGAACTACGACCGGCTCGGCGGCCGCTGAGGGCCCTCCGCCGGTCGGAGGCCCCCTTCGCTATCGTGATGCCATGACCGACGCCGTCGCCGCCACGCCGCGCAACCCCGTTCTGCTCGTCATCGGCAGAATCCCCGCGACCCTGACGCTGATCGCGGTCCTGCTCGCGGTCGGCGTGGTGTTCGCGGGGCTGTGGAGTCCCTTCGAGGACTCGCCGCTGTACGAAACGGTCGCGTACGGTCTGCCCGCGCTGATCGAGGGGCGCTGGTGGACGCCGATCACGGGCACCTTCTTCGTGAACCACCCCGTGGTGTACATCTTCACGATCGCCAGCTTCATCGGCATGGCCTACCTGGAGTTCCGCCGCGGATCGCGGGTGGCCCTCGCGTACTTCGGCGTCGGCCAGCTGTTCGCGATCTTCGGCAGCGCCCTTCTCCTCTGGCTCTTCGCCTTCCTGCCCTGGCCGTGGGCCCAGCAGGAGGCGCTGGCCCTCGATGTCGGCCCGTCCGGGGGAACCATGGCGTGCATCGCCGCCGCCGCCGGACTCCTCTCCGCGCCATGGCGCGTGCGCGCCTGGGCGGTACTGCTCGGGTTCACCGTCGTGACGCTCTTCTTCTGGGGTTCGCTCGCCGACCTCGAGCACGCCCTCGCCGTCGGTCTGGTGCTGTTCGTCGACCGATCGCTGCGCTTCCAGCGCACCACGGTGCGCGAGCAGCGCCTCATCGCGTTCGTCAGCGTGTTGGCTGTCCTTGCGATCGAGGTGCTCACCTTCCTCGTTCCCACCGATGGACCGTTCGGCCACACCGACGCCACCGACGGATCGATCATCGACATCGCCATCGACGCGGTCATCATCCTGATCATCGCGAACGGTCTGCGGCGCGGAAGACGGTGGGCGTGGGTGCTGGGCATCATCCTCGGTTCGTTCAACGTGCTGACAGGAGTCATCTTCGTGGCCCTGCTGTTCGTCCCGGGGGCGACGGTCGAGGCGGCGATCGGAGACCTGAGCGTGGCGATCGCGCAGTCCGCGATCTGGCTCGTGCTCCTGGTCTACCTGATCGCGGTGCGGGGCGCATTCCGCGCGCGTCGGAAGGCGACGATCGGAGTCGGCGAAGAGCCGTCGGTCGAAGACGTGAGGAACGAGCTGCGTGCCCACGGCGGGGGCACGCTCTCGTGGATGACCACGTGGGGCGGCAACAGCTACGCGCGTACGTCGGGCGGAATCGTCGCCTATCAGAAGCGCGCCGGAGTGGCGATCGTGCTCGCCGATCCGCTCGGGCCCCCCGCGACCCGCGGTGATTCGGTCACGGAGTTCATCTCGATGGCCGAGCGCGCGGGCCTCATCCCCTGCTTCTTCAGCGCGAGCGACGCGACGAAGGAATCCGTCCCGTCCTCCTGGCGCAATCTGGTGGTCGCCGACGACACGATCGTCGACCTGCCCGGTCTCGAGTTCACCGGCAAAGCCTGGGCCGCAGTTCGCACCTCGATCAATCGCGCCGGGCGCGAGGAGGTCACGTTCCGCATGACGCGCCTGCGCGACGAGAGCTGGGGTGTGCAGCAGCAGCTGCGCGCCATCTCGGAGATGTGGGTCGGCGACAAGGGGCTGCCCGAGATGGGATTCACGCTCGGCACGCTCGACGAGGCGATGGACCCCGAGGTGCGGCTCGCGATCGCCGTCTCCACCGAGGGAGATGTCGACGGCTTCCTGTCGTGGCTGCCCGTCTACGGCGGAGAGGGCGAGGTCCGCGGATGGACCCTCGATCTGATGCGCCGTCGCGACGGCGGATTCGGCCCCGTGATGGAATTCCTGATCGGCTCGTCGGCCAAGCACTTCTCGGATGAGGGCGCGGCGGTGCTTTCGCTCTCGGGCGCGCCACTGGCTCACGACTATCCGCCGGACGCCGGCGCGATCGCGAGTCTGTCGGACTGGCTCGCGAACATGCTCGAGCCGGTCTACGGGTTCGGTTCGCTGCACCGCTTCAAGGAGAAGTTCCACCCGCGGTACGAGACGATGTACCTGCTGTTCCGAGACGAGAGTGATCTGACGCGCATCGGTGCGGGGCTCACACGCGCATTCCTGCCCGATGCGACGCTGCGGCAGTTCGCCGGAGCGGGGGTGGAATTGGTACGGGGCGAGCGCGACTGATCCCTGAGGGACTCCTGTCGCGGGCTCGCCCCGCAATGGCGCGACGCACGAGGCGCCGCGCGGTCGGTCTTAAGTCAGACCGGACGAATGTTCTCAGCCTGCAGGCCCTTGGGGCCCTGGGCTACTTCGAACTCGACGCGCTGGTTCTCTTCGAGCGAGCGGTAACCGCCCGACTGGATCGCGGTGTAGTGCGCGAAGACGTCGGCGCCGCCGTCATCAGGAGCGATGAAGCCGAAGCCCTTCTCCGCGTTGAACCACTTGACCGTGCCCTGGGTACTCATGTAGTGCCGTTCTCTTGTGCCCGAGCTGTCTGCGTCGAGTCCCAATCAGGGTATCGAACCGTGGACGGTTCGGGAGAAATCTTCGCAAAGAAGGTGACACAAACGTTGCACAGTCCCATCGCACGCCCGGGCTGAGTAAAGACACTCGAAGCCCGGGCGTCGACGGATCCCCCCGGATAGGCCACGCATGGCGTGACACCGCACACTCTACCGATATATCAGCTCTGCGGCGAGAGCCGAACCGCCAGGAAAAGCCCCGTGAAACCGTGAATTCGCCGAGCGAGTTCATCGGCCGCGCAGTCTGCGCAGCGAGGGCCACACGAGGTCTATGCAAGTGAATCGTCCGTCGTAGACTGACTCCACTCATGACCACTCCATTCGCACCACTGGAACCGAGCGGTGCCGTCCTCGGCGACGAGATCTACGCGCTCCTCGGGGAAGCGATCCTGGACGGTCGGCTGAGCGCCGGCCAGCGGCTGCGCGATCAGGAACTGGCCGAGCGACTCGGTGTCTCGCGGACCCCCGTGCGCGAAGCACTGCAGCGCCTCGAGCGCACCGGCCTGGTCGAGGTCTCGCCGAATCGCTACACGCGCGTGTCGGTGCCGAACGAGCGTGTCCACGCCGACACGCACGAGTTCTTCATCTACCTGATGGGAAGTGCGCTGCGCATCGCGCTGCAGCGCTGCACCGACGAAGAGCTCACCCACTCGCTCGATCACGCGGATGCGATCGTGGCGGCATCCCGCGCGGACGATCACCCCGCGATCATGGCTGCCAGCGCCCGGTTCTTCGACCACATCGTCGACGACACCGACAACGTCGCGTTCATCCGAGTCATGCGTGAG
>Ga0247738_10000953_pt1 | contig 10673 bp, 6 predicted proteins | sample UWRJL013104B2_FD_180936 | JGI IMG/M metagenome (GOLD analysis project Ga0247738, IMG submission 180936) | Plant litter microbial communities from Arlington Agricultural Research Station in Wisconsin, United States - UWRJ-L013-104B-2 | ecosystem: Environmental > Terrestrial > Plant litter >...
CATGGAGCGTTTCAGGACATTCAATATCCCGATAGAGCACGTGATTGCAACCGGAGGCATACCTAACAAATCGCCGTACGTAGTTCAGGTTCTGGCAGATGTTATGGGTGTTGAAATCCAGGTAACCGACAGCGACCAGACCTGTGCTCTTGGTTCTACTATTTTTGCGGCCACTGCCTGCGGTATTTACCCCGATGTTCAGAAAGCTAAAAAGGTCATAGCGGCCAAGACCGTAAAAACCTATGTCCCCGATTCTGAAAAACAAAAAACGTATGATATCTTATATAAACGATATAAACAATTAACCCATGACTAATCTACCCTTATTGGACATAGCCATTATTATTGTCTATCTGATAGCCATGGTATTAGTGGGTATCTACTTTTCCAGGAAAAATACATCGGCAGATCAGTTTACAACAGCAGCCGGCAAAATTCCCGGCTGGGCGATAGGAATATCCATTTATGCGACATTTCTGAGCTCAAATACTTTCCTGGGCGTGCCCGGTAAAGCCTTCGGGGGCAACTGGAATGCCTTTGCGTTCAGTCTTTCCATGCCTTTCGCGGCCTGGTTTGCCACTAAATACTTTGTGCCGTTTTACCGGAGCACCGGGGAAGTATCTGCCTATACCAATCTCGAAAAACGATTCGGGACCTGGGCCAGAACCTACGCTGTCATATGTTTCTTATTAACACAGCTGGCCCGGATCGGATCTATATTTTTCGGGATTTCACTGACCTTACAGGCCCTTACAGGCTACAACATGGTGACTATCATGGTCGTAGTAGGCATATGTATCGTCATTTACACAGTAATGGGCGGCATTGAAGCCGTCATCTGGACAGAGGTAGTACAAGGTATTCTGAAGACCCTGGGGGCTGTAATTATTATCTACCTGGTAATCAAAGAAGTGCCGGGGGGATTCAGCGACATTCTCAAACTGGGATCGGAAGACCACAAGTTCAGTCTCGGGACCGTGGAATTTGATTTTGTAAGTTCCTCTTTCTGGGTTGTGCTCCTGTACGGCTTTTTTATCAACCTGAATAATTTCGGAATGGACCAGAACTACGTCCAGCGGTACCATACCGCCACCAGTCCCGGCGAAGCCAACAAGTCGGTATGGCTGTGTGTCTGGATTTACGTTCCGGTATCTCTGATGTTCTTTGTGATAGGAACGTGTTTATACACCTATTACATGCAAAACCCTGAGTTGCTGCAGACCATTAAACTTCAGGCGGCTTCCGAGCAACTCGGTCTGGCCCTGAACGATTCTGAAGTGATCCGGTTCGCAGCAGGCATGAAGCCATCAGATTATTCGGATAAAGTGATGCCGCACTTTATGGTGCACATGATTCCGACCGGCCTTTTGGGTTTGATTGTCTCTGCTATTCTGTCTGCGGCCATGAGTACGATAAGTTCAGGTATGAACGCTTCGGCCACCGTTTTTACAGAAGACATCTACAAGCGGTATTTTAATCCTGGGTCAACAGAAAAGAACAGCTTAAGAATTCTGTATATCGCAACGGTCATTGTCGGGTTGACCGGCATGCTTTGCGGAATAGCGATGATAGGCATCAAGAGTCTTCTGGATGTCTGGTGGACGCTCTCCGGAATATTTGCGGGAGGTATGTTAGGGCTATTTTTACTCGGTTTAATCAGTAAAAATGTTACTAATAAAGACGCTCTTACGGGTACTTTAACCGGGATACTGGTAATTCTCTGGATGACCTTCTCTTACCTCATACCCGATCAGTACAGTTACTTAAAAAATCCTTTACATGCCAATATGATTATTGTGGTAGGTACCTTATCGATTTTTCTGGCCGGTAACCTCTCACTAAAACTAAGAAAAAAATAAAAAAATATGATCGCGAAAAAATTTGTGCCTGTAATGCTCACCCCATTCCAGGAGGGGAATTCTATTGACTATAAAATCCTGGAAGACCTCATCGAGTTCTACCTTGAAGCAGGAGCCGGAGGCCTTTTTGCCAACTGCCTGTCAAGCGAAATGTATCAGCTCACCAAAGAAGAAATGCTGGCTTCGGTATCTTTTATAGTGGAGAAAGTAAACGGGCGGGTTCCGATAGTGGCAACAGGTACTTTTCCTGACAGCATCGAAAACCAGGCCGCATTTGTAAAAGAAATATATAGCACGGGAATCGACAGTGTGATTGTTATTACGAGTTTACTGGCCGGAGAAGAGGATTCTGAAGAAGTATTTGAAGCCAATGTGAAACAATTGCTTGCCTTAACGGGAGATGTTCCACTCGGTTTTTATGAATGCCCAGTGCCCTACAAACGGATTCTGAGTGCCGCTTTCCTGGGAGAACTGGTCGAAACGGGACGCATCAGATATCACAAAGACACTTGCCTGGATATTGACAGTGTGCGGGACAAGATCGAGGCGAGCAAAGACGCGGAAGATTTTGCCATATACGACGCGTATATGGTACACGCGGTAGATTCCCTGAAGGCAGGCTCAGCGGGCCTTTCCTGTATCCAGGGAAATTATTTCCCGGAATTAGTGGTCTGGTTATGCAACCATTACGACGAGGACTCGGAAGAAGTAGAAAAAGTCGAGCAGTTTTTTACTGAAAATATGAGTGTTATGCATGACACCTATCCCGCCAGTGCCAAGTACATTCTCGAAAAAAGAGGTTTAGGATTTACCCAGGTCTGCCGCAACGGAAGTAAACTTAAAAGCAAAGCAGATTACGACAATCTGGATGAGCTGCTAAGTAAATTCGAAGAGCTGGCAGAAGAGATCAACCTGAACCAGAACAGCCTGTGAACCAATACAATTTATTCCAGATAGTAAACAATAACCATTTTACAAAACAACCAAACCTTAAATAATTTAAAACAATGAATCGAAATCTAGTCAAATTCCGGCTGGCAGTACTTATGCTGTTGTTTTCGATAACAACGATGGCACAAGACGTAATTACCGGAAAGGTAATTGATGCCAAAACCAGGGAGGCCCTGCCCGGAGCCACAGTTAAGTTTGAAGGAACTACGTTTGCGACTATCACCAATCCTGAGGGTGAGTTTAGCCTTAATGTACCTAATCTGAACGGTAAAATTAATGTTAGTTTTGTGGGTTTTTTAACCAAAGTGACCGATATACTCAATCGAAAAAGAATAGAGATTGAGCTTGAATCAGAGGTATCGCTTCTGGACGATGTGGTAGTGATCGGATACGGAGCTGTCAAAAAGAGCGATATCACCGGATCGGTTTCGAGTATAACCGAAAAGGATTTTAACAAAGGAGTCAATGTCTCTGCCGAACAACTAATCGCGGGGAAGGTTTCCGGGGTCCAGATTGTGCAGAGCAGCGGTGAACCCGGCGGCGGTATTAACGTGAACATCAGGGGGATGGGATCTCTTAACGCCGGAAACTCCCCGCTTTACGTGGTAGACGGTTTCCCGATCGACAACTCTTCTGCTGTAAGTGGTACAGGGGCCAATTTTACAGGAATGCGTACAGCAAGAAACCCTTTAAACTCTATTAACCCCGGTGACATTGCTTCTATAGAGGTGCTGAAAGATGCCTCCGCAACAGCCATCTATGGTTCAAGAGGGGCTAATGGGGTAGTTCTGATCACTACAAAAAGCGGTAAAGAAGGCGGCTTAAAAGTAAATTATGATCAATATTACGGCGTGCAGAATGTTATGAATGACCTTGACCTTCTGAATGCGAACGACTACAAGACCGTCATGAACAGTCTGATTGACGCGGGAGCCGGAAACGCCGGTTTAAAGATCGGGGAATTTTCCGGGGGAACAAACTGGTTAAACCTGATGTATCAGAAAAATGCACCCATCAAAAATCACAATATTTCGTTTTCTGGCGGAAATCAGTCAACCAAATACCATACTTCTTTGAACTACTTCGATCAGGATGGTGTGTTGATCAACTCCAGTAACAAGAGATACAGTGCCAGGATCAACCTTGAGCATACCAACAAAGATTTCAAGTTCGGCTCAAACATTACCTCTTCTTATGTTTCTGATGCTTATGTTGTCAACGGGATGGACCTCAACGAAAGAGCCGGTGTCATTTATGCTGCCGTAGCCTATGAACCCACCCTTTCGGTTTTTGATAAGGACAATAACTATGTTCTCTCAAAAAACATGAACATTGACAATCCCCTTGCTTTGGCCAACGGAAAAACTTCCGGCTCAGAGCTTTACCGGACCCTCGGGACCATTTACGGGGAATATAAATTTTTGAAGGATTTTACAGCCCGGTTAAACCTGGGTGCCGATTTAACCTCCCAACGCCGTGATACTTATGTGGACAGACAAACCATTGAAGGAAGAGCCAACGGAGGAATTGCCAGCATTTTGTCAGGAACAAACAACAGTTTCCTGTCGGAGTTTACGCTGAACTATAGGAAACAGTTTAACAACCAGGACCTGAATGTTCTTTTTGGTACCACGGCTCAACAATTCAACTTTAATGACGAATCGTCGCAAGGCAGTGGTTTCCCATCAGATGCCACAAAATCAGACAACATGAGCCTGGGAGACCCTACGCGTTATATCGTAACCAGCGGAAGATCAAGAAACAGTCTGTTGTCTTACCTGGGAAGAGTAAACTACAATATCGCTGAAAAGTACCTGTTGACTGCTTCGTTAAGAATTGACGGATCATCCCGTTTCGGTGAAAATAACAAGTATGGCGTATTCCCTTCATTCGCTTTTGCCTGGAGACTTGAAAATGAAGAGTTCATGAAAGATGTGGAGTACATTACTTCATTAAAACTGAGATCGAGCTGGGGACAAACAGGAAACCAGGCGATCGGCAACTACCAGTCCATGACCACCTATACTGCCGGTCAGAAAGCCGTCATCGGCAATCAGCAGGTAAGTACCACCACGCCAAACAGGGTGCCGAATCCCAACCTGAAATGGGAAACTTCAGAACAGCTGAACTTCGGACTGGACTTTGGTTTAAAAGGTAACAGAATTACGGGTAGCTTAGACTGGTTTACAAAAACCACGAGAGACATGCTACTGAATTTGCCTATCCCCCGCACCACCGGGTTTACAACCATGATGACCAACATCGGGTCTGTCAGAAACGGAGGGTTTGAAGTATTGGTCAACAGCATTAACGTTACAGGACCACTGAAATGGGAAACTACCCTTAACATGACCTGGCTCAAAAATAAAGTACTTAACCTGGGTGGGGTTGATAACATTTTTACCGGAAGTGCCGGTGGAACAGGGAACATCGCCATCATCAAGGAAGGTTTGCCTATGTACTCATTTTACGGATATGTAATAGACGGAGTATGGCAGGAGGGAGATGATTTCACCTCTACCAAAGACATCGTAAAACCGGGAGATTTCAAGTACAGGGATCTGAACGGAGACAAGATAGTCAATGCCGACGACCGTCAGGTAATCGGAAACCCATTTCCCAACTTTATGGCCTCATTAACTAATAATTTCACTTACAAGGGTTTTAATCTTAACATTTTCTTTGACGGCGTTTGGGGTTCCAAAATACTGAACAACAACCTGGTAGACACTTATTTTCCTGCCAACCTGATGAGGAACCGCTTGGCTGAGCCCTTGCTGAACCGCTGGACTCCTTCCAACCCTTCAAATGTTTACCCGTCGTTTGTTAACCCGCTGGGACAAGGCAAGAAAGAGGTCAATACATACACTGTTGAAAATGCCAACTTCCTGAGACTGAATACGGTAAAATTAGGATATGATTTTACGATCAGAAACTCGGTGGTCAAAGGCCTGGGTGTTTTTGTGACAGGACAAAACTTAGCCATGTGGACCAAGTACAAAGGGTATGACCCTTCTATAAATCCTAACGGCGGCGGCGTCAGGATTGACTGGAATGCATTTCCAACGGCAAGAACTATAATGTTTGGCGTAAATTTAAATCTTTAAAATCATGGAAAAGAAGCTAAAATATATATTACTAGGGGTATTGACAGCAACTACAGTGTTTCTGACAGGTTGCAAGGACTTTTTAAAAGAGGAGGTATTTTCACAGCTGGCTCCTGAAAACTATCTGAAAACAAAGGAAGGACTGACTTCGGTGCTCTATGAGACCTATGCCAAGGCCGCCAACATGAACAGCAATAACTCTATTTATGTGCTGGGGCCTCAGGAGTTTATGACAGACATTTTGTATCAGAGCGGCGACAATGTGGAGGCTACCATCCGGAATTTCAGAGAGTATAACTGGGAACCCAACATGGACTTTCTTATCCAAAACTGGGACTCCTACTATCAATGTATCAGGGATGCCAATATCATCATTGAGAATATTCCCGCCTCCAACCTGTCTGCATCTGAGAAAACCTTGTATGAAGCAGAAGCCAGGTTTCTAAGAGCCGTGAGTTACTACAAACTGTATTTCTTTTTCGGGCCGGTCCCTTTAAGAAAAAGCACTACGCAGGAGTTAAGCCTGGCAAGGGCTTCTGACGATGAAATCAAGCAATTTATAGCTTCAGAGTTAAAATATGCTTTTGACAATCTGCCTAATCCGGGATCTGAAACCCAAAAATACAGGGCTCACAAAGCAGCTGCTTCGGCGTACCTGGTAAAGTTTTATCTGAATACAAAGAACTGGACAGAAGCCGGCAATGCGTCGTCACAGTTTCTGAATTCCTTTAAAAATTACACCTTATTTGCGACCTACAAGGATATGTTTAAAGTTGAAAATGAAAACAACAGCGAATACATCTGGGTGAGACCTGCCATAGCATCCTCTGACCGTCTGACGGCCAATAGCTGGAGCAATGTCTCGTTTCCGGATAATTTCAAATCGGCACCTGAAGTGGGGTTGGTTTTTAAATCTACCTGGCTCAACTGGCCGAATGAATTCAGGATTTATGACAAATTTTATAATACTTTTGATCCTGCAGACAAAAGAAAGGATTTGATGATTACTTATTTTATCAATAGCTCAGATCAGAGAGTTGAACTTCGCGGCTCCGACAATATCCGTTCATTCAAGTACTGGCCTGATCAGAACCACGTCGGGGCTGCTCACGGAAATGACATTCCCGAAATAAGACTCGCCGACATCCTGCTCTCTCGTGCCGAGGCTCTTAACGAGCTCAACGGACCTAATGCCGAGGCCGTTCAACTGGTCAACCAGGTGAGGTCCAGAGCCGGAATTGCGGCCTTAAAACTTGAAAACATCACCAGCAAAGAGGCTTTCAGAGACCTGATACTTTTAGAAAGAGGTCACGAGTTTTTTAATGAAGGACACCGAAGGATGGATCTTATACGCACCGGCAAGTTCGTTTCAGATGCCCAGGCAAGAGGTAAAAATGCTCAGCCTTTTCATGTATTGTTTCCTATTCCGCAGGTGGTAATTGATTCCGATCCGGCCATTAAACAAAACCCAAATTATTAAGTTATGAAAAACGTAAGAATTAAAATAACGCTCATATTATGTCTTTTGACCAGCTGGTCTGTCATGATGGCACAGAAAGTTCCCGGTGATATCGTTTGCTACGAACCAAGTTCATCTCAGCGATACATCGGTTCACCAAGTCTGGTAACACTGCCCAACGGCGACTATGTGGCTTCCCATGATTTTTTCGGCCCTAAAAGCTCTGAATGGCAGCAAGCTACCACCCGCATTTATACCTCCAACAACAAAGGGGTGACATGGCGATATCTTGCCGAAATACACGGGGCGTTCTGGAGCTCATTGTTTGTCCACAGGGGAGATCTCTATCTTCTCGGGCCGGACAGGCATCATGGCACCGTGCTGATCAGAAAATCTGTTGACGGAGGAAAAACCTGGACAGAACCGACCAACAAAGAAAACGGGGTATTGCTTACCGGGGAATTTCACGGTGCCCCTATGCCGGTCATAGAATACAACGGCCGCCTTTGGAGACCTATGGAAACAGCTCATGGCCCCATACTACAATGGGGCAAACGCTACGGAGCCATGGTGATGTCAGCACCAACAGACTCAGATCTTATGAACTCCAAATCATGGCAGGCCAGTACTCCGATTTTATATGACAGCACGTTTAACAACGGTGATTTTGCCGGATGGCTGGAAGGTAACTTTGTCATAGATAAAAACCAGAAAATGTGGAACATGCTCAGGGTGGCAAACAAAAAATCACCGGACGAGAAAGCAGCCATGGTATCTATAGCTCCTGATGGCAAAACACTCGAATTTGATCCTGCAACCGGGTTTATACCTTTCGAAGGCGGAAGCAAGAAGTTTGTCATTAAATACGATACCCTGAGCAAAAAATACTGGACACTGGCCAATGTGATTCCTGAAAAGTACAGAAAACAGTTTCCTGAACGAAATACTTCCGGTTTTCGGAATGTGCTGATGCTGAGAAGCTCTGATGACCTGAAGAAATGGGATGACGTGAAGGTAATTCTGGAGCATGATGATGTGCTTAATCATGGGTTTCAATATGTAGACTGGCAGTTTGAAGGCAATGACATCGTGGTACTTTCAAGAACCGCCTATTTTGACGGTAAATCAAATGCCAAAAATAACCATGATGCAAACTATCTCACGTTTCACAGAATCGAGCACTTCAGAAATATAAAAAACAGGAAGTAGATTTTCTGAAAATTTACCCTGATATCATTGGAACAGACCTGATTGCTGCAAACAAGCAGCAATCAGGCTGACCATTGGCAAGGATTAATATGGCTTAAGCTTATTTCAACACTGACAACTGTAATGAATCATTCTGTTTTTTTCAGATCCGGGTTTTGGAGAAGCCTGTTTTTCATTTTTGCAAGCGGCTTGACGGGTTTATATGCCACGGCTCAGACCAAATCCAAAACCAGGCCTAACATTATATTTATTTATGTCGATGACCTGGGATACTCTGATATAGGCTGTTACGGAAACAAATATGGTGCGGGTTTTATCGAAACACCGAACATTGACAAGCTGGCAAAGGAATCCATGCTTTTTACTGAGGCTTATGCTGCTGCCCCTTTGTGTTCTCCGTCAAGAGCCGCCTTGCTTACGGGCATATCTCCGGCCAGGTTGAAGTTTGAGTTTGTAACAAAATACCCCACAGATAGTTTTCGCTGGGATGAAAGTGCCTGGCAGGAAAAATTTAAAGAGTTTCCGTTACTTCCACCACCTTACACATTAAACCTCCCACTCGAAGAAACCACCATAGCCGAAATGCTGAAATCACTCGGATACGAAACGGGTATGGCCGGGAAATGGCATGTGTCAGCCCACAACAAGGTTTATAACGGATGGGATGAAACCTATGGCCCGAAACAACAGGGTTTTGACTGGGCTGAAGAAACCTTTGGCTCCTGGAAAGAAGTTCCCGGGAATGAAAAACCAGGAAAATTCACTTCGGATGACCTTACCGACAAAGCCATTTCATATATAAAATCAAAACACAGTAGTCCTTTTTTCTTATATCTGAGTCATTATTATGTACATACGCCGCTCAATACGGCTGTGAACTGGCTGGTTGAAAAATACAAAGCCAAATCTGACAAATCAGGTCTGGGATATAGTGAAAAGCGGATCAGGTATGCCGCGTTCGTAGAGACCCTGGATCATTATGTAGGTGAGGTACTTGAAGCTGTAGATCAGGCCGGACTAAGGGAAAATACCATGATTGTATTTACTTCCGACAATGGCGGTATGCCGGAAGTGGCCTTTAACAGACCGTTCAGAGGCAGTAAATGGAATTTGTATGAAGGTGGACTCAGGGTGCCTTTGCTGATCAGGTATCCCGGCGTGATAAAGGAAAACTCGCGGAATGATACTCCGGTAATACAGACAGATTTCTTTCCGACGTTTTATGAGTTGGCCTCGGGCAAGAAGTTTACTCAGCAAGGCATGGATGGTAAATCCATGCTTCCGGTGCTGAACTCAGGTAATGTCAGAGATTTTAAAAACCGTACATTGTACTGGCATTTTCCATATTATCATCCTGAAGGAAACATTGAAAAAGTAAAAAACCTGCCGATAGGCATGGAGGATCAGTACATCAGTTTCACAAAACCTCAGGCGGCCATACGCAAAAACAACCATAAACTGATATATTTCTTTGAAGATGAAAGCGTAGAATTGTATAACTTAGCCAAAGACACCGGTGAAAAGACAGATCTGAGTAAAATTGACCCTAAGCTTGCAGAAGCATTGAAAAAAGAATTACTGGCCTGTTTAAATAAAGCAGATGCCCGGTTACCCCTGAGGAAATAGCCGGCATTCAGATGGCCGTATCGACAATAGCCTGAACCTTAAACAGCAAATGATGAGATATATGTTTAATTTTAATTATGCCGGAAAATGGCTTTTATTCATTTTCCTCGCCTTGGAAACCGGAACTATTTCGGCTCAGCAATTTATCATTCCGGAACTTGCCGCTACCGGAAAACAAGGAGTGGTGAGTTCAGAACTGGTGTACAGCCTGGAGCAGAAACCTACCGCCCAATGCCATGCTTCCACGATCATTGAAACAAAAAATGGATTGATGTGTGCCTTTTTTGCCGGAACCAAAGAAAAACACCAGGATGTGGGTATCCGGGTGGCTCATTACAAAAACGGGGCGTGGAGCTGGCCGGTAGAAGTAGCCAATGGCTTCGTTTCTGATTCTGTTAAATATCCGGCATGGAATCCGGTTTTATTCCGGCCGAAGGGCGGCCCGGTTTACCTGTTTTATAA
>Ga0247738_10000954_pt1 | contig 10668 bp, 4 predicted proteins | sample UWRJL013104B2_FD_180936 | JGI IMG/M metagenome (GOLD analysis project Ga0247738, IMG submission 180936) | Plant litter microbial communities from Arlington Agricultural Research Station in Wisconsin, United States - UWRJ-L013-104B-2 | ecosystem: Environmental > Terrestrial > Plant litter >...
CTGTAAATGATAATAGGTGCTTCTTGTCCTTGGAATTTATCAACTGTTCCGATTTCAATGTTAGTTATTCTTTTTTGCATTTCAAATACGTTGCTGTTGTAAGGTGTTATGATTTTAATATCAGTATCATGTACAATATGTTTGTTGTTTTTCTCATCGAACCAATATACATCACCTTTAGTGAGTTCATCAATTATTTTTGCTATCTCATCAATTTCTTCCATAGACAAATTGGTATTACCTTCATGAGTAACAGATTTGTAAAATAATCCGAAGCCTTCAAATTTTGTATTTCCTTCAATTCTTTGGTTTTCTAAACCTTCAACTGTATGCAATCTTGATTCATAAAACATTTCAGAATCAAAAGAGCAAACAGAAGGATTCATTCTCCAAGTTTTTTCTAAAAAGACACCCTTTGCATCAGAAATTGTTTTTTTACCTTCAAGTAAATGTTCCAAAGCAGAAACATCCGTACCTTCAGGATGAACACCTTTTATAGGCTGCTTCAATTGTTGATGATCTCCTAGTAAAATAATATTTTTTGCTGCATGTGATACAACAACAGTTTCTATTATTGAATATTGACCAGCTTCATCTATAAAGAGATAATCTAGCGACTCTTTAAAATTTTCATTGCAAAACATAAAGCTTGTACCGGCAATAAGGTTGTAATCTTTCATGTTTGAAATGACATCTCCAGTACTTTTAGCAATATCCCATGTAAATTCTTCATTGTTTGTTGCGGAATCTTTATATAGTATTTTTATTGCAAATTCATTTTTATCTGCAACATCTTTAGTTTTACTTAATAGATTAATTATTACTTTGTGACTTAAAGCCGTTACTCCGATTTTTTTTCCGCTTTTTATGAGTTCATAAATCATGTGGCTTGCGGTATAACTTTTACCAGTTCCAGGAGGTCCTTGTATTGGTAGATAACTATGATCTAATTTTTTAGACCACTCAATACTTTTTTCTAATAAATCAAAATTTTCATTAAGAGATTCTTTAGTTCGGGGTAAATTATTTAATAATATATCTCGTGACGCTTTGTATTGATTAGAATCACTTTCAAAACCATCAGCTACTATCCATTCTGCAAATCGAATCAAGTTGTCGACTTTATCTTTTGTTATAAATTTTTCATGTTTTATTAATGATAATGGATGACTATCTTTGACCTTTGGTCCTTTTTTTAATCTTACAGTATTGTTTTTTTCGTCTAATTCGAATATTTCACCGATACTGTTTCCATTTTCGTCTCTGATATCTGTTCCTATTTTTAATTCACATTCTTGATTAGGAAAAACATAGGTATCTATAATACTTCTTTTGTAATCTTCACGATTACCAGTATAACTCAAATAAGTTAAAGCAGTTTTTTCATCTAATAACTCATCCGGCTCTAATTCCATGATTCTAAAAAACTCCCACCAAAAAGATTTCTCCTCTCTTCTATACCAATCCAGCATATTGGCAAGAATGTATCTTGCTTGTTGTTCTTTGTTTCGGTCATTAATATCAAGCGGAATGTCTTGAATTAATGCATCATATATGGGTGTAATTCGTTCTAAATGGGCATTAACACTTGCGGGCACTTCAACGTCGTTCACACTTGGTCTTGAAATTACATTACCACTAGAGACTAATAATTCTCGTTCTTTTTCGAGCCACAAATGTAAATTTAAAGTAGAATAACAATCATCTTGGTTATAAAGTTGAATGGCAGCTTTCATCTCATCAGTAATTAATTCAAACTTTTTACTCTCGAGTAAAAATTCAAAATCAGCTTTAAATTTAGAGACGGTGCGTAAGTCCATTTCTCTAACAAAACCATGGTAAATTTCTAGATCTTTTAATGAATAACGTTCAACTCCTGCCCTTATTGATTGTCTTAAAACCCTGTGCAAGTCAATAAAACTTTTAGTTCGTAGTAGAACATCTATTTCGTTTTCCTTTATTGCATACTTTCCCATCATTCTTTTCAAGGCAATAGTTTCATAAGGAGCATAATGATAAATATGTAAGGCAGTAAATTCTTTTCTTTTATCAAAAACAAAATCAATAAACTGCTCTAAAGCCGCTTTTTCTTCTTCCAAATTGGAAACCCAAATACTATAATATTTGTTTTGAAAAACCCAGCCAAATAAATATTCTAATCCTGATGGTTCAACTAATGGATCACCTTCAAAATCTAAGTATATGTCGCCATCAGATGGTTCAGGTAGATTGTAGAAACCAGTATTTTCTATGAGATCTAATAGTTCATAGATAGGCTTTTGAGATGTTCTAGTTTCGTTTTGAACTCTTGCTTGTTCTCTTAGTTTTGTAAATGTTTCTTTAGATCCTTTAGTAGGTTTAAAGGGAATAGGTAATGACATTTCAGACATAGCTTCTAATGTAGTAATACCATGTAGTTTAACTTCTTTTATCTGAGAAGTTCCCATGCCTGCAATAAAACTCAAATGGTCATCTTTTCGCCTTATGCTATTACAATGTTCCCACCAATTGCAAATATCACAATGCGAACAGGGTTCTGGATAAGTAGGAATGGGTGCCGTTATAGAAGTGTCTAATCTCTTTTTTATCAATCTTAAATACGAAATATAATCATTAACACGGTATGTTATCTCACTTTCAGGTGTTCTAACATGCATATGTTCAGGCAAAACACCTTGTGTTTCTTCAATTATTTCAGAGTACAGTGATATTTGTAAAATAGTTCCAGCTCTAGTTTGCGTTGACAATTTAGTGTCAATTGCTTCATAAGACCAATTTCCCAGTTTACTCGGCTTATCTACTTTTATTAAAAAATCAGCCCAACCTTGCCATTTATCATTACTTAATCTGGCTTGATAGATATAGTCAACACCTTGATGCATAGCGTCAATTGTTTTTTGTTTAGCATTTAATTCATCTTGTTGTATTTTTACAATTGAAAAACCTTTAGCTTCTAATTCAAATAAAAAGGAATTTTCAAAATCAATACCTCTTTCTCTTAAAACTTCTAAAACTTTGTTGTTAGTAATTGGCTTATCTTTTAAACATTGAACAACATTGTAATTAAGATTGGTTAAATGTCTACAATGAATATGATTTGAAAGATCAGAAGCAGAAAAGATGATTTGACTATTTGATTTTCTCATTTTGTGTTATCTTTTTACTCTTGTTACATTTGTTTGAAATTAAAAGAGTTTAATTTCAAATGTATACAAAAAACACAATAAACTTCCAAGTAGAAATACTTGGTTTGAAGAAGGACTAGAAGGCGAATTTTAAAAAAGAAATAGTCTATTCTTCATAATTCCCTTTTTGTATAATATTTAAAAAATATAACTATTAAATAATTGGACAAGAGTTTAAAAGCATTCTTGAAAGTCATAATTTTCTAATTTGTTACTATTGAAGTTAATTGAAGTCACTATTTTTGAAGCAAAACGCAAATAAAAAAACATTTAATTTATTAATGCAAAAATTTATCATTTATCACAATTTAATGAAAATGGAAATATCGTACTTTTAAATGAATTAACATTTACAATACTTCTATTTATAGATGTACTTCACAATAACATCTTCAATCATTATGATTTACAAAGCTGTAACTGAATAGCTTAAAATTAAGTCAGTTATAGCTTTTGAAATTATTAAATTTACTAATTTGCCTTCAGCATTAATAGCAGAGTAACAATTGTTAGTGGGGGTGCTATAATTAAAAAATGGTATAAAAAAGCTGTGATAAAATAATATTTAACTTTAATTTTAAATACATCAGATTTTGAAAGTAAATGATATTTTGCGCTTTTAGTTTTAAATAAATCGTTGTCAATGTTTAAGTGATTTTCATGTCTTTCTAAAACTCTTTGATACACCTCAGACGTTTCTTTGGCAAATTTTTCTTTATCGATAATAGATTGGTTTTCTTTTAATGTTTTATATATCCTTAAATCGTTATAAATTTTTGATAACTCTAGTCCACAATTGTGAAATTCTTTTGCCTTCACAGAAAAATCTTTTGCGCTTTCTATCTGACCAAAAACCAAGACTAAAATTGATAAACTAGTGATTGAATATGCGATTAAATCTTCATTTATTCTGTTGAAATGTATATTATAAACTCCTAGTAAGCCAACTGCCGTAAGATAAACAGACAAAAGATTTATAGACAGGTTAGATAATTGAGATGTCTTCGTTAATCTTGTACTAGCAGTAAACCTACTTCCTTTTGTAGACCAAATTTTGTAATTCAACTCTTCCAAAAATGTTTTATCTAAATAGTCTTTATACGTTTTTCCTTCCATATTTTAATCTTTAAAATTACCAATCAAGCTCTTAGATTGTGATGAGACAAATAAAACTCTAAATTTTATTTTATACAAAAAAAAGATTTTTAACCTTTTTTTAATGAATATCTTACAAAGCGATATTATTATTTATAGTTTTTCGATTTCAATAATTTTAATTGGAAAAGTCAACATATTCATTTCTCTAACACACTGAATTAAAGAATATTTTGCAATATTAGATTGAACTTTTTCAACATTATTTTTTATCTGTGAAATCTTTTTTAATTCTGATTTAAAAGCCATTACAAATTGTATATTTTTACCTCCTGTTTTGAATTTAGCTATAAAGTTATCTTTGGGGATAAGCTTATCGAAATTTACTTGTTTGCTATTATAAGCATCAACTACGGAGGAAATAAAATCTTCACTTCCTGAATTTCTTTCATTCATAAATCTGCTTGCAGATATTTGAATTTGATTACTTAAATCCCTAATCTTTGCATCAAATCCGTTTTTAACATGAATGAAATATATCGTATTATCATCTTCATACATAATATCACATAGTTCAATATTCTGACCTATCGCCTTATCAAGAACCCAATAATTATTTAATAAATGATATTTTCTATTATAATCATCTTCATCCTCAATGTCGTCCCACTTTTCAGTAATTATTCCAGAATTTAAATAATTATTATCTATCATTCTTGAACATATTTCATTTATTGTATTTGTAAAATCATTTTCTACCTTAAACCATTTTGCATCAATTTGAAAGATCGGTCTATTTTCAACATTGATCTCACAAACAATGTGATCTAAAAACATTGCATGAGTTATAAAATCATTTTTTCTCATTCCATATAAATGCAAACCAGAAATTGCTTTTTTAAACTCTATTAAATTTAAATTTTCTAAGCTATCATAAACTAAGTTAAGTCCATCATAATATAATCTTTTTCTATTCTGGAAATGATGTCCATTACGTGCGCCCTTGAATTTAAACACATAAAATTCCGCCTCATAAAATTCTTGAACTTTGGATGGATGAACAAATTCAATATCTAATTTTTTGGGTTTTTCACCTCTAGCAGGAGAAAATAAATCCATCATATTTTCATATAACAATAATAAAAGTTCTTCTCTATAAATATTTGAAACAACGCCTTTATCCGTAACTTCAACAAAAGATGTTAAGTTTTTTTTAGTTTCTGATTTAGAGACTTCATTTATCTTTCTAAAGAGTTGATGTAAAGATTCAAAAGGGATTTTATACTTTATATTAAAATATGAGCCAATCTCGATAGTAGTAATTCTATTGTCAAATTCGATAAAATCAAAAACACTATCTTTAATTTCTTGCTTTAAGACAATGTTTATTTTTGTGGGTATATTTGTAAAATTTAAAATATCAATCAATTTTAGACCATCTTTAAAGATATCTTTCCTTTTTGTTAATTTACCTGAAATGCCTCTTGTTTCAATTGAAATTACATCCTCATTTAAATCAGTTATATATTCAAAGAAGTCCAATCCAAATCTATGATTTTGGTAACGAATAATAACTCTACTTCCACCACCACCAACAATAGCATAAATATTATTCTCGATGCTTGCAAACATAGCAAATGAAAGTTGTTGAACTTTAAATACTAAATTATTTGATAAACTTTCTGGTATAAATTTTTTCCAGAATGAATCCTTCTCTTCTTCATTATAGACATAGGTAAAGTATTCAACTTCGTCTATTAATATTGGAACAATATCTTTATTATAATTGTCAAGATCTTTTACTTTTATTCGATGTTCATTAATAATGTAATTGATAATTTGATTACTATTCTTAAGATTAAGTTTTTTAAATTCATAAAATGATTTATCAATCTGAAAGATCTTTATTTCATATTCAGCATTATCAGGGTTGTTATTTATGTGCATAAAATTCCAAAATTAGTTTATATATCATCCTTCCTAAACGTGGTCGTTTCTATTTTTTTAACTTGAAAATAAATTTTACAATTTAGACTTTCTTATTGCAGATTGTAAAAGGCAAATAACATAAAAACATCGATAGTTTTATTACGGAAAACCATAACAAAGAAATTAAATTTAAAATCACATCCAATACGTATTTATACTGGAACTACATTTTTATAGTTAATTTTGATAATTGCAGAAATAATACAGTTATGCCACATTATCAAGACAAACTACTTTATAATAATCTTCAAAAAATTGGTTAGATAATTGAATGCTTCCCGCTACTAAGACAAAAGCTTCAGAGAAATCTGGAGCTTTTTTGTTTATATTTACTTTTATAAAACAATCAGTATTGTTTATTATACTTTGATCCAGATTGCGAGTGCGAAGTTAGGAGAAATTCATAGCTTTTCAAAAAGAACTCCAGAGGACAAAAAATTAACAAAGCAATACTTTTATTTTATTTAAAATACTTAAAAAATCAAAAAAATGGGATATTGGCGTACTTTACATTTATTTGACGACAAGAAATTTTACAAGGAGGTGGTTCCAGAACTCAAAGGAGAAACTGGCGATTTGACTCAAGCCTGTCTGGAATTTTTTAAACATTATACTACTGGAGGTATTTCTCATTTATCTACTGGAAAAATAAACAGTCTTGTTGAACAGAATATTCAAAGAATCATTTCAATTTCGAACTCACTTGACGAAACTTTCAAAATTCACCATGAATTTCATAAAATTACTAATTATGATAGTCAGAATCTTTTTCTAAGCAGTTTAGACGGTCATTATGAGTTCTGTAAATTTCTGGAATATTATTTATTTAAAACTTGTGCTGACTTCAATCCGCATTTAGGACTGGGTAAAGGTGGCGTATCCCGAAATTTTAATATCCATATAAAAACACTATCTTATAATATTATTGAAGAACTTGATGATTGGAATGATTTTTTATCTCAAGATAGTATGGGGATTACAAGTTGGATAACAAATGAAGATATTCAACTTCTTTTTCTTGATAAAGAAAATTTATATTTTGAAGACAATGATCTGGCAAAAGCTTTTCTAACATTGCTGGATGCTGCACATAAGAACAAACTTGGTTTTATTATGGGAGTAGATATGAGAGAAAGCGAATTGGAATTACTATCAAAAAACAAATTATTAGTTAACAATTTATAGTCGCACAAGCCCTGAATAATTTATAATTAAAAACATAAAAAAGATCTAAGTTTTTTTTATGTTTTTGTTAGCTTTACGAGATCTGAACGAAAATTATTGCTACTGAATGATATTTATTCTTTTTAAATCATCAACAAAATGGTTCGAAAATTGTCCCGTTAGGGCTACTAAGACAAAAGCTTCAGAGAAATTTGGAGCTTTTTTTTGTTTATTTAAGATCTACAAAACAATGTCTGATTCAGATTACGGGTGCGAAGTCGGGAGACATTCGCATAGCTTTCATAAGAAGTCTTCGGGGAGCGGGATAACATTCTGGTGCTACTGCGGGTTTGGGACTAAATTAAGACCATTCTTCTGATTTGCCAAATCACCCCAAATACAAAACTAACTTCCCATTAAGCTAATTGCCCAAATCCGTTGTAGTAGCTATTAGCAGATATATTTTTACCAAGTTTTTCTTTCGTTATATTCAGGTTCAAAAATACTCTTCATTTCTTCTTTATTTAAAGTTGGTCTTATTTTGTCAAAAAGTTTACTGTAAATCGGAGATTTAAATTTATTAATTGCTTTGAAAACATATCTTTTGTTATATGGTGGCCAATATGGTTTATTTATGTACGTGTTATTTTTTTCGATGTACTCTAACATCTTTAATCCTTCATTGTTTTTGAAAGTAGCAACTGCTCTACAAAAATATAATAAGTCATCGGTAACATTTTCATTAGGACTCAACTTATTAATTATATTCTTTTGATAATAATTTCGCAAAATCGGAAAGAATTCAATAGCAGGAAAGTTTTCTATTGATTTAAATATCCATACAACACAATCTTTGTCGCTCTTTAAAAAAATGCTTTTTAGTAATTTTACATCTGCATTTTTTTTAAATTTTGATAATGCGTAGCAAGCTCCTAATTGCGTTCCACATCTATCAGTTTTAACTTTAGATTTTTGTTTTATTACTGAATAATACTTTTCATTTGGCTCAATGTCTTGTAACATCCAATTTGAAACCTCTAAATATGGATGCTTTAATAAAACACTATCAACTAAAATGCTTTTTTCAGTTTGTGTTAGTTTTCTACTGTCTTCTGCCTTTCTAATTAATAAATCCGAAACCATAAAATCATCATAAGCATCTTCGTAATACCACCAAGTAACTTTAGTTGTGTCGTTTAAATGTTCTAAAAGAATTTTAAAATAATCCTTATCATTTTTGTTTACAATAGTTCTGTATGCTATTACTCTCAAAACAGGGTCTTCACATTTTAGTAATTTTAAGAGTTCTTCTTTTGTACAATTTTCTTTTATATAATTCCTTGCAATTGTATCACTAGAGGGAAGCTTTTTTTCGGACCCTAGTTTTTTGAGATAAACTTGTAACTCAGGTCTAAAGTCAGAAATAGAATTCGGATATGGATTTTCACGTCCACAGCCAAATAGTATCGAAATAATAAATATGTACACTATTTTTTTCATAATATATGCCAACTTGTATATACGTAAGACACAATCATATAAAGTCACCCTACTCTGGGTAGATATGTAAGACAAACATCATACTTAATTTCATCCAAATATAGAGATAATTCTTATCATTAAAAGTGATTTTAATTTGCTGAATACCTTTAGTAAATACATGAATATAAATTTTAATAGTTTTACTACTCCCTGAAAAATATTGTATTAACGCAAATCAGTTCCACTTTCTGACCATAAAAATAAGAACGGCATAGAAACACTTTAATCCAGCTGGTCAAATATTATAAAGTGATTAGGATGAAATTTGAACAGGGAAATTAATATAAAAATGATATTTATTTTTTTAAATCATTTAAAAAATGGTTCGAGAATTGTCCCGTTAGGGCTACTAAGACAAAAGCTTCAGAGAAATCTGGAGCTTTTTTTATATTGACTTCTCTATATTAAATAAGTCTTTCAAATTAATATATTTATAAAGCAGAACTATTTATACTTGCCCTTAATTAAATCCAATTTACTTATTGTCATTCCTGTAAATAATAAAGCTATTACTTTTTAAATCCTTACTTCCCATTAATATCTCCGCATTAGACGGTAAAGTGATTTTCTTTTTTGATCCGAAGTTAATAACAACTTTAATTTTCTTTCCGTTAAAAGATCTTGTAAACAAAATTTGATCTTCATTCAATTCAAGATTATCGTATTTTCCGTATTGCAGTATTTCTTCATTGTTTCGTAATGCAATTAGTTTTTTATACTTGTTTAGAATCGATTTCTTCTGAGTTGTCAGAGCTTCAACATTTGTTTTTTTATAGTCAGGATTAATTTTAATCCATGTTTTTTCGGTAGAAAATCCTGCATTTGGTTTTGCATTCCATTGCATTGGACTTCTGGATTTATCACGATTGTGTTCGTTTGCTTCACGAAGTGCTTCAGTTGAATTTTTACCTTTTTCGAGCTCCAGCTTATAATGCGTTTTGCCTTGCACATCTACCATTTCCTGAATGGTATTGGCGGTAATATTCTGCATTCCGATTTCTTCTCCGTAATAAACAAACGGAATTCCCTTTGCAGTCAAGGTTAAAGCAGCGAGTGCAAATGCTCTGTCAGCATTGCCGTTTGCAAGCCTGTTCATCATTCGAGGCATATCATGACTTCCAAAAAACAGGGTTGGATAACTGCTCATATTTTTCTCCATACTCTGCATTTCATCAAAAATACGCTTAGCGGAAAAACTCTTAATACTACCGAAATTAAAATTGAAAACTACATCGAGTAAATCTTCCGATTGATACTGCTTTAAAACTTCAATCTTATCACTTCCAATTTCGCCTACAATAAAACGATTTTCGTATTCGCTTACTGTTGCTTTTATGATTCGCATGGCATTTTTCACGCCTTTCTGATCGATATCATTTATGTGTTCCTGCTGTCCGTCTTTTATCGGATTATCAATAGTTATTCCGTCAGTGGTTACAAAATTAATCACATCAAGTCGAAACCCGTCTATTCCGGCATCGAGCCAAAAACGGAGTATTTTTTGAACCTCAGCAACTAATTCTGGACTGGACCAATTAAGGTCGGCCATTCTTTTATCAAATTTATGATAATAATATTGGTCGGTAAGTGTATCTTTTTCCCAAGCCGAACCTCCAAAAAAAGATTCCCAATTATTGGGCTCGTCTTTCCAGATGTAATAATCACGATACGGATTATCTTTGGATTTTCTGGA
>Ga0247738_10000955_pt1 | contig 10661 bp, 8 predicted proteins | sample UWRJL013104B2_FD_180936 | JGI IMG/M metagenome (GOLD analysis project Ga0247738, IMG submission 180936) | Plant litter microbial communities from Arlington Agricultural Research Station in Wisconsin, United States - UWRJ-L013-104B-2 | ecosystem: Environmental > Terrestrial > Plant litter >...
CAAATATTTTTAGAATTTATCAATTAGAACTACTCCCATTATAAATGATGTTAAAATCACTTACCGTATCGTTTTTAAAACTAAATATATATGTTTCATTGGTTTTAAATATACCAACAGCACTACAATTCGTTGAAAATATGTAATAAAAATTTCCTTCTCGCTCACTACTCCTGTACCCGAGTAGTTGTGTTATTTCTGCTTTCGATAGACCTCTAAAGCAAAAAGGGCGAAATATATTTGGACCATACTTATAGTTATATTGTTTACACGAATCTTTTTCGTGGAGAAAAAGATTTTGATTTACAATATTATAAAACTCATTACACTTTTGATCCTCAGTTTGGAGCAATGTATTTATTTTCGTATATCCTTTAGCTGGCTTTTTTGAGGGATCATAAGGTGACCTTGTTCTACAAGTTGAAAAAATAAAAATAGGAATAATTACAAGAATTAATATAAATATAATTGAATAATTCATTCATTAAATCTTTATGAATTTAATTAATAACGGTTTCCCATTGTGAGGAAATACCCTTAAAAAATATAATCCCGATGATAAGTCTATTATAAAGAAAGTAACTCACAGGCGTCCAAAATAAAAATAGATATAACAACTACCAATTGATTACCAATGATATTATCTTCAAAATTAGCTAATTTTGAAATTAAATCCCCAATATTTAGACTGAATCAAATAAATCTGCATAAATAGGAGGAGATTTATCCTGTTTTTCAGTTGGATTATTGACCCATTTCCATAAATCTATTTTGACGAATAGATTTATTCGAATAAATACCACAAGATTAGAAAAATGCCATTTGAATGCAGCTTTTCGTTCCAGATATCTGATAAGTAATATCGATACGAGGCTGATCCACATTTGTATTCTAACAGCATTCGCTGAGGTTCCCACAAAGCTTTTTACCTCAAAACGTTGTTTGAGGTGTTTAAAAAAAATTTCCACATCCCATCTGGCTTTGTAAAGTTGTGATATTGTGTCAGCTGTCCAAGTAAAATTATTGGTCAGCAGTTCAAGGTAAACATCATTGAGTGCGTCATATACGACTACCAGTCTGAGTTCCTTTGGATAGTGCTTTGCGGCTTTGTATGTTGCAAACACTATGTTCTGATCACTTTTAATATGTGGGTGTTTTTCGTTAACTTCATATTCTTTCTTTATAATGTGTACACTGCTTGATTTAAGCCTTGTTACAAAAAATACCCCGCAGCTGTCCAAATTGTACAGCCAGCTATAATTAACATATCCGCGATCTATCACAAGAACCGATCCGGATGGAAATAATGTGCCTTCAGCCATCTTGGCTTCGTGCATATCAGCCTCAGTGATTAGGGCGTAACACGGCAAGCCTGTATCATAGTCCAATACTGAGTGAAGCTTAATCCCACCTTTTGTGGTTCGGAATTTTGCCCAGTTAAATAAACTTAAACATAAGGGTATAACGCTTGCATCCATAATGTAGATTGAGCGTTTAAGCCTTGCAGCATATTTACGTCTTCTGGAAAGAGAACTCTCGTATTTTTCGAGAATGGCGAAATATAGCTCTTCAAATATTTTATAATTCCGGTGCTGATTTAAATAACTTATACTTGACTTACAAGGTGCCTTTGTAACTCCCATATGGTTTAAATCACCGGTCGCACTCTTAAGCCCTAGACTTATATCACGACATGAGGTAGCATCTGCCAATTGCATGAATACCATCGAAACGAAGTGGGTCCAAGTGTTGATACCCTTTGTATATTTATCTGAATTGTATTTATTGACAAGATTATTAAAAATAGTCTTGTCCACTAAGCCTAATATTTGGCTAAATAGAGTAATTTTGATCACGGTTGTGATTGGTTTGTTCAAACCCTAAGTTAGGGATAATCTCACAACCGTTTTTTTGTTTAATCCAAGTTTATTTTGGATGCTACTGAAAGTATCTCTATTTATATTTTCGGTTTTATGAGCTTTAATTACCTTACCATATAAATCTATTATTTCTATGTTTTTAGTTTGGAACCCAATATTAAATTTTATAAATTCAGAAGTTGGATTTGGATATAAACCTTCGATGATGTCGATGACTTCATCGCGCATGGGCTCTCTTTCGGCGAATAAATATTTATATTTTACTTTCAGCCACTAAACTAAAATATGAATTTCCTTATTTTACTTTTATTGGATTTTGATCAATAGGCAATTTCAAAATACCTCAACAGTATTTTGTAACTATCCTGCGCCGTCAGACATGTATCGAGCAAGTATTCTTTCACTTTATACCATTCATTCAACCCCCTGTAATAAAATAATTTCAGGTCTTCGGCAATAATAAATGGGACAATATTATTTGCCAGACATTCTTTGAATAAAATTAACCGGCCAACTCTTCCATTACCGTCCTGAAACGGATGTATGACTTCAAAATCATGATGAAATGCAATGATGTCTTCAAAATTTATTTTCTTGATGCTGTTGTATTGTTGCAGTAGTTCTTTCATCTTTCTGGAAACCTCCTTTGGATGGCAGGTTTCTTTTCCGCCAACCTCGTTCGGCAATTTTTTATAATCACCAACTTTGAACCATTCCTTATTGCTGTCAGAAGTGCCGTTTTTGAGAATATGGTGAAGTTCTTTGATTAAAGTTTCGGTCAAATTTTGATGAGCAGTATCGATAATTTTGTCAATACACCTGAAGTGATTGGTTGTTTCAATGATGTCATCCACGTTGACACTTTCATTGGTAATACCAATTGTGTTGGTCTCAAAGATGTACCGGGTTTGTTCGTGAGTCAGCTTACTACCTTCAATCCGATTGGAATTATATGTCAGATCTATCTGTGTCCGATGGTAAATCCCACCCTTCAGTTTCATTTTTTTCTGTTCCTGCAGAATCGAGAGCAACTTATAACGACCATAAGACTTTTTTTCCTCTTTAAATTGTAGCAAGCCATCATCCGGAATGTTCCATGTTTTACCGGTCATAAAGACTCCTTCAATTTTCCCTTTGGAACAATAATTCCTCACCGTCCTTTCCGGAAGATCATACTTTTCTGAATATTCGGCAACTGAAATGTATTTCAAGATAAACGTTATTTTTTTTGGTAAGAATACCTTTTTAAATATGGCAAATATATGGCAAATTTTGCCGGTATCGGCAAAAATCTACTAAGAATCAATTCCTTACTGTTCTTTTACAGGTCCGGGTTGGAACCAAACTTAGGTCTTCTAATATTAAATTCAATCACCTATTCGGTATAAAAATTACAATGTGAATGCTCAAATACCAAAAACAACTTTCCCCCATTTCCCTATCTTAGCATCCCATTTAACAACCACTACAAACCGGGTGCAAAAACAACTTTTCATTTGTTCTATTTTCCTCCTCCTCCAGTTCTCATCAATTGGTCAGAGCTTCTATTTCAAAAATTATCAGGTCAATGACGGTTTGTCGGGAAATACCATCACCGCCATCATCCAGGACCGGCAGGGATTTATGTGGATGGGCACGCGCAATGGGTTAAACAGATTTGACGGGAAGAAATTCAGGGTTTTTAAACATATAAAAAATGATGGTGCAAGCCTGGGAAGTTCTTCCATCCTGGCTTTGGGTGAGGACAGTAAGGGTACACTTTGGGTGGGTACGACGAGAGGTGTTTATACTTTCGATGCACGCCGGGAACAGTTTTCCATTGTAAAAGATATTCCTGAAGAGGAAGTCAGAAGTATAAAAAGTGCTGGAAATACGCTGTGGATCCTCGTCAATGGTAAGTTGTACAAATATGACGTCGCCCAAAAAAAGGCAACACTGCACAAAACTACCGCTCCGGTCTCATCCATCTCCGTTAACAAATTAAACAATAAGGTATTCGCAGCTACCTCCGACGGTCAGATCATTCCGGTGAACTCAACGGCAGTAAATGCTAAATCATTTTACCTTTCAACATTTACCGGTAGCGGAAAACTCATGCAGATCCAGGACATTTACAGTCTCAACGACAGCATGATGCTCATCGGCACGTTCAACCGCGCGTTTCTGGCCAATCTGAACCAACGCACCCTGACCAACTTATTTGAGAAAAGACCTGAGTTACAAAATATTCAGGTGCATACATTTCTCGTTCCCAATGATAGCACCTATTGGATCGGCTCTGAAAAAGGACTTTATGTCTATTATGCCAACACCGGGGAAATTGCCAATATCACTAAGGAACTTCACAATCCGTACTCCCTGACAGACAATGTGATCCAATCCTTTTGCCTCGACCGTGAAGGAAGTATCTGGATCGGTACTTTTTTTGGTGGTGTCAATTATTATTCCGGTCATTTCAACAATTTTAAAAAATTCATGCCTGAAGTTGGCGCCAACCCAATCTCAGGTAGCCTGATCCACGAGATCTGCAGAGATCAATACGGAAATATGTGGGTAGGAACGGAAGATGGAGGGCTCAACAAGATCAACTCATCTACCGGAATAATCAGCCATTTCAAAGCCGACGGAAAGAAAGGCAGCATCTCGTATAATAACGTTCATGGACTCGTGGCATGCGGGAATGAACTTTGGATCGGCACCTATGAACATGGACTCGATGTGATGGATATTAATGCCGGCAAAGTAATCCGCCACTACAATACAGGTCCCGGGAAATATGATCTGAAAGGCAATTTCATTGTAGCGCTTTACAAAACAAAAACCAACGAGATCCTTGTCGCCACCTGGAATGGACTTTTAAAATATGACCCGAAAATTGACGGATTTCTTCAATTTCCTGAATTTAATTTTCAGGTACAATCCATTCACGAAGACCGGGATGGAATGCTTTGGATAGCCACCTATGGCAATGGAGTCTATATTTACAACCCGAAAACCCGGGCCACAAAAAATCTGCGCGCTGCTTCCGACAATAAAAACAGTCTGCTGGATAATTACGTCAATGGTCTCTACGAAGACAAAAATCACAATCTCTGGTTTTGCACAGAAGGGGGATTGAGTAAATACAAAATAAATGGCACTTTCACCAATTACACCATGGAAGAAGGCCTCCCGGAAAACCAGGTATATCGCGTTCTTGAAGATGATCGTGACCACCTCTGGATATCATCTGCCAAGGGACTCATAGAACTGAATCCAAAAAACGGAAAGATGAAGCTGTACCGTGCCAATGATGGTCTTCCTACTGAACAGTTCAACTATAATTCGTCCTACAAAGATCGCAATGGCACTCTGTATTTCGGAACGACGAAGGGTTTGGTGAGTTTTCGTCCATCAGACTTTACTAAAAACAATTACATCCCTCCCGTATACATCACAGAATTACAGATCAATAATAAAGTCCAGAAGATCGACTCTTCAGGACTACTCAGACAGTCCATCATCTGCACCAAAGATATCCGTTTGCCTTATGATTCGTCCAACATCACGATTGAAATTGCAGCACTTAGCTTTATTGCTCCTGAGAGTAATTTGTACAAATATTTCATGCAGGGCTACGACGTAGATTGGACCATAGCCACCAGCAGCCACCCCATTCATTACAATAAGTTGCCGCCGGGAAATTACAAACTCAGGATCCTCGGAGCCAACAGTTCCGGTGGGTGGAATTCTACTGAAACTGTTTTAAACATCCTGGTCACGCCGCCTTACTATGCATCCTGGTGGGCCTACCTGTTGTATGTCATCATCGTCATCACTGTTGCAGCATTAATCCTCAGATATTATTATATTGCCAGCAAAGCGAAAAATGAACAACGGATAGAGACTTTTGAGCGCGAAAAAGAACGAGAGATGTACAATCTCAAACTGGACTTTTTCGCCAATGTGGCGCACGAGATCAAGACACCGCTGACGCTGATCAAGTTGCCGCTGGATAAGTTATTGGATGATAAAACGTCCTATTCGCAGGATGCGGTGACGAACCTCCACATGATGCGAAAAAATACCAATAGGTTGATCGATCTCACCCAACAACTTTTAAATTTCAGAAAAGTGGAATCAGAAATGTTTAAACTGACCTTTAGTAAGGTGGACATCAACGACTTATTGTCCGAGGTTTTTTACGATTTTAGTGAGGTTGCAAAAGAAAGAGACTTAGATTTTGATCTTTCATTGCCGCGTCTTTCGTTAAATGCAGTTGTGGATGAAGAGGCTATGAAAAAGATTTTTACGAATCTCATCAGCAATGCGACGAAGTATGCTGTCAAGTCAATTACAGTAAGGCTGTTACCGTTCAACAGCGATGACATGATGTTTAATGTCGAGGTCAGCAGCGATGGAAATAAAATACCGGATGATCAGAAGGACAAGATCTTCGAACCATTTTACAGAATTAAGGACAATGGTAAGGAAACAGGGACGGGCATCGGACTTTCTCTGGCCAAATCTCTCGCAGAGCTGCACTCCGGTATGCTAACTCTGGTGCCGACGATGGACGATGCCAACTTGTTTTTATTGTCTATACCAATTCTACAGGACACAGTTGCATTTGTTAAAACTGCAAATAAAAAACAAAACGAGGTCGAATCTTCATCCAAACCGGAACCCGTCATACCCATCCTTAACGATGAAAAGATAAGCATCTTACTCGTCGAAGACAATCCCGAGATACTCGACTTTCTGCAGCGCGAGCTAGGTCATCAATTCAACATTCTTACCTCTGCCAATGGTTTGCAGGCTCTGGAGAAACTGGAAGAAAACAACATCGGCCTCATCATCAGCGACATCATGATGCCCGTGATGGATGGCATCGAACTTTGCCGTCGTGTCAAGTCAGAACTGGCCTACAACCACATCCCCATTATTCTGCTCACTGCAAAAAACTCTGTGCAGTCCAAGATTGAAGGTCTCGAAACCGGAGCAGATGCCTACATCGAAAAGCCTTTTAACCTCGCATATCTCATCGCGCAGGTCCATAGTTTACTGAACAATCGGGTGCTCATCAAAGACTATTTTACCAAGTCTCCGCTCACCCATCTCAAGGCAACGAGCATCTCAAGTCAAGACAAGGCATTTATCCAGGATATTACCAATGTCATTTATGAACACCTCGACACGGACCTCAATGTGGATCAATTATCCCGCCTGATGAACCTCAGCAGACCAAGTCTCTACCGAAAGATCAAAGCGCTCTCCGATCTCACACCCAATGAGCTCATCCAGATCGTCCGGCTTAAAAAAGCAGCGGAGATCCTGGCGGAAGGCAATTCGCGTATTAATGAAGTGGCATTGATGGTCGGATATAGTGTACAGTCTAATTTTTCAAGGGATTTTAATAAGCAGTTTGGAGTGACACCGACGCAGTTTGTGGAGGGGCTGAGGAAGAAAAGTTAGAAATTAGAAGGTAGAAATTAGAGATGCTTCATTTATAAGAAAAAAAATAAGGTGCCCAATATTATATAAACGGCACCAATCTTTTACTTAATTCTGAAAGGGAGACCACATCAATTCCTTTGCTCATAGGCCAACTATCAGGTGATGGTGTAACTACAAACATGTAATCAGGTTGAATGTCATTAATGGCAATATGATTGCCTTTCGAAACTGTTGGTGTATAAGATGCTTTACATTCTATAGCGATGATTTGATTGTTGATATTGACGATGAAATCGATTTCAGCCCCACCAGCAGTACGGTAATGTGAAATTTCGACATCAGAAAATGAACCTCGCAGATTGGTAAGTACTATACTTTCCCAAATTGCACCAAATGCCGGGTGGCCTGTCAGATCTGTAAATGAACGAATACCTAATAATGCTCCTGCAATACCCGAATCAGAAATGTAAACCTTAGGTGCTTTTACCAGTCTTTTTCCCAGATTTGAAACATAAGGCTCTACTACATCTATCATAAAAGTACTTTTCAATAAGTCGATATGGTTTTTGACAGTCTGATTACTTACTCCCAAAGAATTGCCAATGCTGGAGTAATTTACTGTTTGTCCATTTACATGTGCCAACATTTGCCATAATCGACGCATTGTGGCCGGCGTAAAATTGACCCATTGCAAAAGGTCTCGTTCAAGAAATGTACTAATAAAACTTTGACGCCATTCAAAAGAAGCTCGATCATTAGCAGCTAAAATACTGCGTGGGAAACCACCTCTTTCAAAATAGGTTTCAATTGAAATATCTGCTAATTCTTGCCATAAAAAAGGTGTGAGCTCTTTGTAAATAATTCTTCCGGCAAGCGATTCTGAACTTTGCATCAGCAAATCCCTGGAAGCTGAACCTAGAATCAGAAAACATCCCGGTCGGTTCCATTCGTCCACTAAACTTCTGATTAGTGGAAATAATTCAGGCTTCCTCTGGATCTCATCAATACATATTAATTTATCTTTTTGACTCGAAAGAAACCATTCTGCATTTTTCAGTTTTTCCAAATCTGATGGACGTTCCAAATCGAGATACAGTGATTCTAAAGTGGATTTGGTGATCAAATTTTTTGCAAGTGTGGATTTTCCACATTGACGTGGGCCGATGACCGCTGTTACCGGAAAATGCTTGATTGCGAATTCAATATCCTCATCCTTTTTCCTTTGTAGATACATTTTATCTTAAAACTTTCTATTTCAAAAGTACGAAAATTTCAACAATCAACTATGCAAATCTCAAATTAATTTTGAGATTTGCATAGTTTAAAAATTGTGCATTTTAAACATAAGGACTCAAAAAGGTTGTTTATTGCTTACTATATTCCAATTTCTTCCGGAATTTTAATAAGCAGTTTGGGGTGATATCGACACAGTTTGTGGAGGGGTTGAGGAAGAAAAATTAGAGCGGTGAAATGGTTATGAACATCGATAAAGTCAATTTATTCCAAAAAATTTGTGGCCTTCCGAATTCCAGAAATGGTTGGTATTCAATGATTTTAAAAATTCATTTAATCTATTCATTATTCATGTTTACTACCTAATATAATTCGGTTTTAAAATACATTTAATTCAGATATCGGATTAAACAGATCCCAATAACTATACTCCTAATATTATATCTGCATCAATATTTAATTTAATATTTAATTCTCTGGCATTTTTAATTGAGATATCACTTTTACCATTTAATAAATCACTAATTCTGGATTTATTTACTCCAAGTAATTCTGATAAGCTTGTTTGATTTAAATTCATTTCCAGCATGCGCATTTTGATGACTTCCTTCAGGACCGGCTTTTTGATTTGGTAATATTGCTATCGATAGTCATCAACTTGTTTCTTTTTAGATATTAACTTTTTTAGGTTTGCAAAAATAGTTCCGCTGGTATCTGGAAAAACTCTTTTAGTTTTTTTGCCATCTTCAGCGTGATTTCTCTGCGACCGGATAAAATTGAAGATACATATCCTTTGCTACCAATAACTGATTCAAGGTCTTTGTTTTTCAGACCTCGTTCCGCCATTTTTTCCTTTATGACTTCAAGTATGTCAACTTGCGGAAGCGGATAACAGCGCTCATCATAATCCTTTACCAAAAGAATCAGCAATTCAAGTTCATTTCCCTCGATTGTGTCAGGCTCTGCATGGAAAATATCCATTAGCCTTGCGCTGGCTGTATTATAATCCTCTTCCGTTTTTAGGATCTTCCATTTCATAAGTTACTTTCTTTTGAATGTGTTGATATCTTTATCGAAGTCTATAGTTTCAACATTTATTCTATCATATTCTTTATGTGTTCCGAACCAAATAATATAACACGCTTGCTGTATAAAATTCATTGAAACAATAAGACGAAAATCATTTCCTTTGATATGAAAAATCACCCGCCTGTTTCCGACTACACTCGAATTTTTATATAATTGTTTAACTTCATTAAAATTATTAAATCTAATTTTAGAAAATTCATTTGCCCAACTCAATAATGATTTTTCTGCAATTGGATACCTGTCAGAATAATAATAAAGTGTTCGCATGACAAGTATTTTCATATACAAAGATATATATTGTTTCCAATTTGTAAACAAATGTATTCCAAATTGTTTTATTTTTTTCTTAAAATAATATTTTGGATAAAGATCGTGTTTTGGGGCAAACTCTTCCCTTATACTTCTTATTTTAAATAAACCTCACTCCATTCTCCTTACACAACAGCATCGCCAGATCCCTGCCCGTCTTGATCGCTATCGGCAATCCACCACCCGGTTGATTCCAGTGGCTGCAGAGGTACATATTGTTAAGTCCGGCTACCTTTAGTTTGACCGGTGAAGGAGCTAGGAGGTTTTTTCCGGCGAGCCAGCCCTGAGTGCTTCCTTTCCAGTTGCCCGTGTAGCGGTGGAACGTAGCAGGGGTCGAAAGATCCATCACTTCAATATCTTCTGCCTGCAATCCCATTTTGTCGATGACGATGGCAGCACATTTATTCAGAAATTCTGCTTTAAGTGCGCGGTAATCAGCCCGGTTTTTGCGCCGGTGCTCTATCCAGTAATCCGCTTTTGAAGTGTAAAAATTGATCACGATACAGGACTTTCCCGGAGGAGCCATAGTGGGATCGTAACTGTAATTATGGATCTCAAATCTTTCATATACCGTACCATCCGGAGAAACAAGATTTTCTTTCAAAGGAAACCGGGTAAAATGCGATCTGCCCGTGAGGTCCTGATTGATTCCGAAAGAAGCCTGAATGGAGGAGAAAAAAGGTTGTAGTTTTTTCAGATCGCGCAACTCTTTAT
>Ga0247738_10000956_pt1 | contig 10659 bp, 9 predicted proteins | sample UWRJL013104B2_FD_180936 | JGI IMG/M metagenome (GOLD analysis project Ga0247738, IMG submission 180936) | Plant litter microbial communities from Arlington Agricultural Research Station in Wisconsin, United States - UWRJ-L013-104B-2 | ecosystem: Environmental > Terrestrial > Plant litter >...
GACGCGAGCCTGACGCTCCCGGTGGCGTCGACCTCGCGGAGCAGGTGGCCGATGATGAGGTAGCCGGAGATGGCGAAGAAGATGTCCACGCCCACGTAGCCGCCCGGCACGCGGGCGGGCCACAGGTGGTAGAGGACGACAGCCAAGACGGCTATCGCGCGCAGGGCCTGAATCTCGGGGCGAAGAACCGCGCGCTCGTTGCGGTGTCTCATCGAGCCGCCCAAGAGAATCGAACTCTTGACCTTCTCATTACGAGTGAGATGCTCTACCGACTGAGCTAGGGCGGCCGGCCAGGGTTTCCCCTAGGCACAGCATGAAAGCTTAGCCGATGTTCAGGCCGGTTCTGACGCAAACAGCAGCGTGAGTTCGGCGAACGATTCCCGCACCCGCTCCGAGAGGCGCGTCGGCGCCTCCGCCCGCGCCCAGTGGATCCAGGCGTGCCGCATCGCGGCGAAGGCCACGAGCGTCACGAGGGTGGCGCGGGTGGCCACTGCCTCGGCGGGCAGCTGCGGCTCGTCGCGCGCGAGACGCTCGGCCACGATCGCGCCGAGGCTCTCCTCGAGGGCGCGCATGGTCGCCATCCGGATCGCGAAGAGCTGCGGGTACTGCTTGACGAGGAGGTGGCGCTTCCTGACCATCTCCGCGTCGGCCATCGACTTGTCACCGACGGCGTCGAGCAGCACGGCGAGATCGTCGAGGATGTTGCCCCTCGCCGCCACGAACACGGCGACCGCCTCCGGAGAGGGCAGGTCGGGGGCATCCCCCAGCATCGCCTCCTCCTTCGACGCGAAATAGTTGAAGAAGGTGCGGGGCGAGACGTCGGCCACGCGGCTGATCTCGTCGACCGTCACGCCGTCGAGGCCGCGCTCGGCCACGAGGTCGATGACGGCCATCTGGATGGCGCGGCGGGTGGCGAGGCGCTTGCGCTCGCGCAGTCCGGGCTCGGCGGGCTGGGTGACTGTCACATCCACGATCCTATTCTTGCACGGTCTGCAAGTTTGCGCTCAGCAGTCGGGGTCGGTGGCCGGCACGGTACCCCGGATGAAGTAGGCGTCGACGGCGTCGTTGACGCAGTCGTTCGACTTGTTGTATGCCGTGTGGCCCTCGCCGTTGTAGGTGATCAGGTGCGCGCTCTCGAGCTGCTCCGCGAGGGCCACCCCCCACTGGTACGGCGTCGCCGGGTCGCCCGTGGTCGAGACGATGAGCACGTCCGGCGCGCCGGCGCCCGTCATCTCGGTGAGCTCTGGCCCCGTGTATCCGAAGGGCCAGTTGCCGCACGTGGGATCGGGGATGGGAGGGAAGGCGCGGTAGGTCGTCGGGGAGGCAGCCTGCAGCTGCAGCTCCTGGTCCGCCAGCACGGCGGGGTCGGTCTCCACCGGGTAGTCGACGCAGTAGATGGCGACGAACGCCTCGAGCGAGTTGTCGCCGTAGGTGCCGTCGGTGTCACGACCGTTGTAGAAATCGGCCAAGAAGAATGCCGTGGTCGTGATGCCCTGCTCGGCCTCCGAGAACAGGTCGTTGAGGTACGGCCAGGAGTCCGGCGAGTACAGCGCCATGTTCATGGCGGTGTTCAGCACGGCGCCGTCCATCATCCGGCCGTCCGGCGCGGCAACCGGGCTCGCGTCGTACCGGTCGTACAGGCCGCGAATGGTCGCCAGGGCCGCCTCGGTGCCGTTCGGGAAAGGGCAGTCGTCGAAGGAGTCCGGGCAGGCCGCGAGATAGTTCTCGAGCGCGAGCTGGAACCCGGCAGTCTGCACGAGCGTCACCTCGAACACCGAGACGGACGAGTCGGTGGCGCCGTCGAGCACGATGCGCCCCACCCGGTCGGGGAAGTTCTCGATGTAGTACGACCCGATGTCGCTGCCGTACGAGTAGCCCAGGTAGTTGAGTTTCTCGTCACCGACGATCGCGCGGAGCAGGTCGAGGTCGCGCACGGTGCTCAGAGTGTCCACGAACTGCAGCACGGGGCCCGTGCCGGCCAGGCACGCCTGGCCGAAGTCCTGGGACGCCTGCACCACCTCGTCGATCCACCCCGCGCTGCCCATCGGTGCCGCCGGAAGTCCGTAGAGGTACTCGTCGAGCTGGGCGTCGTCGTAGCACGTGACGGGCGTCGAGCGGCCGACCCCACGGGGATCCCACCCGATCACGTCGAACCGCTCCCGCAGCGCGCCGTCCACGGCGAAGTCCACGTCGTCGTGCACGAGGTCGTACCCGGAGGCACCGGGGCCTCCGGGGTTCACGAACAGGGAACCGAGCTTGCTGCCCGTCGCCGAGTGGCGGGCCAGTGCGAGCGTGATGTCGGTCTCCGGCGAGGGGTTGGCCCAGTCCATCGGCGCGATGACCGTGGCGCACTCGGCACCGTCGTCGCAGTCCACCCAGCGCACCTCCTGCGTGTAGTACGGCAGCAGCGCCGCCGGCACGTCGTCGGTGGAGGCGGTGGGCGTGGGCTCCGGGCCGCCGAAGAAGCAGCCGGAGAGCAGGAGGACGAGGGCGACGGCGCCCGCCGCGAACGGTGCGCGGGTCAGCACTGCGGATCGGATTCGGGCACCGTGCCAGTGACGAGGAAGTCGTCGACCGCGTCGTTCACGCACGAGTTCGACTTGTTGTACGCCGTGTGGCCCTCGCCGGTGTAGGTGATGAGGTGGCCGTTCTCGAGCGTCGCGGCCACCGTCTGCGCCCAGGAGTACGGAGTGGCGGGATCGTTCGTGGTGCCGATCACCAGGATGTCGGCGGATCCCGACGCGACGATGGGCGCCCGTTCGCGCGTCGCCGGCACGGGCCAGTTCGGGCATCCCGTGCCGCCCCACGACATCTGCGGGCCGAACACCGGCGCGACGCGCCTGAGCTCCTCCGCCTCCGCGCGCATCTCCTCGACGTTGCCGTCGCCGTGCTCGTCGAGGCAGTTGATCGAGATGAAGGCCTCGGTCTGGTTGTCGGCGTACGTGCCGTCGGGGTTGCGGCCGTTGTAGCTGTCGGCGAGCTGGAACGCGTAGCTCGGGTCACCCTCCATGACGCTGCCGAACAGCTGGCGCAGGTACGGCCAATTGTCGGCGTTGTAGAGCGGGAGGATGATCGCGGTGAACATCGCCGAGCTGCCCAGCCGCCTGCCGTCCTCCTGGTTGGTGAGCGGGCTCGCGTCGAGGCTGTCGAGGAGCGCGCGGATCGTGAGCATGGACTGCTCGGTGGTCCCCGTGAACGGGCAGTCGTCGGCGCCCGCGCAGTCCTGCAGGAACGAGGCCAGCGCGCTCTCGAACCCCTTCGCCTGGGTCGCGGTCCCCTCGAAATCGGTCGCGGCCGGGTCGACGGCACCGTCGAGCACGAGGCGCCCAGTGCGGTCGGGGAACAGCTCCGCGTAAACCTGGCCGAGCAGCGTGCCGTACGAGTAGCCGAGGTAGTTGAGCTTCTCGTCGCCGAGGGCGGCGCGCAGCATGTCGAGGTCGCGAGCGGCGCTCGGCGTGTCCACGGTCGCCAGCAGCGGCCCGGTCAGCTCGAGACAGCGCGCGCCGAACCCGGTCATCGTCTGGTTGGCCGCGGCGAGCCACTCGTCGCTGCCCGGAACGCCCGGGTAGATGTCATAGAGGTAGGCGTCGAGCTCCGCCGGGTCCTCGTAGCACGTGACCGGGGTGGAGCGGTTGACCCCCCTCGGGTCGAACCCGACGATGTCGAAGCTCGACTGCAGCCGGGCATCCGTCGCATAGTCCACGCTGTCCCGCACGAAGTCGTAGCCGGAACCGCCCGGCCCGCCCGGGTTGATGAGCAGCGACCCGAGTCGCGTGCCCGTCGCGGGCTGGCGGATGAGGGCGAGCTCGATGTCGCCCGCGGACGGGTCGGCCCAGTCGAGCGGTGCCGTGGCCGTCGCGCACTGCATGCTGCCCTCGCAGTTCGACCACGAGAGAACCTGCGCGTAGTACGGCGCCACTGCGGCGTCGACCTGCTCGCCCGTGGGAGTGGAGGTCGAGCTCGCGGTCGGCGGGAGGAACCACGACACGCAGCCGCTCAGCGGCAGGAGCACCGCCGTGGCGATGGCGACCGATGCGATCAGACGACGCCTCATGATGTTCTCCCCTGCCGGATGGCGCTGATGAGCATGGCCTCGAGCGCGAGGGCGGGGCTCACGTTGCTGTCGATGCGCTCCCGCGCCGTCGCGATCGCGTCCATCGTCGCGAGGGTGTCGACCGGGGTGCAGCCCGCGGCCGCGGCCTCGAGCCGGCCGACGATCGCCAGGTTGATGGGCTCGCCCGGCACCCCGAGCTGCAGCAGGAGGATGTCGCGGTAGAGCGAGAGGAGGTCGACCATGATGCGGTCGATACCGTCGCGCAGGCTGCGCGTGGCGCGGCGCTTCTGATCCTCGTCGAGAGTCTTGAGTTGGCTGCGGAGCGCCGGCGGGATCGTTCCGCCCGGCTCGATGCCGAGCGAGCGCATCGCGGCGTCCCGCTCCTGGGCGTCCTTCTCCTCGGTGATGGCGACGGCATCGGCCTTGGCGAGATCGAGCAGCGACGTCGCCGCGACGACGGCGCCCGAGACCGAGCGGATGCCCAGCGCGATGTCGAGCGTGCGCTCGCGCCGCTCCCGCGCCTCGGCGTTGGTGGCCAGGCGGTGCGCCATGCCGATGTGCGACTGGGCCTCCCGCGCCGCGCGCGTGGCGATCGCGGAGTCGACGCCGTCCCGGCGCTCGAGCAGGGCCGCGACCTCCGCGACCTCCGGGACGCGCAGTCGCACGGTGCGCACGCGGGAGCGGATGGTGGGGATGAGGTCGGCCTCGCTGGGGGCGCACAGAATCCACACCGTGCGCGGCGGCGGCTCCTCGAGGGCCTTGAGCAGCACGTTCGAGGTGCGCTCGGCCATGCGGTCGGCGTCCTCGATGACCATGACGCGGAAGCGCCCGACCGACGGGGAGAACTGCGACGTGGACACGAGCTGCCGCACATCCTCGATCGGGATGATCACGCGCTCGGTCGCGAGCACACCCAGGTCGGGGTGCGTTCGCGCGGCAACCTGACGCGCGGCCGCGGCGTCGCCCTCCGGGTCGCCCGGGCTCAGCAGCGCGGTCGCGAACGCGTAGGCGAGGTTGGAGCGACCGGACCCCGGCGGCCCCGTGATGAGCCATGAGTGCGTCATCGACGAGTCGTCGCTGCCCCCGACGGCCGATGCGGATGCCGCGGCCTCCACGATGGCGATGGCGTCGGCCTGCCCGGTCAGTTCATCCCAGAAGGCAGCCATGGGCCCAGCCTAAAGCAGCGCGCCGACGCGCTCCCTGATCGCATCGGCAATGGCCGCGATGGACTCGCGCGCATCGAGGACGAGGAATCGCTCGGGCTCGGCCGCGGCGAGCGCCAGATAACCGGCGCGCACCCGCCCGTGAAACTCGCCGGCCTCTGCCTCGAGCCGGTCGTACTTGGTGCGGGTGGCCATGCGGTCGCGGCCGTCGGACTCCGGCAGGTCGAGCAGCACCGTCAGGTCGGGCAACAGCCCCTCGGCCGCCCACAGCGAGATGTCGCGCACCTCGCCGCCGTCGAGCACACGGCCGGCGCCCTGGTAGGCGACGGACGAGTCGATGTAGCGGTCCTGCACGACGATGTCACCCCGCTCGAGGGCGGGGCGCACGACCGTGGCGATGTGGTGCGCGCGGTCTGCGGCGTAGAGCAGCGCCTCGGCGCGGGGGGCGATCTCGCCGCGGCGGTGCAGCACGATGTCGCGCAACTCCAAGCCCAGCGAGGTGCCGCCCGGCTCGCGCGTGACAACGACCGCGTGCCCGGCATCCGTGAGCCAGCCCGTGAGGCGCGCCGACTGGGTCGACTTGCCCGAACCGTCACCGCCCTCGAGGGTGATGAACAGGCCGGCCCTTCCGTCCGTCACTACGAGGCAGCCTTCTTCGCGGGAGCCTTCTTCGCAGCGGGCTTCTTGGCCGGCGCCTTCTTGGCCGGAGCCTTGGCCTTCGGCTTCGCCGGTCCCTTGGCCCGCTTGTCGGCGAGCAGCTGCACCGCGCGGTCGTAGTCGATGTCTTCGACCTGCTCGCCGCGGGGAATCGTCGCGTTCGTCGTGCCGTCGGTCACGTATGCGCCGAAACGGCCGTCCTTGATCTTGATCGGCTTGCCGCTCACCGGGTCTTCCGGGAACTCGGCGAGAGCGCTCGACTGGGCGCGACCGCCGTACTTGGGCTGCGAGTAGAGCTCGAGGGCGCCCGCGAGGTCGATCTCGAAGATCTGGTCCTCGGTGAGCAGCGACCGGGTGTCGGTACCGCGCTTGAGGTACGGGCCGAAACGGCCGTTCTGCGCGAGGATCTCGGTGCCGAGCTCGGGGTCGACGCCCACGAGCCGCGGCAGGGAGAGCAGCGCGAGCGCGGTGTCCAGGTCGACGGTGCCGAGGTCCATCGACTTGAAGATCGAGGCGGTGCGCGGCTTGACGGCGACGACCTTCTTGGGCTTCTTCTCCTTGAGCTCGCCCGTCTTCTTGTCGAGCACGTACTCGGGCTCGACGGGGGCGGGCTCCGGCTCGAGCTCGGTCACGTAGGGGCCGAACCGGCCGTCCTTCGCGACGATCTCCTTGCCGTTCTCCGGGTTCAGACCGATGACGCGATCGCCCACGACGGGCGCGTCGATGAGCTCCCGCGCCTTCTCGGCGGTGAGCTCGTCGGGCGCGAGGTCCTGCGGGATGTTCACGCGGCGCGGGGCTGAAGGATCGTCGCCGGGCGCCTCGAGGTACGGGCCGTACTTGCCGATACGCAGGGTCACGTCATCCGCGATCCTGATCGAGTTGATCTCGCGCGCGTCGATCTCGCCCAGGTTGTCGATGACGGTGCGCAGGCCCCGGTGGTTGGCGCTGCCGAAGTAGAAGCCCGTGAGCCACTCGACGCGGTCGGCCTCGCCGCCGGCGATGCGGTCGAGGTCGTCCTCCATGCCCGCGGTGAAGTTGTACTCCACGAGATCGGCGAAGTACTCCTCGAGCAGTCGCACGACCGAGAACGCGATCCAGTTGGGCACGAGCGCCTGGCCGCGCGGGGTGACGTAGCCGCGGTCGATGATCGTCGAGATGATCGCGGCGTAGGTCGACGGACGCCCGATACCGAGCTCTTCGAGCGTCTTGACGAGGCTCGCCTCCGTGTAGCGGGGCGGCGCGGACGTCTCGTGGCCCTTCGCCTCGACGTCGACGAGCGTGAGCGTCTGGCCCTCGGCGAGCGGCGGGAGCTTGGCCTCCTTGGCCTCGGCGGCCTCGTTGCGCTCCTCGTCCTGCGACTCCTCGTAGGCGTGCATGAAGCCGCGGAAGGTGATGATCGTGCCCGTGGCCACGAACTCGGCGATGGAGCCCGTGGTCGTGGGCCCCGCGCCGATGGTGATCGACGCGGTGGAGCCCTTGGCATCCGCCATCTGGGAGGCGACGGTGCGCTTCCAGATCAGGTCGTAGAGCTTCCAGTCGTTGCCGCGCAACACCGACTGCAGCTCGCTCGGGGTGCGGAAGGTGTCACCGGACGGGCGGATGGCCTCGTGGGCCTCCTGGGCGTTCTTGCTCTTGCCCGAGTACACGCGCGGCGACTCCGGGACGGTCTCGGCACCATAGAGCTTGCGGGCCTGGGTGCGGGCGGCATCGATGGCCTGCTGCGAGAGCGACGACGAGTCGGTTCGCATATAGGTGATGTAGCCGTTCTCGTACAGCGACTGCGCGACGCTCATCGTCTGGCGGGCGGAGAAGCGCAGCTTGCGGCCGGCCTCCTGCTGCAGGGTCGACGTCGTGAAAGGTGCCGCCGGTCGGCGGGTGTATGGCTTCGACTCGACGCTCGTGACCGTGATCGGCACGGCCGGGTCGCGCAGCGCGGTGGCGAGCGCCTCGGCGGCGGCCTCGTCCACGACCACCGCGTCGCCCTTGAGGTTTCCGCGGTCGTCGAAGTCGCGGCCGGCGGCGATGCGCTTGCCGTCGAGGCGCACGAGGCGCGACTCGAAATTCTGTGTGTCGGCCTGGGGCGTGAACTGGGCGATGAGGTCCCAGTAGCTCGCGGTGACGAACGCGAGGCGCTCGCGCTCCCGGTCGACGACGAGTCGGGTCGCGGCGGACTGCACCCGGCCGGCGGAGAGGCCCGGGCCCACCTTGCGCCACAGCACGGGCGAGATCTCGTAGCCGTACAGGCGGTCGAGGATGCGGCGGGTCTCCTGGGCGTCGACGAGCGCCGTGTCGAGCTCGCGCGGGTTCTCGATGGCGTGCTGGATGGCGTCCTTGGTGATCTCGTGGAACACCATGCGCTTGACCGGCACCGTGGGCTTGAGCTCCTGCAGGAGGTGCCACGCGATGGCCTCGCCCTCGCGGTCCTCATCAGTGGCGAGGAAGAGTTCGTCGGCGTTCTTGAGCGCTCGCTTGAGATCGGCGACCGTCTTCTTCTTCGCGTCGGAGACGACGTAGTACGGCTCGAAGCCGTTCTCCACGTCGACGGAGAACTTGCCGAGGGAGCCCTTCTTGAGCTCGGCCGGGAGGTTCTTCGGCTCGATGAGGTCGCGGATGTGGCCCACGGACGACTGGACGTCATAGCCCTCGCCCAGGTACTGGGAGATCGTCTTGGCCTTGGTCGGCGACTCGACGATGACGAGCTTCACGGGCACAACACTCCTTAGTAAAGGAACAGGGGCTGGTTTGACCTCCGTCAGCGACACCATACACACTGCAACCGCGCCGATGCCTAATCGGTGTCCGAACCCGCCGGTCCCGCCGTAGCGCTCTCGGCGAACGCGAAGCCGAGCACCGAGCGGCTCACGACGACGGTGGCGACGAGCCCGTCGACGGTGCACGAGCGCACCGACGTGCCGTTCGCGGAGGCCACGCGGTCGGCGGCGTCGCACGGATGCCCGGGCACGAGCCCGCTCGCGGTATCCGCCGCGGCGAGCGCCGCCGCATCCGCCGCCGCAGTGACCGCGTGCCGCGCGGAGAGCGCCGCGAACGCGGGCATGGCCAGCAGCAGCACGGCCGTGATCCCGAGCCCCAGGACGAGGGCGACCACCGTGCCGGCGCCCCGCTCGTCCCTCAACGACCGCCGCCCAGTGCGCACGACCGGGCCTCCAGCGTGAGCGGGAGCATCCCCTGCGCCACCGTCGTGAGCGTGACGCACATGAGCTCCCCCTCCGTGCTGCTGGCCACGTGCGCCCCGGGTGCGAGGCGCTCCACGAGCGCGTCCGGCTCACCGCCGCGCGCGAGGGTGCGGGCGGCGAGAGCCGCGGCATCCTGAAGCCGGAGTTGCTGCCCGGCGACCGCCATGCCCGCGAGGCAGCACGCGAGCACGAGCACCACGGAGGGCAGCGCGACCGCGAACTCCGCGGTCACGCTGCCCCGCTGCCCCCTCATCCGGGTATCGACAGGGCCTGGCGCACGACGTCGGTGAGCATGCCGCGCACCTCGTCCGACCGCAGGATCACCACGAGCAGCCCCGCGAACCCCACCGCGGCGAGCGTCGCAATCGCGTACTCGGCCGTCGCCGCCCCGCGCTCGACCAGCAGCCGAGCCTTGAGTGCCGTCATCCCCGCTCCCCTCTCGACCCGAGCGGGACCAGCCTGCCGCCGCGCGACGAACGCCGGGGCGCTAGCCCACGGATCCGTGCAGGGAGCGCTCCACCGCCCACCTGTGGAAGGGTGGCCACGGCTGTCAGATGCGGGGGTTTCGGCGGAATGCTGGCACCCTTGCCGGCGCATCCCGCGGAAAGCCCCGCATTCCGCGGGGAGGGCGCCCTACGCGCGGTAGTTCGGCGCCTCGACCACCATCTGGATGTCGTGCGGGTGCGACTCCTTGAGCCCCGCCGCCGTGATGCGCACGAACTTGCCCTTCTGGCGCAGCTCCTCGATCGTGCGGGCACCCGTGTAGAACATCGACTGGCGCAGGCCGCCGAGCAGCTGGTACACCACCGAGCCGACCGGCCCGCGGTAGGGCACCTGGCCCTCGATGCCCTCGGCGATGAGCTGCTCGTCGGAGGGCACGTCCGCCTGGAAGTAGCGGTCGCGCGAGTACGACGTCTTCTTGCCCCGGGTCTGCAGCGCGCCGAGCGAGCCCATGCCGCGGTAGCCCTTGAACTGCTTGCCGTTGATGAAGAGCAGGTCGCCGGGGCTCTCGTCCGTTCCCGCGAGCAGGGAGCCGAGCATCACGGTCTCCGCGCCCGCGACGAGGGCCTTGGCGATGTCGCCCGAGTACTGCAGGCCGCCGTCCGCGATCACGGGGATGCCGTGCTCGCGCGCGGCCAGCGACGCCTCGTACACGGCCGTGACCTGGGGAACACCCACGCCCGCCACGACGCGCGTGGTGCAGATCGAGCCGGGCCCGACCCCCACCTTCACGGCGTCCGCGCCGGCATCCACGAGCGCCTGAGCGCCCGACCGGGTGGCGACGTTGCCGCCGATGATGTCGATCGCGTCGAAGGCGCTGTCGCCCTTCAGGCGGCGGATGATGTCGAGCACCCCGGCGGAGTCGCCGTTCGCGGTGTCGACGACGATGATGTCGACACCCGCGTCGCGCAAGGCACCCGCCCGCTCCCACGCGTCGCCGAAGAAGCCGATCGCGGCGCCCACCCGCAGGCGGCCCTCGTCGTCTTTCGTGGCGTTGGGGTACTTCTCGGTCTTCTCGAAGTCCTTGACCGTGATGAGGCCCGTGAGGCGCCCCTGCGCGTCGATGAGCGGCAGCTTCTCGATCTTGTGC
>Ga0247738_10000959_pt1 | contig 10638 bp, 9 predicted proteins | sample UWRJL013104B2_FD_180936 | JGI IMG/M metagenome (GOLD analysis project Ga0247738, IMG submission 180936) | Plant litter microbial communities from Arlington Agricultural Research Station in Wisconsin, United States - UWRJ-L013-104B-2 | ecosystem: Environmental > Terrestrial > Plant litter >...
TGTCTGTGGCCAGTACCAGCACCGGCCTCATGACAGGACCTCGGCCAGGGCCGAAGCCGGCTGGCTCATGCGGCGGTAATGCGCCAGGGCCTGACCTACCACCTGATCCATATTGTAGTAGCGATAGGTCCCCAGCCTGCCGACAAAACTGACCCCTGGATGCTCATTCGCGAGTGCAGCATACCGTTTGTAAAGCGCGGCATTTTCCTGGCGAGGAATGGGATAGTAGGGATCGCCGTGCTCTTGTGGAAATTCATAACTGATACTGGTCTGGCGGTGCACCTGACCGGTCAGATGTTTGTATTCGGTAATCCGAGTATAGGGCACGGCCTCATCGGGGAAATTCACCACGGCCACGGGCTGAAAGCGGCGCTGGTCGAGCGTTTCGTGCTTGAAAGCAAGGCTACGATACGGCAACGCGCCGAAACGGTGATCGAAGTACTCATCGATGGGGCCGGTATAGATAATCCGCGGCGCAAGGTTCTCCCTGCGGATGTCTGCAAAATCGACACCGAGCTGCAGGTCGATCCGATCATGGTCGAGCATATTCTCGAACATGGCCGTATAGCCATTCAGCGGCATGGCCTGAAAACTGTCGAGGAAATAGCGATCGTCGGTGCAAAACCGGGTCGGGACGCGCGCAGTGACTGCTTTGTCGAGCTGGCTCGGATCAAGGCCCCACTGCTTGCGTGTATAGCCCTCAAAAAAGGTGCGATAAAGTTCTGAGCCGATCTGGTTGATCACTACATCGCGGGACGTGCGCAACTCCGCGACCGGCTCGGCGCGGCTGCGGAGAAATTGTTCGGCAGCGGAACTGTCTTTGAGGTCGAGGCCATAGAGGAGATTGAGCGTGGTGCGATTGATCGGCATCGGCACACGCTTGTCATCCACCGCAGCGAGGACACGATGCTCGTAGGGACGCCATTCGGTAAAGCGCGACAAATAGTCTACGATATCTGTGCTGTTGGTGTGAAAGATGTGCGGACCGTATTTGTGCACCAGGATGCCGGCGGCGTCGTGGTGGTCATAGGCGTTACCGCCGATATGAGAGCGTCTATCGCAAAGGAGCACACGTTTGCCGCCATCCGACGCAAGCCGCTCGGCCAGCACCGAGCCAGCGAATCCCGCCCCAACAATCACCACGTCACAAGCGTCGGCACGCCGACCGGGATGGACTGCAGGCGTGCGTAGAACAGGCTGGCTGTTGCTGGTTATCACCTGGTCCAGCAGGTCAGACATACGATCGAAAGTGTGATCCCAGGACATGCCTGCAAGCTTTTCATCAACCGCAGGCTGCCAGTCCGATGCCTTAAGGGCCAAGGCGTTTTCGCAGGCGAGAATGAACTCGGCTGCGGTGGCCGCAATGAAAACGCCGGGAAGATCGCCATAACTAGCGACCACATCGACAACGGGCGTGGACACGACCGGTTTTCCGGCGGCGAGGTATTCCGGGGTTTTCGTCGGGCTGATGAAGCGCGTGGCATCATTGATCGCGAAGGGCATGATCGCAACGTCCCAGCCGGAAAGATAAGCGGGCAGCTCGCCGTAGGAACGTTGTCCGAGAAAGTGGAGGTTCGGTCTCCGTGGCAATTCTTCAGGCCGAAGCTTGGCGACGGGTCCCACCAACACCACAGACCATTCGGGACGCGCGGCCGCGACCTCGTCCAGGAGCTTGAGATCGATCCGTTCGTCGATGACACCATAAAACCCGATCTTGGGGCCGCTCAGAGCGGCGAGATCAGCGCTGGGCGGCATGCCGCTACGCGCTCTGGCGAAATGAGCCACATCGACGCTTGAAGGAAGCGGGTGGATATTGTCGTGAAGGTGACGCTTGGCCGCGTAGAGGCTTTGCCCTCCGGTGAACACCACGTCCGCACGTTCAAGCAATTGCGCTTCGAGATCTTTCAGCCGCGGCGGCGCGAAACGGAAATTGGCCAGCTCATCCATGCAGTCATAAACTACCGCCGTTGCCTCCACATCGCGGGCAAAGCCGAACATCATCGGTGAATAGAACCACAGCACCGGCCGCACGATCCCGTTGAGCCGCAACATGGTCTTGAGCAGGTGTGCCAAGCCCGCTTCACGCTGGGGCTCATCCCACCAATGAGGAATACGCGGTCGGATGGCGACGATATCTGTCCCATCGAAGGGATGATATTCGAGATAGGCCAAGTGATGGTCTGTCGGGATCTGCTCCTCGAAGATGAACACCTGACGATCGCGGACGAAGCGGCTCATGAGATGCTGCGGCCTTTGCAGCACAAAATCCCAACGCAAATGCGAGAAGCAGATCAGCGGCACGCGGTCGGGTTTGAAGTCGGCGAACTGGTCACGCGAGAACTGTTGAGTCAACGATGCCTCCTTCGGGAAGGCTTGAACGTGAAGATGAGCTGGGCACAGCCTTGCGCAGAAGCGGTTTCAGGCGCGCAATAGAGCGAGGCCAGGCCCAGCGGTCGAGGACTGCCTGGCGCGGCGAGAATTGCTCCGGATGGTCAATCGCCTCAATAATGGCTTCGGCGAAGCGATCTTCGGCCGCCACGAGACCCGTCTCCGGCAATATGAATTGCAGGCCGCAGACCAGGTCCGCATTGGCCACCACCGGAAGGCCAGCGAGCATATATTCGGTGAGAATGGCGGGCGCGCCATCGTCCCGGCCGCAGACGACACCCACCTTGGCGAGATTCATCAGCCGGTTGACCTCAGGATAATCGACCCCGGGTGGACCGATGAAATCGACGTCCAACCCCAACTCGATGGCTTGGCGGCGAAGCACATCAGCAGTCTCGCCATACCCCATGACGCACAGCGCCTTGAGCCGGCGTGGCGATTGCGCGAGGGCGGCGAAGAGGAGGTCATGCCGCTTGTAGGCCTGAGCAGCAGCGACATAAATCACGTCGTAAATCTTGGGAATATCAAGCGGGAAGAAGGTTTCGGGGGATGCAAATTCGGGGCCGACGGGAAGTATGGCGGTTGCCATTTGTGGATGACGCGCATTCACGACATCGGACTGCCACTGGGCCCCGGTCAGCACCAGGTCAAAGTGTCGGCTAACCTCGGGCGGCACCCGCAAGCTCGGCGCGTCAATCGAATTATAGACGATCACGCTGTCGGCGCAGGCTTCCAAAACCGTTTCCGACACCCCGAGCCCCCAAACGCAGAGGACACGCGGTGGTCCATGACGTCGAATAAACTCGACCATGGGTTCGGAATGAAAGGGCGGCTGCACGTTGGCCAATGGGAAGACACGCCGCGCAAGGTGCGGGTTAACCTCTTCATACGTTCCCAAAGGCTCGGTTGTGTGGTGCCAAATCTCAACGAAGTCCGCACACCCTTCGTGGACCGCGGCAAGGGGTAGCCGTTCGAGATATCCGCCAATGACCGGCGCATTCTCTGCCGGCGTCTCGCCGATACGAGGGCTCGCGTCATGTGGTGGAAGATTTTTCAGATTGGCATCGAAATCAACACGGTCGCTGATCACAACAATGGCGTGGCGCAGTCCTGCTTCAAGCATAGGCACGGCTCCGCTACGTCCAGCAGAGGCCGGACCGTTGATTTCAGCTAATTGGGCGTTTTTGATTAATTGCCGTTGGGAGTGGCGGGATCAAAACGGAGGATCAAAGTGATGGTTCCGTCACGATATGGAACCGCACAAGCAAGTTCATTTTCCCTAACACATGAAACTAAATTGCTAAGTACCGACGTCGGCCGCACCCACAGCCAGGTTCAGACAATTGATTCCACAGCGGATTGAGAAATCTTCCTGTAGTGGCTCACGAAAATTGTACTGCACCCAAAATTTCTTTAACGCCAACAGCCGCCGAACGCGATAGAGCTGCACCAACCACACAATATTGCTTACTTGCTCTAAGCAATATTGTGTATCCTTTGCCCGAGCTCGTGGCGCGTCGGCATTCCTACGGACTGATGCCGGCGGGCTTTGATATTCAATCGCGCGTGGTACCCTGTCTTTGGCGATCGAGGGCTTATTTTCTGGCGATGTGTTCGCGATCATATGTCGATCCCGCCGGCAGGCTGGGTGCACGTCTCGCGCTCGGGGTTCCCGGAACCCCTCGACATCATGCGGCCGGTGTCTCGAGTTCCCCTGGACCGACCATTGCCCGCCATCTCCTGCAGGCGTAATCTCCCCGCTTGAGGAGGAGCCATCATGACCGATCATCGTCCAAACGGGGGCGTGACGCCCTATCTCAGTGTCGACGGCGCCCGAAAAGCCATCGATTTCTACAAGACAGCCTTCGGGGCCGTTGAGCGCGAGACCATGCCGAGCGAAGATGGCAAGCTACTAATGCATGCCCAGATCGACGTTAACGGCGCGCCGATATTTCTCAGCGACTTCTTCCCTGACTACGGATTTCCCCCGGTCGCGCCCCAGGGGTTCAATCTCCACATCCATGTCGAGGATGCGCAAAAATGGTGGGACCGTGCCGTGGCCGCGGGCTGCACGGTGGCTCAGCCGCTGGAAAAGCAGTTCTGGGGCGATATTTACGGGCAGGTGAAGGATCCTTTCGGCGTGACCTGGGGCATAGGTCAGCCGACGTCCGACAGCAATTGACGCCGGAGCGGTCGCCAATAGCGGTGATGAAGACAGTCCATTCGTCAGCCTGGGGTGCTGCGGCACAGCGCCTCGGTGCGTCTGGCCGCACTTAGGCAAGGGCCAAACCGCACCCGCTGCAGCGGTGTAAAGATGGCCGTGGAAGCCCCGGCCCCGGCCCTTCGAAGCCTTGCCGCGATTGCCGCGTGTGTGGCGAGGCCATCGGGTACATGGCCAGGGCCCGTCTCACTATATGTCTAGGCGCCGCAGCGGTGGCGTCCTGAAGCGCCGCAGCAAGCCCCATCTTTGGCTGCAACTTAAGGTGACAACCGCGCGTTTCTGCCTGACCTCAACCAAGGGGCTGCTTCATGGGCATTATCTGGACAATCATCATCGGTCTCATCGCCGGCATCGTGGCCAAGTTCATCGTTCCCGGACGGAACGAACCATCCGGCTTCGTGCTGACCGCACTGCTTGGCGTAGTCGGCGCCTTCCTCGCAACTTTTCTGGGTCAGGCAGTCGGCTGGTATCAGCCCGGCGAAGGCGCTGGCCTGATCGGCGCGATTGTGGGGGCTGTCATCATCCTGGCGGTTTGGGGTTTCGCCGCCCGTCGCGCCTGATCAAAGGAACAAGCTCATGGCTAATCGTACTCCCTCACTCGTTGCCCTGCTCGGACTGCTTGCAGTGGCCGGCTATCAAAATCGCGACAAAATAGGCGACGCCCTGAAGGGGCTCCAGAGCAATGCGGGTGGCGCGGGTCAGCCCGGCGGTGCCGCTGCCGCCGGCCTTGGTGGGCTAGGCGGCATTCTCGGTGGGCTGGGCGATCTCTTCAATGGAAAGCCCGGCTCCGAAAATATTCTCACCGGTGGCCTGAAAGACCTTCTCGACAATTTCAAGGACAACGGCCAGGCCGAGACGGCAGATTCCTGGACCACCCCCGGGGTGCCGACCAAGGGACTGTCACCGAACGAAGTCGAGGCGGCCCTAGGTCGCGATACGCTCTCTCAATTGGCATCGACCACGGGCCTGTCCTACGACGAACTGCTCCAGCGCTTGTCGACCACTATTCCTGATGCAGTGGACAAGCTCACGCCCGATGGGCGCTTTCCGCAGAATGACGAAGAAGCCCGCGAGAGCTTTTTCCGGACAATCTAGCACTGCCTTAACAGCTCGAAAATCCGGTCGCCGAGGCACTCCCTCGACGGCCGGATTTGCACGACTTGATCCCCGAGGATGTTTCATTCCCGGGTGAGTGCCTCAATCAATGACGCTGGCCGCGTGTCGCCCCACAATTTAGATCGTTCGCCAGGCGACCGAGCGCGCATCAGCATGGGGAGCGGATCGTAAAGGTTCAGTGCTGATCCCTGGGTGCAGAGTCGTTCCAGTTGACTGAGTTGGGCGCCTATATCCAAATCTTCCATTGGGTCGGAGCCCTTGAGAACGGATATGGCGAAGAACCGCCGCAAGTGCTCGAGCAGCACGCACGCCGATAGACGACTACCCACCTCACCGACGAGCGACAGCGCAAGAGTTTGGTCTGGGCTTTGATCTGCGGATAGCCTGGGTTGCACATAGGGATGGTCCACAAGCCGGGCCCCGGCCTTCGCCCAGATGGCGATCCGATCGAACTGATCCACCCCGCTGGTCTGCGTGTCCAGATCATACTGTGCTTCTGACAACCGGAACGGGTCGTTCTGCTCCACAAACATCAGTGCTTTAGATGAGGAGCCTGAAAACTGGAAAAGGTCGGGCACCAGTGCACGCAGCCCCGACACCATCGATGCAAAATAGCCCTGCCCCCGCATATATCGATCAACGTAAATATAGTTGAGGTTACTGGAGGCGATTGCGTCGCTGGAATTCGGGCGAAAAGCGGTTGCGAATAGATTTGCGCCGCCGACGAAGCGCTCTTGGTCGTGGAACGTAAAGCAAATTTCCCGAAACGGGCCGTATTCATTGGCGAGGGCCGCATAGGCGACGCCGTGATTGAGCTCTAACGCGGCCTCGAACCCTGACGCACTTTCTTTTTCGTCAGGCAATACGAACGCCTGATCATAGCCGTCGTAAAACTGCCGGAAAGTCTCGTTGTCGAAGTGAGTGGTTGCGCGGAGATGAAGACCCCCGACAAGGTCCATCTCCCAGTCCTCGGAGAGAGGTTTCAACGCAATGGTATTATTCACTTCGATTTCCGAGCGATGGCCAGCAGACTTCATGTCTGAAGTAAGCATGTGGGTATCTACCCGGCAAACGCAATCGCCTACGGCATGGCGGGACATTCAATTATTTGGCCGCTTCCCGCTGCCGTTTCAGAATTCTCTCCAGAAGATCGACCGCCCGCTGGTCGATCTTGTTCTGAGGCAATGCGGGAGGAGCGAGCCAAGGGTCGACCCACGGTTTTCGTGGCCGCAAATACCATCTGACCGTCGACGTCGTTGGTGCCGAAATTCCCTCGCGGTCAGCGTAAAATGGATTCTCGTCGAACATGCCGGCAAAAGCAGGGTCTGTCCTGTAGTTCGGCAGCCGCGCATAGACCCCTTCATCCCCGGCTATCTGAAGCAACATCTCGCTGTCCTTGAGGTCGAGGACACCTGCGGCCGTGCCAAAACCGACGAGTTCCGACATGGTGCCGGCCGCACTCATATTGTTGGCCCCGAAGCACTGTACCACCCGACAATTGTTGATCATTGTCGGCCAATCGACTGGATAGAGGTGCTTGATCTGGCTGACATCCTGCCAAAAGCTCCAGGTTTGCATTCCGTATCCGCGCAAAAGGGTAATGGCTTGCTGGAGCTGGGGCAGATGTCCCAATTGGGCCGCCTCATCGAGCACAAACAGCGTCGGAACCTGTGGGCGCGTTCGCCGGCGAATTATCGCGGACAACAGGGCATTGATCCACAAGCGCAGAAGCTGACCGTGCGAGTGCAGCATGTGTGGAGGTACAACGATGTATATCGTCAAAGGCGCCCCGGACGTCACGTCCTGAAGATCAAAATCGGTAGATGATATGGCCTGCTCGACGTTTGGTCCTCGAATGAAGCCCACCATGTCCTGTGCGAAGGACAGGATGCCACCCAGTGTCTCATTCGCACTGATGCCCAGCAGTGCCGGCGTTTCCGTGGCAATCGGGTGACGCGATTGCCGGAGACGATTGATAACGCTCTGCGGCTCAAGATTGCAGGCGAGCACGAGACTTTTCAGCGTACATAGATTGCGTTTATCCCGGGGTAGATCCGCCAGGACATGCGCGAGAATACCAAGGAGCAATTGTGTCGCTCGACTGGCCCAGAACTGGTCTCGGTCAGCAGTGAAACGAGCGGACAATGCAGTGATGATCGCGCTGATTTCGTCCACGGAAGACGGCTTCTCAGCGTCGATAGCATCCAACGGGTTGAAGTTGGCCCGCTCCTCTGCAGGAGCATCGGTAGAATGCATGGGATCAAGGACAACGATCTTCTGCCCCAGCTCACGCCGATAGCGCGCCGTAATCGCGTAATTTTCACCTTTGGGGTCGATAACGATCACAGGACCCTGGTGGCGCAGCAAGGCGGGGACAATGCACCCCACACCCTTGCCCGCCCCCGTCGGCGCAATGGTTATCAGGTGTCCTTCTCCATCGAAGAGGATGGGATCAAGAAATCCCTGCTCAGGCGTCTGCATCGGATTGCCGAACGAAAACCCCATCGGGCGGCGGGCATGCTCGCGCTCCAAAGACCACCCCACAAGCAGGCCCGGATTGCGGACGGCTGTGGGAAGTCTGGCTAAGACCTCGTCTGCGATACCTTTCATTGCGATCCCACCTGCGGTAGCCGGAATGGACCTACGAAGGTTTCCGTCTCTATCCCAGCTTCGATTTCGAGAGGCTGGTCGTCGAGCATCTCGACCCGACCGTTGGGCGGCACGCGAAAACGGGTCGAAAACAGCCCGTCGCCATACCGAACGATTGCCTGAAACTCGATGCCGGCGTCGTTTTCAACCTGTGCGGACAGGGGCAATACCAGACTACGAGCAAGTGCCATTTGGTCTGGCTGCTGACCTGGAAGAAATGCGATCTGGCCCGGATCGGTGATAATCTCGAAGCGCCCCAGTTCCGATCGCACGGCGCTGCAAAACAGCATCAGATATTGCGCTGCACGCGCCGGATTTTCGATTGCAACCGGCACCATAGCGTTGAATGCATGCAGAACATCCGAGCGACCATCGAGCAGGATCGCGCCGCTCGGACCGAAAAAGAAGTTGAATAATGCAACAGTCTCGCTGTTCAGCGCGGCCTGGCATTCCACAAGCAGCCAGCCAGGATAAAAATCCAGGGTCCGGGCTCGCATGCCGTGAACTTCTGCGCGGTCGAGGAACGGAGGCATTTCGGGAGTGACCTGCAGGTAATTTTTCAACTGGCCGAGCACCTCGGCCGTCTCGTCGGCCGTCAGTTGAAACCAGTCACCGGGCACCAGGGGGCGCGCCAGCCAGTTTACGTCTTCTGCCGGCTGCACGCTCACTGCTGTGTTGCTTCGGTTCATGACGCCGCCCCCGCCTTCCGGGCAAGCTCAGCATGCCCACCTCCAGTATGAGGTCTTACGGTCACCGGATACCAATATTCTCTAACCCATTCGGTTAGGGAAGGACTATGCAGATAGCTTGCAGCACTAGATTGACCACTTCGACTATTGGGCTCCAAACTTTTGGATGAAGCCAGTTTCGGGTCTTTGTCAGTAAATATCGACGAGCGTGGATTTATATACTCGGAATTGACACACATTCAAAAGTTGCGGGTTGATCGGCTTGCCGTTTTACGTTCTGGGGGAGGTTCTTGGTGGAGCTTAAAACGAAAATCGAGCCGGCCAGAGCGGAGACAGGCTCGCTGTATTGGACGTTATCGCTCCCGGTCGAAATTGGCGCCGAAGGTAGATTGAGCCGATCTCAACAGATTGTCCTGGTCAACAAACTAAGTACCCAGAAGACCACGCAATCCCTTCGGGCTGCCATGAATCCCATGTTTCATGACGTTGCCGATCAGACCAATACGTCTGAGAGCGGAGAATTTCTGGCTGCCACGCCGCAGCAACGGGCCCGTCACATATTGCTTTCGCTCGGCGATGGCCAGAGCGGCACCGATTGTGCGCTGACCTGGTTGGCGGAGGGAACGATCTGCTCGGTCCATCTTGGCCCGCCGAACGTGAAGGCGATCAGCTTAAGGAGGTTCTGGTACATCCAAAACGACGGGTCGGTTTCCTACCATCTTTCGTTTGCCCTGACCCGGTACGCCCATTCCCTCGCCGATTTCTTTTTCATCTCGATGCTCCAAAAACTCGCCGCTCCATCCGAGTTCGAGCTCAGCGTCAGTCCCGCCGGCGGACAAAGCGGCGCGCCATCCTGGGAAAATCAGAATGTCTTTCCGTTTCGTGCCTTCTCGGTAAAGTCCAATGCTGGCGGCATCACCCAGACAGAGAGCTTCTGGGGCTTTGTGAAGAATTGCTTTACCAGGGACGCGGCCGAACTGCTTGAAGAATTTGGCGACGGGGCGAAACTGCCCACTCACCCCTATCTGGGCCCATCGGGTGCTCACCTGCCGCAGTCGAGGTCAATATTCTCTTTTAAAGACCGCACCCTCTTCGAACTTCTGCTCCCGAAAAAAGAGGAAAAGCCCGTCCCCCGCCACGACGTAATTTTTGACAGGGACTACCGACTGATCTCCGAGGTCATCCGAAAACTCACAGTCAATGGACGGACGATCCTGGATCGCGGCTTTCAAGGATGGTTGGAAAACGGTCAGTCGGTGCCGGTCGAAGGCCAACTCGCCATTGCCGTCCAGCGCGACGCCAAAATTGAACAACTGATCGCCAACGACAATGTTCGCATGCAGTCGTGGCCCGGTTTCCGCCGCGATCGCTTGCGCTATCTGTTCATGGCTGGCTTCAACCAGAATGTCATCGATTTTCTGAACCAGGATGCGTCGGAAGTCCTGGACAGTCTGGATCCGATCTATCCGACGTTCGATGAAGAAGTGGCGGAACGGTTCTTCGTTCGTTACGCCAATCCCAGAGCGCTGATCTCCTATGCGAAGACCTGGAGGAGCCTCGACATCGGGGCTCGAT
>Ga0247738_10000961_pt1 | contig 10634 bp, 10 predicted proteins | sample UWRJL013104B2_FD_180936 | JGI IMG/M metagenome (GOLD analysis project Ga0247738, IMG submission 180936) | Plant litter microbial communities from Arlington Agricultural Research Station in Wisconsin, United States - UWRJ-L013-104B-2 | ecosystem: Environmental > Terrestrial > Plant litter >...
CGTGGGTCTGGACAAGGTGAACCCCGACACGCGCGTGCGCGACCTCATCGTGGCCGAACGCCAGCTGGTGGAAATCGCCAAGGCGCTGTCGCGCCAGGCGCGCGTGCTCGTCATGGACGAGCCCACCGCCACGCTCACGCCGGGCGAAACCGGCCGGCTGTTCGAGCTGGTGGCGCGCCTTCAGGCCGAGGGCGTGACCATCGTTTTCATCTCGCACAAGCTCGACGAGGTGGAGCGCATCACCGAAGAGGTGATCGTGATGCGCGACGGGCGCCTGGTGGCGCAGCAGCCCACCGCCACGCTCACGCGCGCCCAGATGGCGAACCTGATGGTGGGCCGTGAACTTGCCGACCTCTACCCGCCGCGTCACGCGGTGCCGGCCGACGCGCCCGTGCTGCTCTCGGTGCGGGACCTGAGCGTGCCCGGCTGGGCCCAGGGCGTGAGCTTCGAGGTGCGCGCGGGCGAGGTGTTCGGCTTCGCGGGCCTGGTGGGCGCGGGGCGCACCGAGCTGTTCGAAGGCCTGCTGGGCCTGCGCGAGCGAACCGCGCAGGCGGTGCGGGTGGCGGGGCGCGAGCTGCTGCCGCGCTCGCCGCGCGAGGCGGCCGACGCCGGCCTCACCTACCTGAGCGAAGACCGCAAGGGCCGGGGCCTTCATGTGCGCTTCGGCCTGCGCGAGAACCTCACGCTGATGGCGCTTCAGCGCCACGCCCACCCCTGGCTGCAACCCGCGAGCGAGACCGCCGCGCTGGCGCAGGCGGTGCGCGATTTCGGCATCCGAACCGGCTCGCTCGAGGTGCCAGCCGGCTCGCTCTCGGGCGGCAACCAACAGAAGCTGGCACTGGCCAAGGTGCTGCACCCGGACCCGCGCGTGGTGGTGCTCGACGAGCCCACGCGCGGCGTGGACATCGGCGCCAAGCGCGACATCTACGCCCTCATCCAGCGCCTGGCCGACAGCGGCCGCGCGGTGGTGGTGATCTCGTCCGAACTCATGGAACTCATCGGCCTGTGCCACCGCGTGGCGGTGATGCGCTCGGGCCGCCTGCAGGCCACGCTGTCGGCCGCCGACCTCAACGAACAGGAGCTCATCGCCCATGCCACAGGAACGCACTGACGCCCCCCCGGCCCCCGGCCGCGCCTGGCGCCTGCCCACCCTGGGCCCGCTGCTGGGCCTGGTGCTGCTGTGCATTGCCGGCACGCTGCTCAACCGCGAGTTCGCCACCGTGGACAACGCCATGAACGTGCTCACGCGCACCGCCTTCATCGGCATCATCGCCGTGGGCATGTGCTTCGTCATCATCTCCGGCGGCATCGACCTCTCGGTGGGCTCCATGGCCGCCTTGATCGCGGGCGTGGTGATCCTGCTCATGAACAGGATCGCGCCCCTGGGCTGGCCGCCGGTGGCGGTGGTGATGGTGGGCATGGCCGCCGCCGTGCTGCTGGGCGCGCTGTTCGGGCTGGCGCACGGCCTGCTCATCACGCGCGGGCGCATCGAGCCCTTCATCGTCACCCTGGGCACGCTGGGCATCTTCCGCGCCTACCTCACCTACTTCGCCGACGGCGGCGCGCTCGCGCTCGACAACGCCCTGGCCGATGCCTACGGCCCGGTGTACTACGGCAGCCTGCTGGGCGTGCCCATCCCGGTCTGGATCTTCGCGCTGGTGGCCCTTGCCGGTGCCGTGCTGCTCAACCGAACCGCCTTCGGGCGCTACGTGCAGGCGATCGGCTCCAACGAGCAGGTGGCGCGCTACGCCGCCGTGGACGTGGACCGCATCAAGGTGCTCACCTACACCCTGCTCGGCGTGTGCGTGGGCATCGCCACCCTGCTCTACGTGCCGCGCCTGGGCTCGGCCTCGCCCACCACCGGCCTGCTGTGGGAGCTCGAAGCCATCGCCGCCGTGATCGTGGGCGGTACCGCGCTGCGCGGCGGTGCCGGCAGCATCGGCGGCACCGTGATCGGCGCCATCCTGCTCTCGGTCATCAGCAACATCCTCAACCTCACCAGCATCATCAGCGTGTACCTCAACGCGGCGGTGCAGGGTTTCGTGATCATCGCCGTCGCATTCATGCAGCGGCGGCGTCCCTAGGGCTCGACGAAAGAGCCCGGTTTTCCGTCCGTACCACCACCCATCAAGGAGACAAGCATGAAGTACCGTTCCCGTCTGCTCGCGCTGGCCGCCATGGCCGCCCTGGGGCTCGCCAGCCCGATGCTGGCGCAGGCCCAGAACAAGGTGAACCTGGGCGTGGCCATCCCGGCCGCCACCCACAGCTTCGCCGCCGGCCTGGTGTACTGGGCCAACGAAGCCAAGAAAGAACTCGAGAAAGACCCCAACATCAAGGTCACGATCAAGACCGCCAGCGGCGCGCCCGAACAGGCCAACCAGCTGCAGGACCTGGTCACCGCGACCAAGATCGACTCGCTGGTGATCCTGCCCTTTGAATCCGCCGCGCTCACGCGCCCGGTGCAGCAAGTCAAGGCCAAAGGCGTTTACGTGACGGTGGTGGACCGCGGTCTCACCGACACCAGTGCGCAGGACGCCTACGTGTCGGGCGACAACACCGCCTTCGGCAAGGTGCCGGCCGAGTACCTCGCCAAGGCGCTCAACGGCAAGGGCAACATCGTCGCGCTGCGCGGCATCCCCACCACCATCGACAACGAGCGCATGGACGCCTTCAACGCGGTGATGAAGAACCACCCGGGCATCAAGGTGCTGGACGCCAAGCACGGCAACTGGAACCGCGACGACGCCTTCAAGGTGATGCAGGACTACCTCACGCGCTTCAAGGAGATCGACGCCGTGTGGGCGGCCGACGACGACATGGCCTTTGGTGTGCTGCGCGCAATCGAGCAGGCCAAGCGCAAGGACATCAAGATCGTCTTCGGTGGCGCCGGTGCCAAGGCCATGGTCAAGACGCTGATGGACGGCAGCAACCCGCTGATCCAGGCCAACGTGTCGTACTCGCCCAAGTTCCTCTACGACGCGATCAAGATGACCGCGCTGGCGCGCAAGAAGGGTGAGAAGCTGCCGGCCTCGACCATCGTGCCGTCGGTGCTGATCACCAAGGCGAACGCGAAGGACTTCTACTTCCCGGACTCCCCGTTCTAGAGAGCACCCCCCGCGACGCTGCGCGCCACCCCCTGAGGGGGCGACACCTGGGACCGGCGAAGCCGGATCCCCGGTGTCTCTGGCAACGCACGTCGCTGGCGAATCGCTTTGGCTTTTGGAGTATTCGCATGAAAACCATCCAGGGACCCGGGATCTTCCTGGCCCAGTTCATCGGTGCGGCCGCGCCGTTCGACTCGCTCGACGGTCTGGCCGGCTGGGCCGCTTCGCTGGGCTACAAAGGGGTGCAGATCCCCACCAGCGACGCGGCGATCTTCGACCTCGAACGCGCCGCGACGAGCGACACCTACTGCGATGAAGTGAAGGGGCGGCTGGCCGCGCACGGCCTGCAGATCACCGAACTGTCGACCCACCTGCAAGGCCAGCTGCTGTGCGTGCACCCCGCCTACGACCTGCAGTTCGACGCCTTCGCTGCGCCCCACGTGCGCGGCAATCCCACCGCGCGCACGGCCTGGGCGCATGAGCAGCTGCTGCTGGCCGCGAAAGCCTCACAGCGGCTGGGCCTGAAGGCCCACGCCAGTTTTTCAGGCGCGCTGGCCTGGCCCTACCTCTACCCCTGGCCGCAGCGACCGCCCGGCCTGGTGGAGGCCGCGTTCGCCGAACTCGCCAAGCGCTGGCGCCCGGTGCTCGACGCGTTCGACGCGGCCGGCGTGGACGTCTGCTACGAATTGCACCCCGGCGAAGACCTGCACGACGGCGTGACCTTCGAGCGTTTTCTCGACGCCGTGGGCCAGCACCCGCGCGCCAACATCCTCTACGACCCCAGCCACTTCGTGCTGCAGCAGCTCGACTACCTGGCCTTCATCGACCACTACCACGAGCGCATTCGCGCCTTCCACGTGAAAGACGCCGAGTTCCGCCCCAACGGCAAGCAAGGCGTGTATGGCGGCTTCAGCAACTGGATCGATCGCGCCGGGCGCTTTCGCTCGCTCGGCGACGGTCAGGTGGACTTCAAGGGCATCTTCTCCAAGATGGCGCAAAACGACTACGCCGGCTGGGCCGTGCTGGAGTGGGAATGCTGCCTCAAGCACCCCGAAGACGGTGCGCGCGAAGGCGCGGCCTTCATCCGCGAGCACATCATCCGCGTGGCCGACCGCGCCTTTGACGACTTCGCCGCCAGCGCAGGCGACCCCGACACGCTGGCCACCCTGCTGGGCCTGAACCGGGACGCGCCATGAACACCGGTGACCGCGCGACACGGCGCATCCGCCTGGGCATGGTGGGCGGCGGCGATGGCAGCTTCATCGGCGCGGCCCACCGAATCGCCGCGCGCATCGACGACCAATTCGAACTGGTGGCCGGTGCGCTCTCGTCCACAGCAGCACGCGCGCACGCCAGCGCGGCGCGGTTGCACATCGCGCCCGAGCGCAGCTACGCAGACTACGCCGCCATGGCACAGGCCGAGGCGCAGCGCGAAGACGGCATCGACGCCGTCGCCATCGTCACCCCCAACCACCTGCACGTGCCGGTCGCGCGCGCTTTTGCCGAACAGGGCATCCACGTCATCTGCGACAAACCCCTGGCCACCTCGGTGGCCGAGGCGCAGGCGCTCGCGCAGGCGGTGCGCGAGCGTGGCCTGTTGTTCCTGCTCACCCACACCTACGCGGGATACCCCATGGTGCGTCAGGCGCGCGAGATGGTGGCCGCCGGCGAACTGGGTGAGCTGCGCATCGTGCAGGTGGAGTACGCGCAGGACTGGCTGGGCGAGCCGGTCGAACAACAAGGCAACAAGCAGGCCGAGTGGCGCGCCGACCCGAGCCGCGCCGGTCCGGCCGGTGCACTGGGCGACATCGGCACACACGCCTACCACCTGGCGCGATATGTAAGCGGCCTGGCCGTGGAAGAACTGTCGGCTGAACTCACCACCTTCGTGCCCGGCCGAGCGCTGGACGACCACGTGCAGGCCATGCTGCGTTTCAACGGTGGCGCGCGCGGCATGCTGTGGGCCAGCCAGGTGGCCAGCGGTGCCTGCAACGCCCTGCGCCTGCGCGTGTATGGCACGCGCGCCTCCCTGCATTTTGATCAGGAGCAGCCCGAGTTCCTGAACTTCGCTCCGCTGGGCGGCCCGGTGCGGCAACTGCGCCGGGGCATGGCACCGCAGACCAACGCCAGCCGCATTCCGGCCGGCCACCCCGAGGGCTACTTTGAAGCCTTCGCCGAGCTCTACCGCGATTTCGCGCGCGCATGGCGCGGAGGAGACAGCCCGAACATGCCCGGCCTGCCGGATGGGCTGGACGGCATGGCCTTCATCGAGGCCGTGCTGAGCAGCCACAAGCAAAACGCGCGCTGGGTGCGGCTGGGCGTTTAAGCCAGGCGCTCGATCAGCGCCATCGCCGCAGCCGGGGCGCGCTCCTTCGCGCCACTGATGAAATACATGAACACGTCCCGAGCCTTGGCCTTCTTGCCGACAGCTTCGACACGGGGCACGTCGGCGGGCTCACCGCCTGTGGCCCAGGTCTTCGCCGCCTCGGCCCAGCGGTCCAGTGCCTTGGGCGCATAGCCCGTCTTCACCTTCGAGTCGGTGCGCATCAAGCGCGCATAGACGAAATCGCCCGTGAGGTCGGCGAACGAGGGGTAGTCGTCGGAGTCGGTGAACACCGTGGCGCACCGGTGCTTGCGCGCGAGCGCGAGGTAGGCCGGGTCCATGAAGCTGATGTGCCGCACGTCCAGCGCGTGGCGCAAGGGCAGGCCATCCACCTCGCGCGGCAGCAGTTTCAGGAATGCCTCGAAGTCCACCGGATCAAATGCCTTGGTGGGCGCGAACTGCCACACCAGCGGCCCGAGTTTGGGGCCGAGCTCGCTCAAGCCGCTGCCCACGAAACGTTCGATGGATTCGCCTGCCTCCGCCAGCACCCGGCGGTTGGTGGTGAAGCGGTTGGCCTTCAGGGAAAACATGAAGCCTTCGGGTGTCTCGTCGCGCCACTTGGCAAAGGTGGGCGGCTTGAAGGTGCTGTAGTAGGTGCCGTTGACCTCGATCGCGCTCAGCTGCGTGCTGGCATAGGCCAGTTCCTTGCTGTGCGCCAGGCCCTTGGGGTAGAAGTTGTCGCGCCAGGGCTCGTAGGTCCAACCGCCCACGCCCGACCGGATCGCGCCCGAGGATGCCTTCTTGCTGGTGGCCATGCCGTCTCCTGCGGAAAAAACGTCTGCAACTCTACAAGATGACCGACTCGGTGGGGCGATTTCCCCGGGCACGCCATTTGCTCCAGCAGTGGCTATGGCTCAGTTACCCCCCACCCTTCAACACGCCGTGCTGGCCGGCGATCCCTCGATCCGGGCCCGCAAGGTGGCCATCCTGGTCGCGCACGGCATCGTCGGCAAAAGCGCCGTGGGCCTGCACGCCACCTTGCTCGCCCTCGGTGCCCAACCCTGTTTCGTCGCGCCCCGGATCGGCCCGGTGAAGACCGTGGACGGGGTGTTCGTCGACGCGGAGGCTTCGCTGCAGATCGAACCCGGCTTCCTGTTCGACGCGCTGGCCCTGCCCGATGGCGACGAAGGGGTGCAAGCCTTGGCGCGCGACACCCACACACTGGACTTCATCCGTGACCAGCACCGCAGCGGCAAGGCCATCCTGGCCATGCCCGCATCCCGCGCGCTGCTCGACGCGGCGGGCGTGTCCCTGACGCTGCCGTCGGGACAGGCGGACCCGGGGCTGGTCGTCGGTCACGACGCCACGGCCTTCGTGCAGGCCATCGTGCGCGACCGCCATCCCGGGCGCCACATCGAATCCCGGTGATCCGGGGGGTCGTTACCATGGTCATCCTTTGTCGCGGGCCCAGGGCCCTGCGGCAAGCCATGGACTTCAAACGCCTTCTCCGCCATCGCCATGACCGCACCCATCCCCCTGCCACATGCGTTCGCGCCCACCGGCCGCCTTCGCGCCTCCATCAACCTGGGCAACCCCATCCTCGCCAACAGGAACCCGGCCACCGGGCAGCCGTTCGGCGTCTCCGTGGACCTCGCACAAAGCCTGGCGCAACGGCTCGGGGTCGATGTCGAGCTGGTCGTGTATGACACCGCCGGCCAATCGGTCGAGGCGGTGAGGAACGGTGCGGCCGACGTCGGCTTCTTCGCGATCGACCCGCTGCGTGGGGAAGGCATCCACTTCACCGCGCCCTACGTGCTGATCGAAGGCAGCTACCTGGTGCGCAACGAATCTCCTTTGCAGAACAACGACGAGGTGGACCAGCCGAGCACGCGGGTCACCGTGGGCAAGGGCAGCGCATACGACCTGTTTCTTTCCCGCGAGCTTCAACGCGCGGAGATCGTGCGCGTGGGCAGTTCGCAAGCCGTGGTCGATGAATTCGTGCGCCAGGGGCTGGACGTGGCGGCCGGTGTGCGGCAGCAGCTGGAGCAGGACCAGAAGCGCCACCCCGGCTTGCGGCTGTTGCCCGGCCGCTTCATGGTGATCCAGCAGGCCATGGGCTTGCCGAAGGAACGCGGCGCCGACGCAGCGCACTACCTGCACCGCTTCGTGGAAGACATGAAGTCTTCGGGCTTCGTGGCCACCTCCTTGAACCAGCACGGCATCCAGGGCGCTACGGTGGCCCCGGCCGGACCGCACGCCGCCCCATGAAAGACGTTCTCCCTGCCTCGGCCCACCCCTTCATCGCCGTCATCACCATCGCCCTGCAGATCGCGCTGATCGTCTTCGTGGCGCTGCTGCTGCGCTCCCTGCTGCACCGCCTGATCACCCGCGTGGGCGAGGACAAACGGCTGCCCCTGGAGTTCGTGATCGGTGGCCGGCGCGTGGTCACTTTCCTGCTGTTTGGCGCCGCCCTGTTGCTGGTGCTGGACCGCGTGGGCGTTTCTGGCATGGTGATCTGGACCGCGTTCACCGGCTTCGCCACCGTGGGCGCCATCGCCTTCTTCGCGGCCTGGAGCGTGCTCTCCAACATCTTCTGCGCGGTGCTGATCTTCACTTCGCGCCCGTTCGGCCTGCGCGACCGCATCGAGCTGCTGGAAGGTGGTGACAAGCCCGGGCTGGCCGGCGAGGTGATGGACATCAACCTGATCTACACCACGCTGCGGGAAGACACCGCCCCTGACGCGGAGCCTTCCTACCTGCGTGTGCCCAACAGCCTGTTCTTCCAGCGCACCACACGCTTGCGCACGCGCGAGTCGGTGGTGCGTTCGCTGCTGGACTGAGCGGCGCTTACGGCCTGGCGGCCGCCAGCACCTCACGCACGCGCGCGGCATGCGGAATGGGCGCCACCGCGCCATAGCCCTCGGTGGAGAGCGCCGCCACCGTGGCCGCGTAGTGCCCTGCGGTGCGCACGTCGTCGCCGGCCACCAGGCGCGCCACGAAAGCACCGCCGAAGGCATCGCCCGCGCCGGTGGCATCCACCGGCTGGCAGCGCGCCGGGGCGATGCGGTGGCGCTCGCTGGCGGTTGCCACGATCGCGCCCTGCTCACCCATCTTGAGCGCCACGGTCTTCGCGCCCAGGCGCAGGCAGTGGTCCACCAGCGCGTCGGGATCGCGCAGGCCGGTGATGGCGACCACGTCGTCGTAGCTGGGCAGGCAGATGTCGCTCAAACCGATCACATCCGTCATGACCGCCCGCGCGCGCTCCACCGACCACAGCTTGAGCCGCAGGTTGGTGTCGAACGACACCCAGGCACCGGCGGCGCGCGCGCATTCAATGGCCGCGTAACCGGCATCGCACGCCCCGGGCGAGATCGCCAGCGAAATGCCCGAGAGGTGCAGCACGCGCGCGGCCTCGATCGGCGCTCGCGGCAGCGTGGCGGGCGTGAGCCGGCTCGCCGCCGAGCCGCTGCGGAAGAAGCTGAAATGGTGACCACGCTGATCGTGCGTCACGAAGTAGATGGCGCTGAAGGCCGCCGGGTCGGTGAGCACGTGGCGGTGGTCCACGCCCTCCTCGTCCCACAGACGGCGCAACAGGGCGCCGTAGGGGTCGTCGCCGAGCGCGCTCACGTAGGCCACGCGCGCGCCCTGGCGGGCGGCGGCGATGGCGAAGTTGGAGGTGTCGCCACCGAAACCCTGCAGGTAGCTGCGGCCCCCGTTCTCCCCGGTCTGGTTGAACTCGACCATGGCCTCGCCGAAGGCCACGATCTGCGCGGCCCCGGCGCTGCCAGGCGCCTCAGATGCGGCCATATTTGGCCAGCCCCTTGCGCAGCGACTTCTCGGCCATGATGAGCTTGGCCTGCTCCAGCTCGCGCTCATCGATCTCGCGCGAGGCGGCCAGCACTTCGGCGGCCTGAGCGCGCGGCACCACAACCACGCCGTCCACGTCGCCCACCATGATGTCGCCGGGGTGCACCACGATGCCACCCACGCGCACCGGCACCTGCGAGGCCACCGTCTTGTAGCGGCCCAACGTGGTGCCCGGGCTCACGTCGCGGGCATACACGGGGAAGCCGTAGTCGCGCCGGATCTCGACGAGGTCGCGCACGCCGCCATCAAGCACCGCACCGGCATGGCCGTTGGCCACGGCACCGGCCGTCATGAGGCCGCCCCACACCGCCACGTCGGGCTGGCCACCTTCGATGGAGATCACGATCACGCTGCCCGGTTCGGCTTCGTCGATCAGGTCCAGCGCGTGCTGGGGCGGCACGAACTCATCGGTCGCCGATTCGAGCACGGTGGCGGCCGGGCCGCAGATGCGCTTGTCGTTGATGCGCGGCTTGATGGGCGTGTCCATGTAGCCGCGCTTGCCGCAGACCTTGTCCACCGCGTCGGCCACCGAGGCCACAGCCACCTGGTTGAAGCCGTCGATCAGCTCCTTCAAATCCTTGTTCATCGTTTCTCCGTTCAATCAAAAAATCACCAGCGGTTGAGCCAGTGCAAGGGTTGTTCTCCGCGCAGGACGCGCACCGCCTCCTGCGCCGTCTTGAGCTGCAGTTCGCGCATGGCCTCTTCGCTGTACCAGCCCATGTGGTTGGTCACGACCACGTTGTCCAGGCCAAACAGCGGGTGTGCACCCGGCGGTTCCTGCTCGAACACGTCCAGCCCCGCGCCGAGGATGCGGCGCTCGCGCAAGGCCTCGTACAGCGCCTGCGTGTCCACCAGGCCGCCGCGCGCCGTGTTCACCAGGAGGGCGGTGGGCCGCATGAGCGCAATGCGCCGCGCGTCCACCATGTGTTTCGTGTGGTCGTTCAGCGGCGCGTGCAGCGAGATCACGTCGGCCTCGGCGAACAGGGTGTCGAGGTCGGTGCGCTCCACGCCCGGGGGCATGTCGGTCTTGGGGTCGTGCACCAGCACGCGACCAAAGCCGAAGCCCGCGAGCTTGTCCAGGGTCATGCGCGCGATGCGGCCGAAACCCACCAGGCCCAGCGTGCGCCCGCGCAAGCGAACCATGGGCTGCAGCACGCCGGTGGACCAGCGGCCCGCGCGCACCTCGGCGTCGTGCAAGCCGATGCGGCGCGAGACCGCCAGCGCCAGTGCCACGGCCTGCGAGCTGACCTCGTCGGTGCCGTAGTCGGGCACGTTGGCCACCATGATCCCTCGCTCGCGTGCGGCAGCCTGGTCGATGTTGTCCACGCCGATGCCGTAGC
>Ga0247738_10000962_pt1 | contig 10631 bp, 7 predicted proteins | sample UWRJL013104B2_FD_180936 | JGI IMG/M metagenome (GOLD analysis project Ga0247738, IMG submission 180936) | Plant litter microbial communities from Arlington Agricultural Research Station in Wisconsin, United States - UWRJ-L013-104B-2 | ecosystem: Environmental > Terrestrial > Plant litter >...
GGCTACGACGGCCCCATCTCGGTGGAGTGGGAGGATGCCGGAATGGATCGCCTCGTCGGCGCCCCCGAAGCCCTCGAGTTCGTTCGCCGTCTCGCCTTCGACGCACCGACCACGGCCTTCGACGCAGCTTTCAGCACACGCACCGATTAGCGAGAGGAGGGGCACGTGGTAATCACCGACCCTCCGCTCTTCGCTGCGTCGTCGAGTCCGAGTGACACAACCCGGCGGGCGAACCTGTCGCTCGTGCTGTCGCTCGTGCATCACCGTGGTGCGCTCAGCCGCGCCGAGCTGACGCGGGCGACAGGCCTCAACCGCTCGACCATCGCCACGCTCGTCGGGCACCTCGTCGACCTCGGACTCGTCTATGAGGCGGCCGCTCTCGCCACGAGCCAGATCGGGCGACCGAGCCCGATGGTGCATCCGACGTCGTCCACGGCAGCGATCGCGGTCAACCCGGAGGTCGACGCGATCACGGTCGGGCTGGTCGGGCTGGGCGGAGAGGTGATCCGCAAGATCCGCATGCCAACGCAGCAGGCGCCATCCGCCATCGAGGTCGCGAACATCACGGCCGCGATCATCGAGGGCATGCGCACCGAGCTCGAATCGCGTTACCGCATCGTGGGCATCGGCGTCGCCGTGCCCGGTCTGACCCGCGCTGAGGACGGCGTCGTCAGCTACGCCCCGCACCTCGGCTGGCGCGATGAGCCCATCGCGGCGCTCATCGGCGACGCGAGCGGATATCCCACCAGCGCCGCCAACGATGCCTCACTCGGCGCGGGGGCCGAGCTGCTGTTCGGCGCCGGAGTCGGCTGCCAGGACCTCGTCTACCTCAACGGCGGCCCCAGCGGCATCGGCGGCGGCGTGATCAGCGGCGGAGTGCTGCGCACCGGCCGCAACGGCTACGCCGGCGAGCTGGGCCACACCCTTGTCGTCTCGGATGGCGCCAGCTGCCACTGCGGCGCGGTCGGCTGCCTCGAGGCAGAGATCTCGCTCGCCCGCCTGCAGCAGCTCGTCGGCCTCGAGGGCGCCGACATCGACGAGGTCGAGCGTGCGCTGCACAACGGGGATGCCGCCGTCGTGCTGCCCGAGGTGCACCGCCAGCTCGACCACCTCGCGGTCACGCTGCGCAACGCGGTCAACGTCTTCAACCCGGAGCGCATCATCCTCGGCGGGTTCCTCGCGACGATCTTCTCGATCGACCCGTCCCGGCTGATCGACGCGGTGCAGTCGCGCGCGCTGCACGGCCCCGGAGAGCTCGTGCAGGTGTCTCGCGCGGTGCTCGGCAGCAACCTGCTGATGATCGGCGCCGCAGAGCTCGTGTTCGCGAGCGTGCTCGCCGACCCCCTCGCGTTGGCGGGCCAGCCGGTAGCCTGAGCGTGTGTCCGACGCCACCCTCGGCCGCGTGAGTGCGCGCGGCAACAACCTCGACCAGGTGCGTCGCCGCAATCTCTCGATCGTTCTCACCCTGGTGCACGAGCGCCACGGCCTTTCGCGCGCAGAGCTCACCCGTGCCACCGGGCTGAACCGCTCCACGGTTGCCGCGCTCGTCGCGGAGCTGGTCGAGCTCGGGCTGGTGCTCGAGGGCGCACCCGACCCGACCAACCTGGTCGGGCGTCCGTCGTCGACCGTGCTGCCGAATCCCGCCACCGTCGCGGTGACGGTGCACCCCGAACTGGATGCCGTCGTCGTCGGCCTCGTCGCCCTCGGCGGCACCGTCACGCGCCGCATTCGCTACGACACCGTGCGGGTGCCGACCGCCCAGGAGGTCGTCAACATCGTCTCGGCCATCGTCGAGGGGATGCGGGGTGAGCTCACGACCAGCTTTCGCACCGTGGGCATCGGCCTCGCCATCCCCGGTCTGGTGCGCACGAGCGACGGTGTCGTCAGCATCGCCCCGCACCTCGGCTGGACCGACGAGCCCGTCGCGCGCCTGCTCGAGCAGGCGACCGGCTACCCGGTCGTGTCGGCCAACGACGCGACCATCGGCGCGATCGCCGAGAGCACCTTCGGCGCGGGCCGCGGCGTCGACGAACTGATCTACCTCAACGGCGGCGCGAGCGGCATCGGCGGCGGGGTGGTGATGGCCGGCCAGCTGCTGGGCGGCGCGTTCGGCTTCGCGGGGGAGCTCGGGCACACGCTCGTCAACAGCGCCGGGGGTGAATGCCACTGCGGCGCCAGCGGGTGCCTCGAGACCGAGGTGTCGCGGGGTCCGCTGCTCGAGGCCTGTGGTCTCGGGGTGGCGCAGGCCGACCAGCTCGACGATGTGCTTGCCGCCCGCTATGCCGACAGCGCCTCTGTGCGTGAGCTGGTCGACCGCCAGATCGGCTACCTGGGCATCGCGCTGCGGGGGGCAATCAACATGTTCAACCCGGCGCTCATCGTGCTCGGCGGCTTTCTCGGCTCGCTCTACCGTGCTGCTCCGGAGACTCTCGAGCGTGCGGCCTTCTCGACCGCGATGCTGGGGTCGCGTGACGGCGTGCGCATCGAGCGGGCGCAGCTCGGCGGTGACATCCTCACGGTTGGTGCGGCGGAGCTCGTCTTCGCGCCGCTGCTCACCGACCCGACCACCGTCGTAGGCTCTGCACCGTGATGACGAGCTGGCCGGTACTGCACGAGGGCCTGCGGCGCGTGCTGCGTGAGCTGATCATCCACGGCGCGCAGTCGCGCGTCGACATGGCGCGCAAGCTCGACGTGTCGCGGGCGAACCTGTCGCGACTAGCGCGCGAGCTGCTTGATCTCGGCCTCGTCTCCGAGGGCGCGGCGCAGCACAGCCAGAGTCGCGGGCGGCCCGCCGAGCTGCTGCACCTGGAGCCGGGTGCTGCCCACTTCGTCGGCATCAAGCTCACGGGCGACCACCTGTATGCCGTGCTCACCGACCTCGCCGCGCAGGTGCTCGACGAGCGCACCGAGCGCCTCGAGTCGCGCGAGCCAGAGGCCGTCGCCGACCAGATCGCCCGCGCGGCCGACGAGCTCTTCGCGGGCCGCTCCCTGCCTGCCGCCGTCGGCGTCTGCCTCGCCGGCAACGTGCTCGAGCGTGACGGGGTTCGGCTGGTCGAGCAGTCGCACTTTCTCGGCTGGGAGTCTGCGGCACTGGCAGGCCTCATTGAGGCCCGGATGCCGCACCGCGTCTCGATTGCCAACGACGTCGTCGCCCTCACGGCCGCCCACCACTGGTTCGGAGCCGGGGTCGGCCACGCCTCCCTCGTGGTCTACGGACTCGGCGCGGGCATCGGCTCCGGCATCGTCATCTTCGACGAGGTGATGACCGGGGCGAACGGCCGCGCCGGTCACATCGGGCACGCCCGACTGCAGGCCGAGGGGCGCACGTGCGAGCTCGGTCACACGAATTGCGTGCACAGTTTCGTGACGATGGGGTCGATCTCGCACAACGCCGGAACCGGCGACGACTACTTCGCCGCGCTCGGTGCCGCGAGGGCGGGGGAGCCCGCGGCGGTGCGCGCCTTCGCGCTCGCCGCCCGTGCGCTCGGCATTGTGATCGCCGACGCCGTCAACGCGATCGACCCAGAGAAAGTGCTGGTCACGGGTGAGGGAGTCGACATGATGGAGCTCGCGCCGAACGACCTGTCTGCGGGTCTCGCCGACCATCTCGAGCAGGTTGATCCGACCGGCGTCGTCATCGAGAGACCTCCCTTCACCTTCTCGCACTACGCACGAGGAGCGGCCATCACGGCCATGCGCGACCTCATCTGATTCTGGAAACGCATTTTGTTGCAACACTTGACAAAATCGCGGAACGTGCCAAAACTATCCCTGCGCCGCTATCTCGGTGCGAGTGTTCTCACGTTCATCAAGGGAGATTGACAATGCGTTCAAAGCTGATCGCATCCGCAGCGCTTCTGGCTGCCGCGAGCATCGTGCTCGCCGGATGCACCTCCGAGGGGTCGTCGGAAGACGACAACACCCTCACCCTCTGGCACTTCGAAAGTGCCGACAGCGCCATGGGCAAGGCATGGGATGCCGCCATCGAGACCTTCGAGAAAGAGACCGGCGCGACGGTCAAGTTCGAGGAGAAGAGCTTCGAGCAGATTCGCTCGACCGCGAGCCAGGTGCTCAACTCGGACGCCGCTCCCGACATCCTCGAGTACAACAAGGGCAACGCCACGGCCGGCCTCCTCGCCAGCCAGGGCCTGCTGATGAACCTCGACGACGCGTATGAGACCTACGGCTGGGGCGACAAGCTCGCGACCTCGCTGCAGACCACCGCGCGCTACGACGAGAACGGCGTCATGGGATCGGGCAGCTACTACGGCGTTCCGAACTACGGCGAGTTCACGATGATGTACTACAACCAGGACATGTTCGACCAGTACGGCATCGAGATTCCGACCGACATGGACAGCTTCGAGGCAGCACTCGCGGCCTTCAAGGCGCAGGGCATCACCCCGCTCGCCGAGTCCGCCGCGGAGTACCCCCTCGGCCAGCTGTTCTACCAGCTCGCACTGAGCAAGGCCGACCGCCAGTTCGTCAACGACTACGAGCTCTACGAGAACCCGGTCGACTGGCAGGGCCCGGAGCTCACCTACGCGGCAGAGACCATCGCCGACTGGGTTGACAAGGGCTACATCTCGAAGGACTCCTCTGGCCTCAAGGCCGAGGATGCGGGCGTGAGCTTCATCAACGGCACCTCGCCGATGTTCTACTCGGGCAGCTGGTGGTACGGCCGCTTCCAGAACGACATCACGTTCAACTGGACCTCGGGCCTCTACCCGGAGGGTGACCTCACCCCCGGATCCTCCGGCAACATCTGGGCGATCCCGGCCAACGCCAAGCACGCCGACCTCGCTGAGAAGTTCATCGACATCACCATGCGCCCCGAGATCCAGGCGATCATCGGCAACAACGGTGGTGTTCCGGTCGCGGCCGACGAGGCAGACATCACCGACCCGAAGAGCAAGGAGCTCATCGCGAGCTTCAACACGGTCAACGAGCGCGATGGGCTCTCGTTCTACCCCGACTGGCCCACGTCGACCTTCTACGACCAGCTCAACGCTGCTCTGCAGGAGCTCGTCAACGGCACGACGACGCCCAAGGAGTTCTTGACGCAGTTGGGAACCCAGTACGACGAAGGGGTGGCGGACATCGTCGGCTAGTCCGACCCCGCACCCCTCACGGGTGGGCGGCTCCGCGTGGGAGTCGCCCACCCGTGAACCTCAGATCACGTACGAGAACCAACCGAGGAAATCCCATGGCCACACTGCCCGCACAACTGCGGCCCGAGGGCACCCGAGAGGTGCGCCGGCACCGCACGGATGAGAGCCTGCTTCCAGGCGCCCGCTCGCGCGGCTTCTGGCTCTACCTCATTCCCGGTCTCGTGCTCTTCACGGTGATCATCCTCGTTCCCTTCGTGTGGAACGTGTACCTCAGCTTCACCAGCTACCGGGGCATCAAGCCGCCGGAGTGGATCGGCCTCGACAACTGGGTCAAGCTTCTCGGCGACGAGAAGTTCTGGATCTCGTTCCAGAACAGCATCGCCATGATCGTCGCCATGGTGGTCGTCCCCACCCTGCTCGGCCTTGTTCTCGCGGCGATCCTGTTCGACGTGGTCGGCAAGAAGTTCGGCGGCCGGGTCGCCAGCTTCCTTCGCGCCACCTACTACCTTCCCCAGATCCTGCCGATCGCCGTCGCCGCGGTCGTGATCGGCTGGATCCTGCGCGCCGATGACGGCGCCCTCAACCAGGTGCTCGAGGCGGTCGGCCTCGGCAGCCTCTCGCATAACTGGCTCGGCAGCCCCGACACCGCCCTTCTCAGCATCATGGTGGTCATGGTCTGGGTGCAGCTCGGCTATCCCGTGGTCATCTTCATGGCGGCCCTGCAGCGCGTCGACCCGGAGCTCTACGAGGCCGCGTCGCTCGACGGAGCCAACTGGTGGCAGCGCTTCAGCTCCATCACCGTTGCGATCATTCGCCCGGAGATCTTCGTGGTCACCCTCACCTGCACGATCGCGGCCCTCAAGGTCTTCGGCCCCGTCTACACGCTCACCCGTGGCGGTCCCGGAACCTCGACAATCGTGCCCAGCTACTACTCGTACAGCGAGTTCTTCCAGAGCCAGCAGGTCGGCTACGGCGCGACCATCGCGACCGCCCTGACGATCATCGTGGTCGTGCTGACAATCGGCTTCATTCAGGCCCAGAACTGGGTCGAGCGCAAGGAGCGTGAAATCTGATGGTCTCCCGTCGTCAATGGACGGACTGGCTTGTGCTGGCTGCCATCATCATCGGGGCGATCGTGGTGATCCTGCCCTTCCTGCTCATCCTGGTCAACTCGTTCAAGAGCCCCTCGGACTACGCGAACAACGGCGCGCTCTCGTGGCCGACGACCTTCTACACCGACGGCATTGCGGCGTTCTGGGAGCGGGTCAACTTTCCGGCGAAGCTGGGCAACAGCATCCTCATCGCCGGACTGGTTTCGATCTTCGCGGTGATGGTCTCGGTGCTGAACGCGTACGCGATCGGCATCGGGCGCATCAAGGGGCGCACCTGGATCATCATCCTGTTCCTGGTGGCCAACACGATCCCGCAGGAGGCGCTGCTCTACCCGCTGTACTTCATGTTCAAGCAGGTGGGCCTCTACGACAACATCTGGTCTGTCATCATCACCTTCACCGTCATCCAGAGCGCTTTCGGCACCTACCTTCTCTCGTCGGTGTTCAGCACCTTCCCCAAGGAGGTGCTCGAGGCAGCAGCGCTGGATGGGGCGAGCCGCTTCCAGATTCTCTGGCGCGTGATCGTTCCGATCAGTCGTCCGACGATCTCGGTCCTCCTTGTCTTCTTCTTCATCTGGACGTGGAACGAGTTCCTCATTCCGCTCACCTTCCTCGTGAGCAACGACAACCAGACGGTGCCCGTGGCGATCGCAACCCTGCAGGGCCAGCGCCTCATGGACGTGACGACGACCAGCGCATCGGCACTGCTCGGACTCATCCCGACGCTCCTCTTCTTCCTCATCTTCCAGCGCACCCTCACTCGCGGCATCACCGCGGGTGCGGTCAAGTAGTTAGGCACCACCCGTGAAGTTCACCGACGGCTTCTGGCAGCTTCGACCCGGAGTCGACATCGACTACGCGGCCGAGAGTTACGAGATCACCACCGAGGGCGGCGCGATCACCGTGCTCGCGCCGACCAAGGTCATCGAGCGTCGCGGCGACGTGCTCAACCGCTCCGCCCTCATGCTGACGATCGACTCACCCCTCGCGGGTGTGGTGCGGGTGCGCTCGCAGCACTTCACCGGGGCGGCTGCTCCGCGCCGCTTCGACCTGCTCGGCGCGGATGGCGCCCCCGGCAGCACCGTCACCGTCGATTCCGACGGGGCGACCCTCACCACCGGCACCCTGTCGGTGCGCGTGAGCGCCGGTGACCCGTTCAGCGTCGAGTTCGTCTCGGGCGGAAAGCGCCTCACCGGCCTCGGCCACAAGTCGATCGGCCACGTTCGGCTCAGCGAGAGCGCCGAGGTCGACCCGGGCCCGAGCGGCAACGCGCGCGAGCGCGCCGCGGGCCCCCGCTCAACCGAGTACAGCCTCGCCCAGCTCGACCTCGGTGTCGGCGAGCTCGTCTACGGTCTCGGCGAGCGCTTCGGACCGCTCGTGAAGAACGGCCAGTCGGTCGAGATCTGGAACGCCGACGGCGGCACCTCGAGCGAGCAGGCCTACAAGAACGTGCCGCTCTACCTCAGCAACCGCGGCTACGGCGTGCTCGTCAACGACACCGGCCACGTCTCCTTCGAGCTCGGCAGCGAGGCGGTGGAGCGCGTGCAGTTCTCCGTGGCGGGAGGCGACGTCGAGTTTCTCGTCATCGACGGCCCGACCCCGAAGGACGTGCTCAGCACGTACACCGCGCTGACCGGTCGTCCCGCGAAGGTTCCGGCGTGGTCCTACGGTCTGTGGCTCTCGACCAGCTTCACGACCGACTACGACGAGGCCACCGTCATGAGCTTCATCGACGGCATGGCCGAGCGCGACCTGCCGCTCAGCGTCTTCCACTTCGACTGCTTCTGGATGCGCGAGTTCGCCTGGTGCGACTTCGAGTGGGACCCGCGGGTCTTTCCCGACCCTGAGGGCATGCTCGGGCGCCTGCACGCGAAAGACCTGCGCGTCTGTGTCTGGATCAACCCCTACATCGGCCAGCGCTCGTCGCTGTTCGCCGAGGCTGCCGACGCGGGCTACCTGCTCAAGAACCCTGCTGGGGATGTCTGGCAGTGGGACCTCTGGCAGGCCGGTATGGCCCTCGTCGACTTCACCAACCCCGAGGCGACCGCCTGGTTCAAGGACAAGCTGCGGGTGCTCATCGCGCAGGGAGTCGACTGCTTCAAGACGGACTTCGGCGAGCGCATTCCCCTCGAGGTCGCCTACGCCGACGGCTCGGCCCCCGATCGCATGCACAACTGGTACACCCAGCTGTACAACAAGGCAGTGTTCGAGGTGCTGCAGGAGGAGCGCGGCGAGGGCGACGCCCTGCTGTTCGCGCGCTCCGCGACCGCCGGCGGCCAGCAGCTGCCCGTGCACTGGGGCGGGGACTCCACCTCGACCTACGCCTCCATGGCCGAGACCCTGCGCGGTGGCCTCTCGCTCGCGCTCAGCGGCTTCGCGTTCTGGAGCCACGACATCGGGGGCTTCGAGGGAACCCCGGACGCCGGCGTCTTCAAGCGCTGGACCGCCTTCGGCTTGCTCTCGAGCCACAGCCGCTTTCATGGCTCGAGCTCGTACCGGGTGCCGTGGAACTTCGACGACGAGGCCGTGGAGGTCACGCGCGTCTTCAGCAAGCTCAAGCTGCGCCTCATGCCCTACCTCTATGCCGCCGGCATCGAGGCGTCGGAGACGGGCACCCCGGTCATGCGGCCGATGCTGCTCGAGTTCCCGGGCGACCCCGCGGTCGACTACCTCGACCGCCAGTACATGCTCGGCCGCGACCTGCTCGTCGCGCCGGTGTTCAGCGAGGACGGCGTCGTCGACTTCTACCTCCCGGCCGGCACCTGGACCAACTGGTTCACCGGCGAGCGGGTAGTCGGCGGAGTCTGGCGCCGTGAGACGCACGGCATGCTCAGCCTGCCGCTGTACGTGCGTGAGGGCGCGGTCATCCCGGTCGGTGCGCGCGACGACCGTCCCGACTACGACTACCTCTCGGGGCTGACCGTGGTGCTCGGGGCGCCCGGCGAGAACCGCACAGTGACGGTGACGACGCCGGAGGGCGCGGCCGCGACCTTCGAGGTCGAGTGGGCGGAGGCATCCGTCACGGTCCGGGGGAGCGCTCCCACGTTTGCGATAATGGAGGTGGCTGGAACCCCGGTCGACTCCTCGAACGGACAGGCCACCACCGCATCGTGAGCACGTACGACTACCGCGAGAGCGGCCTCGTCTTTCCTCCGAACTTTCTCATCGGATCGGCCACCGCGTCGTACCAGATCGAGGGAGCAACCGAGGAGGACGGCCGCGGCCCGAGCATCTGGGACACCTTCAGCCGCACCCCGGGCAAGGTCGTCAACGGCGACACCGGCGACGTTGCCGACGACCACTACCACCGCCTGGATGACGACCTCGATCTCATGAAGCGCCTCGAGCTCGAGGCCTACCGCTTCTCGATCGCGTGGCCACGGATTCAGCCCACGGGGTCGGGCGCCGCGAACGAGAAGGGGCTCGCCTTCTACAGCCGCCTCGTCGACGGTCTGCTCGAGCGGGGAATCCGCCCGATCGCCACCCTCTACCACTGGGACCTTCCTCAGCAGCTCGAGGATGACGGCGGCTGGCCCGCCCGCGACACCGCCAAGCGATTCGCCGACTACGCCGCCATCGTCGGCGAGGCCCTCGGCGACCGCGTGCACACGTGGACGACCCTCAACGAGCCGTGGTGCTCTGCCTACCTCGGCTATGGCAACGGCGGCCATGCCCCGGGCCGCACGAATGGCGCCGACGCGCTCGCCGCGGTGCACCACCTCAACCTCGCGCACGGGCTTGGCCTGCAGGCGCTGCGCAGCGTGGTCGCGAAGGACGACGCCGAGTACTCGGTGACGCTCAACTTTCACGTGCTGCGCCCCGGAGACGACAACGCCGAGGATGCGGTGCGCCGCATCGACGCGCTCGCCAACCGCGCCTTCACCAGCCCCATGCTCAACGGCCAGTATGACTACGACCTGCTGGAGGACACGGCGGACGTCACCGACTGGCAGTTCGTGCAGCCGGGCGACCTCGATGTGATCAAGCAGCCCATCGACTTTCTCGGCGTCAACTACTACTCGACCGCGACCGTGCGCACCTGGGACGGCCGCAGCCCGCGGCAGACCTCCGACGGCCACAAGCCCTCGACCGGCAGTGCGTGGCCGGGCAGCGACGAGGTCGAGTTTCTGCAGCAGGAGGGCCCGTACACGGCCATGGGCTGGAACATCGCGCCCGACGGCCTCGAGACCCTGCTCGTGGATCTCAGCGAGCGCTTCCCGACGACACCGCTGGTGATCACCGAGAACGGCGCGGCCTTCGACGACGAGGTTGTGGACGGCCGGGTCAAGGATGACGAGCGCGTGGACTACCTTCGCCGTCACTTCGTTGCCGCCCATCGGGCCATCGCGCGCGGCGTCGACCTGCGCGGCTACATGGTCTGGTCGCTGCTCGACAACTTCGAGTGGGG
>Ga0247738_10000963_pt1 | contig 10622 bp, 8 predicted proteins | sample UWRJL013104B2_FD_180936 | JGI IMG/M metagenome (GOLD analysis project Ga0247738, IMG submission 180936) | Plant litter microbial communities from Arlington Agricultural Research Station in Wisconsin, United States - UWRJ-L013-104B-2 | ecosystem: Environmental > Terrestrial > Plant litter >...
TGAATTAGAAAAATAGTAGAATTTAAATATATTTTAAAATGAAAAATAATAGAAAGCAAGGTTATTTTATGTCGGTTTTATTAGTTTGCGCCATGGCTTTTACAAGTTGTAAAGTGATTTCGCAGGAACCTTCAAAAAAGGAAATAGTTATTTCTAAAGATTTAAAATGGTCTGATAAAATGGCTCTAACGTTGATGAAACGTCATCCTGAGGCTTATATGATTGACGATTCTAAAAAACCGAAGTGGGACTATGTTCACGCCCTGGTTTTGCATTCTATAGAAGAACTGAACAAAAAAAATCCAGATCCTCGTTACAAAGCTTACATAAGAGGTTATGTTGATGAATTAGTACAAGCTGACGGAACTATTAAAACCTATGAATTTGATAAATACAATATCGATTTGGTGGTACCGGGACGTTTGCTTTTTGATATTTATGCCGAATCAAAAGAAGATAAATATTTGAAAGCATTACAATTAGTACGTAAACAATTAGCTGAACAGCCAAGAACTGCAAGCGGAGGATTTTGGCATAAACAAATTTATCCAAACCAAATGTGGCTGGACGGTTTGTATATGGGAGAACCATTTTACGCACAATACACGGCTACTTTTGAAGAAGGAAAAAGTTTTGATGATATCGCAAAACAATTTGAATTGATTCAATTACACGCAACAGATCCAAAAACGGGTTTATTATACCACGGTTGGGATGAAAGCAAACAAATGCCATGGGCCAATAAAGAAACAGGAAATTCGCCAAACTTTTGGTCAAGAGCATTAGGCTGGTATATGATGGCTTTGGTTGACGTTCTGGATTATATGCCAAAAGAGCATCCAAAACAAAAAGAATTGGTAAAGTATTTAAACAATGCTTCGGCAGCTTTGGAGAAATTTCAGGATAAAAAATCAGGTTTATGGTATCAGGTTACGGATAAAGGTGGAGAAAAAGGAAATTACCTTGAAGCTTCCGGATCTTCGATGTTTGCTTATGCTTTTGCAAAAGGAGCAAACAAAGGATATTTGCCTTCAAAATATAAAAAACTGGCGAACAAAGCTTTTGATGGCCTGACTAAAGTCTTAATCAAAAAAGTAGACGAAGATGGAGGAATTACATTGACAAATTGTTGTCAGGTTGCAGGTTTAGGCGGTACTCCGTACAGAGATGGATCTTATGATTATTATGTAAACGAAAGAAAAAAAGACAACGATCCTAAAGCAACTGGTCCTTTTATTCTGGCTGCTTTAGAGTTGAATAGATAGTTTAAAGAGTTATGAGTTATTAGTTATGAGTAACACGTAATACGTAACGACAATGAGTCAAGAATAAAGATAAAGTTGTGTCATTTCGACGAAGGAGAAATCACATCCAGAGAGCAACGAACCGAAAATCCGTTATGTGATTTCTCGTTCCTCGAAATGACAAAATATAATTATTGAATTATTTTAATTGCCAAAGAATGAAAAATATAAAAATCATTTTTCTATTATTATCGGTTTTTTCCATAGAAAAGAATTTTGCTCAGGTTTGGGTGCCGGATAATGGAGATGGAACGTATACAAACCCAATAATTCATGCTGATTATTCAGATCCTGATGCCGTTAGGGTAGGTGATGATTTTTATATGACGGCATCGTCTTTTAATTGCATTCCGGGATTGCCAATTTTACATTCTAAAGATTTGGTAAACTGGAAAATTATTGGCTATGCGCTTACCAAACAAATTCCGACCGAAACATTTGATAAAGTGCAACATGGAAATGGCGTTTGGGCACCAAGTATAACCTTTCATAATAATGAATTTTATATTTATTATCCGGATCCTGATTTTGGAATTTATATGATAAAAGCCAAAAAAGCAGAAGGTCCCTGGTCTGAACCTATTTTGGTAAAAGCCGGTTCAGGATTAATAGATCCGAGTCCGTTATGGGATGATGACGGAAAAAATTATCTCGTTCATGCCTTTGCGGGCAGTCGTGCAAAAATTAAAAGTTTGATTGTAGTTTGCACCATGAATATGGAAGGAACAGTTGCTAATAATGACGAAGTTATGGTGATTGACGGGCATGAAAGTGAAGGAACTATTGAAGGGCCAAAATTTTATAAAAGAAACAATTATTATTACATTTTTGCTCCAGCGGGAGGAGTTCCTACAGGATGGCAAACCATTTTAAGATCTAAAAATGTTTTTGGACCTTATGAGACCAAAAAAGTATTAGAGCAGGGAAAAACGAATATAAACGGACCACATCAGGGTGCGTGGATTCAAACGCTAACAGGTGAGGATTGGTTTATACATTTTCAGGATAAAGGTGCTTACGGAAGAATTGTTCATCTTCAGCCCATGAAATGGATAAATGACTGGCCGGTAATGGGACAGGATTTTGATAAAAACGGAATTGGAGAACCGGTTACGACTTATAAAAAACCAAATGTAGGCAAAAAATATCCAATAGAAACTCCTGCAGAATCGGATGAGTTTAATTTGCCGAAATTAGGTTTGCAATGGCAATGGCAGGCAAATGCCCAGATAAATTGGGGATTTCCGACAAGTTTAGGATATTTGAATTTGTTTTGTGTACCAACCATCAAAGAGAGTACTAAGATATTTGAAGCACCAAATTTATTGCTGCAAAAGTTTCCTGCAGAAGAATTTACAACGACAACAAAACTCACTTTTAATGCACGCTTAAATGGAGAATCGACTGGTCTTTTGATAATGGGTTTAGATTACAGTTATTTATGTCTTAAAAATGATAACGGGAAATTATATCTGAATCAGAAAACGGGAACTTTTGATAAAAAAGTTTCTGAAACAGAAACAGCTCCGGTTTTAATAAAAAACAATACCATTTACCTGCGTGTGAAAGTGAAAAAAGGTGGGATTTGTAGTTTTTTCTATAGTTTGGATGATAAAAAATATGAAGCTATTGGAACCGATTTTACATCAAAAGAAGGGAAATGGATTGGTGCCAAAGTTGGACTTTTTGCCTTGAGCGAAAAAGTGACAAATGATTCGGGAAATGTTGCAGTCGATTGGTTTAGAATTACTAAATAAAATGAAAATGATTCAATTAAATAAAACAATATTGGTTTTTCTGTTTGTTGTTAGTTTAGGCCTAAATGCCCAAAACACTTATAAAAACTGGCCAGATGTTATTCGCAAAAACGATGCAGCATGGTTTGCCACAGCAGAAGCGAAAACTATTGCAGAAAATGTATTGCTTTACCAGCGAAATATTGGCGGATGGCCAAAAAATATCCAAATGCAAAATGCACTTACTGAAACAGAAAAACAAAAACTGATTGAGCTAAAAAGTGATTTGCATGAAATAACAACTGATAATGGTGCAACGTGTCAGGAAATGCTTTTTATGTCTAAAATGTATGCTCAGGTTAAGGATGAACGATATAAAGAATCGTTCTTAAAAGGGCTGAATTATTTGCTTGAAGCACAGTATAATAACGGTGGATGGCCGCAGTTTTTTCCATTAAAAAAAGGATATTACACGCACATTACGTACAATGATAATTCGATGGTAAATATTTTGAATATTATGAAAGAAATCAGCGAAGAGTCTGATTATTACAGCATAAAACCATCAAAAGAAATTGTCGGAAAAACTAAAAAATCATTTGATAAAGGAATAGATTGTATTTTAAAAACACAATACAAACAAAATGGTGTTTTAACAGGCTGGTGCGCGCAACATGACGAAGTTACTTTGGCTCCTGCCAATGCCAGAGCGTTTGAATTGGCATCGTTAAGCGGCTTTGAATCGGCAAAAATTGTATTGCTTTTAATGTCAATTGAAAAATCTTCACCTGAAATTATTACTTCGATTAAAAGTGCTCAAGCTTGGTTTGAAAAAACGAAAATCACGAATCTGGAAGAAAAAAGAGTGCTAAATGATGCCGGAAAAATTATAGATAAAAAGATGATTCCAACTACAAATGCAGCTCCAATTTGGGCAAGATTTATGGATTTGGAAACCAATGAACCTTTCTTTTGTGACCGTGACGGAATCAGAAAAAAATCGTTGGATCAAATTGGGTCCGAAAGAAGAAATGGCTACGCCTGGTATTCTGATGCACCAAAAGAAGTATTGAAGAAATATTCGGCCTGGGCCATTAAAAACGGGGTAAAAGTTTCATCTGTTGAGACTTCTTCAAAAAAAAAAGATAATTTCATAACCGTTGCACAAGATGGTTCTGGCGATTTTACTAAAATTCAGGATGCAATAAATGCAAGTCCTTCTTTTCCTTATGAAAAAGTAATCATAAATATAAAAAACGGAACTTATAATGAAAAAGTGCGTATTCCTGAGTGGAATACGCATTTGACATTATTGGGAGAAAGCAAAGAAAACACGATTATTGCTTTTGACGATAACTTTAAGAAAATTAATTTAGGTCGAAATAGTACTTTTTATACGCCTACTGTTTTGGTAGAAGGTGATGATTTTTCGGCATCAAACTTAACCATTAAAAATACTTCGGGAGATAATGGACAGGCAATTGCGTTGTCTGTTGTGGCGAATCGTGCGCAAGTTTCAAATTGTACTATTTTAGGAAATCAGGACACTTTATACTTATCAGGAAAAGAATCAAAACAGTATTTTAAGGATTGTTATATCGAAGGTACAACCGATTTTATTTTTGGAGGTGCTACTGCTTTATTTGAAAATTGTGAAATTAAAAGTATCAAAAGTTCGTATGTTACGGCTGCTTCAACGCCCGAAGGAATTCCGTTTGGATTTGTTTTTAAGAATTGTAAACTCACTGCAAATCCTGAAGCGACGGCCGTTTATCTGGGAAGACCCTGGAGAATTTATGCTAAAACGGTTTTTGTAAATTGCGATATGGGAAAACATATCAAACCGGAAGGCTGGGAAAACTGGTCTAAACCTGATGCTGAAAAAAATGCTTTTTATGCAGAATACAATTGCAAAGGCGAAGGTTTTCAGCCTAAAAACAGGGTTTCATGGTCGCATCAGCTTACTAAAAAAGAAGCTGAAAAATATACAATCGAAAACATTTTAAAAGATTCGATTGCTAATTGGTATTCGAAATAAAAATAAGCCCGCGGATTGCGCGGATTAAACGGGCTTACGCTGATTTTTTATCACTGAAATTTAGAAAATAAACCTGTGGAAAACCGTTTAATCCGTTAAAACCCGTGGACAATATATTAAATAATAAATATGAATTTAAAGTATTTTATCTTTCTGTTGATTTGCATAAGTTCATTTGCACAGAATAGTGAATTTCCAACTGCAAAAGTCGATTCAATTGTGAACAGAATTCAATTGCCTGTTTTTCCTGCATATCAAATAAATGTTGCGAAATTGGGAGCGAAAGGTGATTCTGTAACAAATAATAAAGCTGCATTTGACAAAGCCATGGCATTGTGTAAAAAGAACAATGGCGGTACGATTATAGTGCCTAAAGGAATTTATAAGATCAACGGGCCAATTCATTTTGTAAGCAACGTTAATCTTAAAATAGAAAAAGGGGCGAAAATTAAATTTAGCGATAATCCTCAGGATTATTTACCAATGGTTTTAACGAGTTGGGAAGGTACTATTTTGTACAATTACAGTCCGTTAATTTATGCTTATGAGTGCAATAATATCGCTATAACCGGTGAAGGAACAATTGATGGAGAAGGAGGGAAAACCTGGAAAACTTTTAAAACCAAAGAAGGGAAAGGGAAAGATTTGAGTCGCGAGATGAATCATAATAATGCTGTTTTGCAAGACAGAAAGTTTGGTGAAGGTTATTTTTTACGACCGCAAATGATTCAGTTATTTAAGTGCAAAAATATTCTGGTTGAAAATATTCGTATTGAAAATTCTCCATTTTGGTGTTTACATCTATTAAAATCTGAAAGTATTACAGTTCGCGGAATAAGTTATAAATCGCTTAATTATAATAACGATGGTATTGATCCTGAATATGCTAAAGATGTTTTGATCGAAAATGTAACTTTTGATAATGGTGACGATAATGTTGCCATAAAAGCCGGTAGAGATCATGAAGGAAGAGCAAATTCAGCTACGCCAAGCGAGAATATTGTAATTAGAAATTGTAATTTTAAAGGACTTCACGGTGTTGTTTTAGGCAGCGAAATGTCAGCCGGAATTCAGAATGTGTATGTTGAAAATTGTAAAACGGTCGGATATTTAAAAAGAGGAATTTACATCAAAACAAATGCAGATCGCGGTGGTTTTATAAAAAACATTTTTGTTCGGAATATACAATTAGACGAAGTCGAAGATTGTTTGTATATGACAGCCAATTATCATGGAGAAGGTCACGGGTATCAATCGGATATATCAAATATTCATTTTTCGAATATTACGTGTAATAAAGCATCAGAATCCGGGATTGTAATTCAGGGATTTCCGGAGAAAAAAATCCGAAATATATCTTTGAAGAACATTGAAATTAAATCGGCTAAAAATGCTATTTCAAATGAAAATGCTGAAAATGTTTTAATGACCGATGTTTTTATTGGTAAGAGAGCGACTGTTCCTTCTGCAGCAAAATAGGTTTTTTTGAGGTTCAAAGGGACAAAGGTTCAAAGTTGCAGAGGTCATTATTGGTTTCTTAAAATTGGGGTTAACTAACATTCAAATTATTTAATAAAATGAAATATAAATTAATAATAATCTGTTTAATATCTACTATTTGTTTTGCGCAAAAAACAACTGTTTATACCATTGGAGATTCTACAATGGCAAACAAAAAAGATCCGGATCGTAATCCTGAACATGGATGGGCTCAGGTTTTGCAGCCTTTTTTTAAAGATAATATTGTTATCGAAAATAAAGCTGTAAATGGTAGAAGTACTAAAAGTTTTATCAATGAAAAACGCTGGGATTCGATTTATAAAAAATTAAAAAAAGGAGATTATGTTTTTATTGAATTTGGACATAATGATGAAAAAACAGAAGACTCTACAAGGTTTACAAATCCGCATACTAGCTATAGATATAATTTAATTAAGTTTATAAAAGAGAGTAGAGAAAAAGGAGCCATTCCTATATTACTGACTTCTATCGCCAGACGTAATTTTAATCAAAAAGGAGTTTTAGTGCCCACACATGGAGAATATCCTTTGGAAACCAGATTAGTAGCACAACAATATAATGTGCCTTTTATAGACTTAGAATATTTTACGGAATTATTGGAACAGTCTTACGGACCTGAAAAATCAAAACAATTGCATTTGCATTTTAAAGCTGGCGAAAATGCTTATTATGATAAAGATAAGGCCGATGATACACATCTTTCTTTATTAGGTGCGACGAAAATTGCTCAAATTGTTGTAGGTCAAATTAAAACAATACAAGATTCATCTTTGGAAAAACTAAAAACAGGAATTAAATAATTTTGTAGTCTTAATTTTAGTTTTAAAGTGGAGATGCTATATTTTAAAGAGACAAAAACAATGTCTTAATTTATTATAGCAATATTTTTTAGGTCTAGTGGCAATTTGAAATTATTTGGATATTTGCACTTCTAAATATTGACGGGTTTTCAAATATTTTAGTAATTTTCGAAAAATGAGAGAACTTGGGCTCTCATTTTTTTTGGTGGTTAGTTTATTTTTTTATCAAAGTATTTTTTTTAGTATTTTGATTTTTTAAAGGAGGAGACAAAGTCTTCTCCTTTTTTTTTGCTTTATTATTGCTCATGTTAATTACGTGTATTTATTTTCTATAATTAAATTATTTCTTTAAAATGATTTTGGAAACTAAAAATAATAGAAATTAATTATAAGTTTTTATTTATGAATAAAAACTTAAATATTTGATTGTTAGTATTTTGAAATTTATTATTTTTACACTTACTAATAATTAAAGTAAGTTAATTCTGAATTTAAAGAATGATTTCATTCCTACCCAGATCTTAACTCCCTTAATTTTATCTACGCCATTAAATTGAATATCGATTAGAGATACAATTTCCCCACTTGTATTTTTTTAAGATTTTTAAGACGTGTTATTTTAGTAACATGTTGTCTTTTCGTATTTGCGACGAAATTTTTTTTGTTTTTTAATTATACCGCCGTTTAACATCTTATTCTAAGATGAGCTTTAAAGATGCTTAATGTAAAGCATCAACTATCAGCATCTATATCATTTTCTGCCAACTTTTTTCTGTGTAATAAAATTGTTTGATAACCCTAATAATTGAATCTCATGAAGAATAAATTACTCTCCGTTATATTAATTTTATGTAGTTATACAGCTTATTCTCAGGTTGGTATTGGAACACCAATGCCTAATGCATCTGGAGCTTTTGCACATAAATGGAGCCAGATAGAAAGAGCAGTTCTGACCAAAGATTTTTTCTTTTTATATGTAAAAGATGATGATCATCATATCATATCTATTTCGAATAAATTTAATAACGGCAGGAATATAAATGAATTAATTGCATTTGTAGAACGTAATGTAGTTGAGATTACAAAAATGTAATAATTCTTTATTTATTTGAAAAACTAAAAATAACCAAACCGGAAGACCTTATTTAATTCAGTTTTATTATTGAAAAATAGTAAAAAATATAAAAATGGGAAAGAAAAATATTTTAGTATGTGACAATAAAAAAGTCTTCGTGAAAATGTTTAAGCGCAAATTTAGTAATGAGTTTGAATTTACTGATAGTGCAGCCTTAGACCATACGGAAGATCAAATAATAAATTTCGACAGGATAGTTCTTGTCATCTACAATAAGTTTGAATTGATCGAATTTTTAAAATTTTATAAAAAAGGAACCAATGTCTTAGTATGTATTTTTAATAAAAAATTATACACAGATTTAATTTTCTTAGAAGATTTTAATGATTTGATTCTATTAGACGGTTCAAAGACCAGAAATGAAATCATGAACGATTTAAAATCTAGTTTTAAAAACACATTAGGTTTTAAACAACAAATGTCTGAATCTGGTTTTTCTAATTTTTATACACAGAAAAATCAATCGTATACTTCGATTAAAAAATTAATAATAGCAAATGCCGGCTAATTAATTACCAACTCTTAAATAATTAAGCAAAAGCAACTAAAGCTATAAAACCGAAAAAAGCCCAAATCGAAAGGAATGGGCTTTTTGAATTAATGAAACTTTTTATTTCATCTTATATATTTCTGAACCAGCGAGTAAAAAACAACCCAATCCATAATCTTCAAAATCCGGAATTTTATCACTGGTTACAGGCTGACCATCTTTTGGTTCTTTCCCAGTTGATTGTAAATAAGCCAGAAAACCATTTGGCTGTAAACCTTCCGTAGTCATGGCATTCCATGCTTTTTGAATAACAGGTAAATAAATTTCCTTTTTCAAAATTCCGTTATTAATACCATAAGTCATTCCGTAAACAAATAACGCTGTTCCCGATAATTCTTTGCCTCCGTAATTTGTTGGATCATGCAAACTTACATTCCAGAATCCATCAGGTCTTTGAATAGGAATCAATGCTGCAGCCATCAATTTTAAATCTTTTACATATTGTTCTCTGTGTGGCGCGTTTTCAGGAATTATGGTTAATACTTTTGCCAAAGCTGCAATTACCCAGCCATTTCCGCGGCTCCAATAACAATCTTCGCCGTTTGGTTCTTTATATGGAGGGTCAAAATCGGCATCACGCCACCATAAACCATCTTTTACATTAAACAAACCGTGATCTCCATGATTATTTCGGGTGTACATATACATTTGATACATTTTTTCAAAATAGCGATTGTCTTTTTTTAAAACACCCATTTTGGCAAAAACAGGCATTCCCATTTGTATGGCATCGATCCACGACCAATCGTCTAATTGAGAAGTGTTTAAAAGCATATTGGTATTTGCAATTGTATTTTTTAATTTTTTAGAATCAGGTTCTAAATTATATAAATCAATGTAGGTTTGAGCAGCGCAATAATTATCAGCATTGCGAGTCGTGTTTCCGCCATTAAATCCCCATTTATGAAATTCAGCCCACGAATAAGCATAATCATAATAAGCATCTTTAGGAAAAATTTCATGCAATGCCATTAATCCTTCATAATAAACACCGCGTGTCCAGATATTGCTTGGGCGTTCTTTGTTGGTAATGATAGTTTTACCGGTTTCAGGCCATTTTTGCATAAAATAATCATTCGCCAAAATCATTTGTTTTAGTACTAATTTTTTATCAAATGGCTGTTGTGCACTTATTATATTCGTGTACATAAAGCATATCGTAAAGCTTAAAAGTAATTTTCTCATCTTATATTCGATTAATTAGTTTGTAGTTTTTAATGGCGTAATCGTGATCGGTCCCAACAATCCCGAAGGCATTGGACTCCATTTTGTGGCGTCAAATTTTTTATAATCTTTATCAACCATATTTATTTCGTAAAAAATCTTCCATTCTTCACCTTTTAATTCTTTATCCCTGATTCTGTTGGCAGAAAGATTAGTGACCTGTATTTTTAAAATGTTTTTTCCGGATTTTAAATTTTTAATGTTCAGCTTATAAGGAACAGACCATGCAGTTCCAATATATTCATCATTAATCCAGACTTTTGCACTTTCGCGCACATCGCCCAAATTCAAATTCCAGTTTTCTATTTTATTAT
>Ga0247738_10000965_pt1 | contig 10617 bp, 9 predicted proteins | sample UWRJL013104B2_FD_180936 | JGI IMG/M metagenome (GOLD analysis project Ga0247738, IMG submission 180936) | Plant litter microbial communities from Arlington Agricultural Research Station in Wisconsin, United States - UWRJ-L013-104B-2 | ecosystem: Environmental > Terrestrial > Plant litter >...
CTAAATATTATACAATCGTAATAATAATCTATATTAAGCAGTTAGCGGGCGAATAATCTTGTTTTAAGTATTAATATGCTTAAGATAAAGTAATATTATAAAACCAAGTGAACCAAGTATCACGACTAGTACCGTCTTCAAATTTTTCAGGCATAGGATAAATTACTCTTACATCTGGATTATGAAGTGCAAACATGCAAACACCTAAAGACATAGGTTTAGTCCCTATTGGAGCAATATTCATGAACAGGCCTTTATATTCTTCCTTTTGCTTAATCTCATCTAATAAGTTGTAAGTGTCAAATGGGTTTGTTGACCTGCTAAACAATAGTTTGTTTCCACCCTTATTTACAATTTTTTCATTCGCAATTAAACTAATATCTTTAAAGTTTGGTGAATAGCTAGGGAATCCATTTATAAGTATCGTTTTTTTAGGAGCAACGATTTCATCTATTTCGGATGATAAATCACCATCAAATCCTAGTAATAATATTAATAAACTATTTTCTTTATTAGCATCGATTCCGCTAAAACTAGCAATTTCTTCTATAGCAATTGGACCAAAACTAGAATGATACTGGTTATATAACCCCTTATTAAACAAATAATTTTTTGGTTCAGTATAGAAGATTGTAACATCAACGACATTATGAACTACCTTTAACCAATTTAATAAAGTAAAATAAAATGGTTTTGTAAAGAAAGAAATATCAACAGCAATATTACACTCTTCTGTGATTTCTAAATTCAACTTTTTTAAAGCATCTGACGGGTCTTTAATTGAGCATTCAATGACATCCCTATTAAAACTTAACTTTTTATAATTTTCTGAGCCACTATTTTTTTTCTTTTTTACTATATCTTTTCGTTCCGCAAAGTTAAATGCTACTAAACGTTTAATCCCAACATTGTGTTTACCTGCTATGGAAATTGCTTCATATGCGCGTAAATCAGGACTAATTGCCACAAAAACGAAATCGAAATTATCAATACCACAACTCCATTCATCACCTACAACTGCGGACTTATACATTATTTCAGTATCCATCAAAATTCAAGTTCCGATTGGTTACTATCTTTCACTACTTGTTTGACTTTAATTTTGTCTAAACGAAATTCAATACCTTCTTTCTCCATTAATGTTGTTATTTCAATAGAATTATACTCCTCAGAAAATCCACCCCTTGTTCGATATGAAAACTGAAAAATCGGTGCAAAAACTCGGTTCAATGTAAAGATATCGTTCTTCTTTTTACCAATTGATTGTTGCTGTGTTTTTGATTTTCGTTGTACAATTGACCATCGTTGAGCCGCTTCAAAAGCCTCTTTTGTTTGCTCAGCTAGCAAAGTCTTATCAATAGAAAATTGATTTGTTTCTGGATATCTAATTAGTATATCTTTGTGATATCTTCGGAATGTCTCACCAAGATTCAATGTTAGTACATATAGCTTATTTCCATATTTTTCTATTCTACGAATTTGTTGTAACTCTGACTCGGCGAGATCCCGCGCTGCATTGTTTTGTAGAGTTTTTGCAATCCTTCCGTTATTTATTAAATCATCTTTATCTTCAAACTCAGCATATTGAAAGCATCTTCTGCATAGTTCAATAAAATGTCCAACTATTCCAGATGAAAGATAACTGAACGTATTAAATGAATAATACTTTTTATCCTTTTTATATGTAGTTGCAATTATAAACATCAACGAAAGCTTATATTTATCCACATAATCCATCCTATACTTTATCGAATCTGTGGTTTTCCTTCCTGCCAGATAATCGTTCATTGCGTTGTTGATCTCCTGCGGCGATTTCCCTCGCTTAAACCATAAGCAGTTTAGGACCTGCAATAGAGGATTTTCTTGACACTTAAGTAACGGCCGTATTTTCTTTTCAATAGAATAATGATCAAATATTTTATCTCCCTTGAGATTTACAATTTCTCTAGACTCTTCTTCTAAATTTTCTCTTTCTCCCAAAAAATCTGCAATGTCGGTAATATTATTTTCGACAAAACAGTTTATTTTTTTTAGTCTTTTATTTGCAATATCTTTTAAATAATTAGAATATCCTGAATCCTTTATTAAAACCTCTTCAAAAACTATATTTTTATAGTCGCGCCCTTCTTTTATAAAATCGTCTTTGCTTATTGTATCATAAGTTCTGAAGCCTTCTAATCGCATTCCCAACCTAAATGTAATTCCCGGTATTACAAATTTTATAAGTGTATTAATTATTCTTTGCTGGGATTGCAGGAAGTTTTCGTATTCATCAATCATAAGAATAAATCGAGAGTTTTCTGCTCCAGTAACTTTATCTTTAAATATTTGAGGGATTCCAAATGTTAAGTATTGCGAAGGAAATACTATCGTTGGAGTAAAATCGATATTTTTTAGTGGAATTTGAGCACGATACATATTAACTTCCTTCACCTGATCATCTAAGAAATTTATTATTTCATCCAGGCTTCCAAATTGTGCTTTATCATTTGACAATAAATTAGAACATTGTGAAAAAAATCCTTTACCGAAATCTACCAGTGTGAACGAACTGTTTTTGATTAAATCTTGAAAAAAAGTAAAATATATTTTGCAAACAAATAGTTCAAAATAATGAGCAAAAATTACCAGCCATTTTTCGTCCGAAACACCGTAGCCATCAAATGACCTTAATATTGGACCATCAATTCGAATGTAAAAACCAATATTTTTTTTTTGCGCTTGAGAATTTGTAGATTTTTCCTCAATACTATTTTGCACGCTATAGGAACAGTAACGCAAAAACATTGTCTTTCCTGTTCCCCGACCACCCATAAACACTATTGGATTAGGATCATTGAATACATCATCTTGGTTTAATCCGAACTTCACAAAACTAAATGGATTGCTCCAGTAATCCAAAATCATGGCATTGTCCATAACATTAGCATTGTATTCAGAGAATGGATTTCTATATGTATTTTCCAAGAGATATTAGTTTATTGTGATAATTCTTATGATATCGTTTAAGTATTGGAATCCATTTATTCTCTTCCGCCCAAAATATGGGCAATGAATTGTCGGGTGTATTATAATAGAATCCAAATAGAAATTGTCCATCGTTATAACCTAATGGATTTTCAGGCTTTACTATTTTTCCGTAGTGTTCAGCAAACACCTTAGCATTATCCGAATGTTCCGTAAAATGGGAAAATACCAATGAGTCACTTGCGAAACATTTATGTCGCTTATCTAATTTAATACAGTTCACAACATCAACACCTTCACCAGCAAGAAATTTAATAGCCTCATCAGTTGCTACAAAAGTAAGTAGCACGATTTTCTTATCTTTAAGTGTCGGATTCTGTTCTTTTAATTCATTGATATATTTTGCTGCTTGACTTTTTTTATCAGCGGAAAGCGCAACGTCATCTACAAAAACAATGTATTCTACCGCCTTGTCTAAGTTGTCTAAACGCGAAATAAACTTCTTAATTGGTATATTACTTTCCTGGCGAAAGTGATATAAAATGTATGCACTACTTTCACCTGGCTTCCCCAAACTATAGAACCTGCTTTTACGTAAAACACTTTCGTAATCGCTTTCCAAACTTCCTGAACTCTCCATAACTATAAATTTATGGATAAAATCTTTATAAAGAACTTTACAAAGGTGTTTTACTTCATCTTCATTATAAAAGACAAAATTGGCCAATAACCATAAGGCGATTTGATGCTCATAGGTTATTGGGAATACTTCACCTTTAAAATTGCTTAGCCAATCTTCGATATCTTTTCTATCTAATTTCTTTTTCCATACGATCTCACTAGTTAGTCTAATTTGATTCGTCAAATCAACGTAAGACGGTAAATCGAGTTTTATTTTCTTTCCATTATTTGATACTTGCTTTCCCATTTTCCATAATTATATTTCTAAATCGTCCTTGCGAACCTTTTATATATTCTTCATCAATCTCGACAGAAACCCAATTCCGATCCAGCATTTCGCAGACTTCTCCGGTAGTATTACTACCCCCAAAAGGATCAAAAACTAAATCACCGGCATCCGTAAGAAATCGAATAAAAAATTCAGGTAAATCCATAGGCATCCGTGCCGGATGTGGCGTAATTCCATTCTCGCGACAAAAATTCAAATATTTAGAATTAGAATCCGTATTGGATGAAATTAATACGTTCGATGGTATGGCACCTCCATTATTTGTTAAAAAAGAAGTTCCGTTAATTATATGCTCTGATGGCCTCCTCCCGGAATTATAATTTTGTTCATCTAATAACTTCCTCATTCGGGTGCTATATTCTTGGAGAACATTTTTGTTGTTTGCCTTTGGATAAGCACCTTTACTCATCCACCATATAGATGTGAAAGAATCTTTAACACGGATTCTCCTTTTATTAACCCACTCTATTGGGCTAGGAAGTTTAGCCTTATTGTGCCATATAAACTGTTGGCATAATTTATATTCGCCACGCTCCAAAAAAGCAAGCAAGGATTTTAAGGGAAGCGTAGACATTACTGGACTGCCTTCTTCCCATGAATTACCAATTTCTAGGACTATAGAACCAGTAGGCGAAAGGAACTCAGCTAATAAAAAGCCAATATTTGCTAACCAACTTATATATTCTTCTCCTTGTAGATTTCCGTACTTCTTTTTCCGGTTTAATGGAAACGGAGGCGAGAAAAAAATTAAATCGAACTTCCCTATATATTTTTTAAATTCTTTCGACGATAAAGCTTTCTCCAGTTCGCATTCATAAAATATTCCCTTCTCCGTTCGATAAGCTATTTTCATATATATTTAGTAGTGTTCAAATTTATGTCAAATGTCGCGTTTTAAAAGCAGGTTCTCGAACTTTTAGTTAATCGCATAAAAAGGACAATCTACAAGATTTATATTTTTAAAAAAAATTGTTCTAAATATTTTATAATGAAGCACTACTGTTAACACACGCTAAGCCCCATTGCTGCACACTTTTAGCGGGAAGTTCCTATTACAATTATTCTTTCTAACTTGCCAAAAGTTCTCGGGTACTTTGGCCGCAACATGGTCTAGTGCGGGTACTTTAATCGGTAGCAAATATCATTGACCGCAAGAACGAGTTGAAAAAAATCTTAAGAATTCAAAATTTAACAATTGGCATATATGCCAATTGTTAAATTTTTTTATATCTTTGCTTTATAATTTAAAAAGTGGCGACAACACCATAAATTCGGTAACAAATGATATGAACAAAGAACTTAAAAATTTTATGGAGACTGAATTTAAGTCAAAAGCAACAATTATAGATACCAAAATGGTCGAAGTTGTTGCTCCGGATGGGGAGATTTTTTCCGTCCTGTCTAAAATTGGGATTTACACTAGCGAAGAAACTCGTCACCATTATCAACATCTATTAGAGTATATTTTTGACAAAAATTTCTCTGATGACAAAGAATTAATGAAAGTCAATATATGGCGAGATTTAATGCAAAATGGTGTGTCATTTATGGGAATAAGTTCCGGAGACAGACAAGGAGAAAGGGCTCGAATAGGAAAAAAAATGCGGCAAATTCGTGAAGAAAAAGGAATTGAAGCAAAAGATTTAGCAAAGTTAGCAAATATTGACGCTGCAAATCTAAGTAGAATTGAACAAGGCAGATATTCTGTTGGACTTGATATTCTCTCAAGAATTGCATTCGTCTTAGGGTGTCAAATAGATATTGTACCTAACCATATTTAATTAACAACTATCCATGCACAACATCACCTTCATCAGCACCATACACAAAGAAGCTGGAAAATGTAGTCCAGATGAGCTACATTTAATTATTCAACAAATACGACCCGATGTTATTTTTCTGGAAGCATTGGAGGATACCTATTCGGAATATCAAAAACATATTTTTGAAAATTTCGGAGTATTTAATGACAAACTTGAAATAGCGGCTATTCAACAATATAGTAATCATGCTTCATTTGAATATGTGCCGGTGCTGGATAGCGGATTAACCGATTCTTTCGATAATAAATATAATTCACCCTGCATGGATAGGGATCCTGAATTAAATGAAATTTTGTATAAACTAGAAACACAAACTCAAGAACTTGGATTCAAATTTCTCAATAGCCTGGAATGTATTGAATTAAACGAGTTAATGCGAGAAAGGGAAAGTCAATTATTAGCAGGAAGCGAAGTGGATGCTGCCGCTAAAGCCGATATTGATTCCTACGAAAATTCAATGATCCGCAATATTTATAATTATTGCAAAATCAATCAATTTAATACCGGCATCTTTATGGTGGGCTCTGCACACAGAAAATCAATTATTGAAAAGATTGAAAAGTTTAGACTTGAGGATGATGTATGTATAAATTGGAAACTTTTGGAAATATAATAGGAACAATAAGAGTTAACATTTGAGGATAGCCCTCTCCAGTATTGCCGGGTATTTATTTGCGAAAAGGGGATTTAGTCCTTTTGGATTTGAGAGGGGAACGAATGTGGAGGAGGTGAATGTGTTTAGTAACCCGGGATTTATAAGCAAGGTATAATCCAACATAACACTGCAGAATACAATAGACTTGGTATCTCAACGTTCATCACATGTACCTGAATCTATGGACATGACTATTTGACGATAATGCAAAAATGAATAGACTTCTGACATATTTCATATTATTACTTCTTTTCGCTTGCGGTCAGACTAATGAAAGTATAAAGCCCAAGGGATTTTTTCTAATCAAAGAATTTGGTAAATATGGTTATATAAATTCAGAAGGTCAAACAGTAATTAAATGTCAATTTGATTATGCTGAGCCATTTAGGGAGGGGCTTGCCGGAGTTTTAATTGACTCTACTTGGGGGTTTATTGACACAACGGGGAAAATAGTCATTGAACCAAAATTTATTGGCGTTTCACAATTTTATGAAGGACTTAGCAAGGTAATTATTCAAAAAGGCACAATTATTCAAGATGCTTTTATTCGAAAAGATGGCAAGATTGCTTTTGTAACGCCATATGAATACGTTGGCATGTTTAGTAATGGAAGAGCAACCGTTACAATTAAGAATGAAGTTTGTGTTATTGACAAAACTGGACAAATTGTTTTGAACACACATTTTCCTTTCGGTGGGGGGATGTTTCAAGATGGTATCTTAAAAGTTTGGTCACGCGACAGCACAAAATATTTTGACACAAACGGAAACGTTATTGCTTCATTCCCGGAAATGGGTTTTGGCGATTTTTCAGAAGGACTTGCGAAAGTTATATCAGGTGACAAGCGTTTTTACATTGACAAGACAGGTAAGCCAAAAATAGATTTAAAGCAAAATGAACTAACATATTTTGAATTTTCTGAAGGGTTTGCAATGGCAGTTTTGGGAGGAATTGACCCCAGATATGGCTTCATTGATACTACAGGAAACATCGTTATTCCAATTATGTATCATGACCTACATGATTTTAGCGAGGGTCTTGCAGCTTTCAGAGATACGGGCAGCTGGGGCTTCATTGATAAGCAAGGAAAAGTAGTAATCAAACCTCAATTTGAATATGTTGAAGGCTTCACAAATGGACTTTGTAAAGTAAAACAAAATCGTCAATCGGGATTCATAAATCGCAAAGGAGAATTTGTTTGGAAAGAACAAGTTGGAATTGAATACACAAAACTTGATTTATCTAAATGGGAACTTGACACTTTAAAAATTAACCGGCCGTTTAGTGGAAGTAAATATGCCGGGTGGAATAACTATCCACGTAAGCAAAACTTCCCTGACCTAAATTCACTTACACTCAGAGTAGACATTAAAGACCTGACTGTGTTTGCTGACAAATATTTTGCATATAAACTCTATTTGATAAATGCGAGCAAAGACATTATCAATATCCCTGCACAAGACGGAGGGATAAAACTCATTCAACAAGCAAAAAATAAAAAAGGAGATTGGCAGGATATCGAAAAATATTATAACACCTGGTGTGGGAATAGTTATCATACTTTGAAACTTTCACCAAGTGAGTTTCAAATATTTGCCACTCCAATTTTCAAGGGAGAATTTAAAACTCAACTTCGTTTCAAATTTGAACTTGGAAATCAAATTATTTATTCAAACATTTACGATGGGCAAATAAATTCCGGACAGATGGTTAACTCGGAGAGCAAAGATTAAACCGGACTGATTGGAGGAATAATTTACATCATCATCCAAAAACTAAGATTTGCAGAAAGCATTCTTGATTAATAAATACAAATAACAATTTGTGAACGTTTTAATTATATGCCAAAAGCCAGATGGTCATCACTTACACAATGAAACTACTCATCATTATATTATTATCAACATTAGCTTTATTCAATGAAGCCTACGGTCAATTTTTTGAACCTAAGGAATTGTACCCGGGCATTGCTACCATTAAAACAAAATATTATAATGGCTCAGACAAAAGAAGATATTCCGGTAAATCAAAACCAGACACCTTTGGAAGAATTGTTGAGAAAAAAAGTTTTCGGAAAAGCAAACTTTTGGCGACTTATAAATATGTGTACAATGATAATCATGATCAGCTGTATTACATTGTAAGCGATGATATTAATCATCCAGGTAATGAAGACACGATCATCAGTCATGATTATAAATATCAGTCTGATCGAATTATTTATCAAAAATCAGTTGATAGAAATAAACAGGATTCGGCAGTTGTTAAGTTGATAGAAAATAAGGGAGACACAATTCTGGTTTATCAACTAAGTAATTATTATTTCAGGGAAAAATCCGGTACAAATGATACTTCACTAGAAATGAAATCATTGTACTATCACAAGAATTTATTGATTCAGTTAGAAGAAGTTGATTTGAATAGGAATTCTAAAAGAACTACACAATATGAATATTTTCCAAATGGTCTGTTGAAACGCAGAAAAATAGTCCGTGAGCCGGAACCGGAATTGAAAGGGCATTATGTTGGCGGACCTGGCAGTGATGATGAATTCTATAAATATAAATTTGATAGGGCTGGTCGAATTAGGACTTTTTATAAAATAGTTGGAGATAAAACTTTTAAAATTGCCACCTACAAGTATAAAAGAATATAGAGGTAATTTTTATTACATTTAATATATCAAGACCATATTTTTATGATCGACACCAACCTAAAAGACATTGACTCCGAAGACCTGGAAGACTTACTCTTAAAAATTGAGTTTTCTTTTGACTTTAAATTTGATGATAATGAGTTGGTGGACATAAATACTTTCGGTGAATTTATTGACAAAGTCACACATAAAATACAACTTGAGGATGTCAATAATTGTACTGGCCAACAGGCTTTTTATAAACTGCGACTAATTATTTCTTCTACACTTCAAATAGACCCAAAATCAATTGCCACAGATTTTCTTCTGATTGACATTTTGCCCCGGAAGAACAGACGATACATCCTTAAAAAACTGGAAGATCATCTTGGATTTAAACTGAATATTCTGAGACCGCCGCATTGGGTGTCATTTTCATTGTTAATTATTTTTATTGCATCTCTTATCGGTCTGTTTTTCAATTGGCAAATTGGTTTATCAGGCTTGATATTTTCACTTTTTGGAATTTCTCTAGCAAACAGGTTTGGGAAAGAATTGGACCTGAAAACAGTCGGTCAACTGGCAGAAAAAATGACAAGGGAAAATTATCTGCAATCAAGGAGAAACCCCGACACCTACAATAAAAATGAGATTGAATCAGTATTGACAGATTGGTGTAGTGACTATTTTAGTCTGGACAAAAACAAGCTGACACGAGAGGCGATATTCAGAGAAAAGCAAATCCAGGAGGAATAAAAGGCTGGTTGGAGGAATAATATACACCATCCTTCAAAAAAGTATATTTGCAGCAAGCATCCTTGATTGATAAATATACATTTAACAATCTGAGATAGGCTTAATCTTTAATAGTCAATTTCTAAAGTAAGAACTAAAAAGCTATCAAATTGATATCTTTGAAAGCAGAAGATAATAAAACAGGATGGAATTAGAACAGGCAAAATATACCCTTTTAATCAATCAAATCGGCAACTTATTGCAAGCAGGCAGAATGCATGTTGCTCAATCAATCAATACAATTCTGGTGCAAACATACTGGACAATTGGTCACCATATCGTTGAATATGAACAAGGTGGAAAAGAAAAAGCCGAATATGGGACTTTTCTTTTTGAACAGCTATCCAAAGACCTTACCAATAAATATGGTAAGGGATTTAGCAGATCCAATTTGCTTTATATGCGCAAGTTATACTTGACTTTTCCAAAAAGTGAGACACTGTCTAACGTATTGAGTTGGAGCCACTATTTTGAAATTTTGCGTTCTGACAATGAACTTGAAATTAGTTTTTACGCCAAACAAACTGAAAAAGAAAATTGGAGTGTTCGGGAATTAAAGCGACAAATGAAAAGTATGTTATTTCATCGTCTGGCATTGAGCAAAGATAAAAAAGGGATTTTAAGCCTTGCAGAACAAGGACAGGAAATCCAAAATGCAGAAGATATTTTAAAAGACCCTTATGTATTAGAATTTCTGAACATTCCGGTTAGTCAGCAATACCTTGAAAACGAATTAGAAGAAAAACTTATTTCTAACTTACAAAACTTTCTG
>Ga0247738_10000966_pt1 | contig 10616 bp, 11 predicted proteins | sample UWRJL013104B2_FD_180936 | JGI IMG/M metagenome (GOLD analysis project Ga0247738, IMG submission 180936) | Plant litter microbial communities from Arlington Agricultural Research Station in Wisconsin, United States - UWRJ-L013-104B-2 | ecosystem: Environmental > Terrestrial > Plant litter >...
GACCCTGATCATCGTCAGTGGCCTGTCCGGTTCTGGAAAGTCCGTGGCCCTGAAAACCTTCGAAGACCAGGATTACTACTGCTCCGACAACCTGCCCATCGACCTGCTGCCCGGGTTCGTGCGCAGCGTGCTGGCGGTGAAGGGCACCGCGCCGCGGCGCCTGGCGGTAGGCATCGATGTGCGCGGCCAGAGCGACCTCAGCCAGCTCGCGCAGTGGCGCAGCCAGGCCGAAGAAGCCGGGGTGCGTGCACAGCTGCTGTTCTTTGAAGCCAACGACGAAGCGCTGCTGAAACGCTACGCCGACACCCGCCGTCGGCACCCGCTGAGCCAGCTGGGTCTGTCGCTGCCGGAGGCCATCGAGCGCGAACGCGAGCTGACGTCCCCGCTCCGCGACGCCGCCGACGCCATCATCGACACGACCGCGCTCAACGTGCACCAGCTGCGCCGGCGCATCGTGACCGAGTATGCCCTCGGCCATGCCACGCCGTTGTCGCTGCTGTTCGAGTCGTTCGCCTACAAGCGCGGCGTGCCGGCCGAGGCCGACTTCGTGTTCGATGCGCGCGTGCTGCCCAACCCGCACTGGGACCCCGAGCTGCGCCCACTGAGCGGCCGCGAAGGCGGCGTGCGCGATTACCTGGAGGCGCAGCCCGAAGTACAACGCTACGTCGGCCAGCTGACCGACTTCCTCGACACCTGGCTGCCCAAGCTGGGCAACGACACCCGCAGCTACGTCACCGTGGCCTTCGGCTGCACCGGCGGCAAGCACCGCTCGGTGTTCCTCGCCGAACGCCTCGCCCGCCATGCCCGCGAACAAGGCTGGCAGGACGTAGCCACCTACCACCGCGAACTCGACTGAAAAAAGGGGACGGAGGGGATTAAGTCGTTATTGGCGTGCAGTAGCCAATAACGACTTAATCCCCTCCGTCCCCTTTTTTATGAATACGGAACACTGAAGGGCTCTACGACTGCTATCGCAGCTTCATGCCGACCTGTTAACGTTCAGGCATGACCTGTGGCATTCTCCTCGTAACCCACCCTGGCGTCGGATCTGCCCTGCTTGATGTGGCGACCCGGCTGCTGCGGCATCTTCCGTTGAAGACTGAAGCCTTCGACGTGCCGTTCGATGCAGATCTGGACACCTTGCTGCCCCACGCATCGGCTGCCATGCGCCGTGTGGATGGCGGCGATGGGGTGCTGATCCTGACCGACCTGTACGGCGCGAGTCCCAGCAACCTGGCCGCGAAACTGGCCCGGCTGGGGACGCCGGCGCGGCGGGTCGCGGCCTTGAGCCTGCCGATGTTGTTACGAGTGATGAACTATCCGGAACAGGACCTGGATCAATTGCCCGCCACTGCGGCGGCGGGCGCGCGCAATGGAGCGATAGTCGACGATGCTTGAGAAAGAACTCACCGTAACCAACCGCCTGGGCCTGCATGCCCGCGCCACTGCGAAGCTGGTGCAGGAGCTGGCGCCTTTCCGCTGCAACGTGACCATGGCCGCCAAGGGCCGCGAGATCAATGCCAAGAGCATCATGGGCGTGATGCTGCTGGCCGCCGCCCAGGGCACACCGGTGACCATCCGCATCAACGGTGAAGACGAGCAGGCCGCGATGGATGCGGTGGTCTCGCTGTTCGAGCGTCGCTTCGACGAGGACAGCTGAGCATGCCGCGCGCCCGCGCTGGATTGTCCCCCACCGGCCTGCCGCCGGTGCAACGGCTGTCCGGCCATGGCGCGTCCCGTGGTACCGCCCTGGGGCGGGCGCGGGTGCGTCTGGCGCACTCGCTGGACGTTGCCGAAAAGCGCATCGCCCCCCAGCAGGTGGAGAAGGAGCTCAAGCGCCTGCACGCCGCACTGGACGCCGCACGTGCGGAAATGCACGACCTGCGGCAGCGCCTGCAGGGGGCGTTGAACCAGGAAGCCGGCGAGTTCCTCGACCTGCACGCACTGTTGCTGGACGATCCCGAGCTGTTGTTCGGGCTGGACGAACTGATCCGCAGTGGGCCCTACAGCGCCGGGTATGCGCTGCGCCTGCAACGCGACCGGTTGGCCAAGGTCTTCGATGGCATGGACGATGCCTACCTGAAGAGCCGCATGGACGATCTGGACCATGTGATCGGCCGCATCCACGCCTTCCTGCAGCCGGTGCTGCCCCCCGCGGTAAAGGGCCTGGCTGGCGAGATCCTGGTCTGCGACAACATCGCACCGTCGGAGATGGCGCAGTTGCAGTCGCAGGGCGTGGTGGCGATCGTCACCGTGGCCGGCAGCGCGCTGTCGCACAGCGCGATCCTGGCACGCAGCCTGCACCTGCCGCTGATCGTCAACGTGCCGGGCCTGCTCAACAAGGTCAGCGACGGCGACGTGCTGATCGTGGACGCCAGCGATGGCACCATCACCGTCAACCCGCGCGCCGAAGACCTGCGCGACTACCGCGTGCGTTTGAAAGAACACGCACGCGAACAGCGCGACCTGGGCCGCCTCCGCAGCAAGCCCAGCCGCACGCTCGACCACGTGGACATCGCGTTGCTTGCCAACGCCGAATCGCTGGAAGACGTGACCCAGGCGCATGCGCTGGGCGCGCAGGGGCTGGGCCTGTACCGCACCGAGTTCCTGTTCCTGCAGCGCAACGAACTGCCGGACGAAGAAGAACAGTTCCGCACCTACCGTGATGCGGCGCTGGGCATGGCCGGCCGACTGGTCACCATCCGCACACTGGATCTCGGTGCCGACAAAGCCGACCGCACCGGCCTGACCCTGAGCAACGAGGAAAATCCCGCACTGGGCCTGCGTGGCGTGCGGTTGTCGCTGGCCCGTCCGCTGGTGGCAGACACCCAACTGCGCGCGATCCTGCGTGCCAGCGCCTACGGCAAAGTGCGCGTGCTGGTGCCGATGGTGAGCACGCGCGAGGAACTGCTGGCCGTGCGCCGTCGCATGGCCAAGTTGACCGTGCAGCTTCGCGCCGAAGGCCATGCGATCAGCGAACGGGTGCCGCTGGGCGCGATGATTGAAGTGCCCGCCGCCGCGTTCGCGCTGGAAAGTTTCATCGACCTGGTCGATTTCCTGTCGATCGGCACCAATGATCTGGTGCAGTACCTGCTCGCCGCCGACCGCAACAACGAAGCACTGGGTGAGCTGTACTCGCCGCTGCACCCGGCGGTACTGCGTCTGCTGAAGCTGGTGATCGAGACCGGCCAGCGCTACCGCATCCCGGTGGCGGTCTGTGGTGAGATCGCCGGCGACGCGCGGTTGGCCCCGTTGCTGCTGGCCTTGGGACTTACGGAATTCAGCCTGCACCCCGGCACGTTGCTGGAAGTGCGCCGCGCGATCCGCGAAAGCAACCTCGGCGAACTACGCGAGCGTGCGCCGAAGCTGCTCGCCGCCCGCGACCGCCGCAGCATCGAACGCTGGCTGGAAGCCTGCTGACCGGTGGCGACGGCCGCTGGCCGTCACTCTTTCCTGGCTTCTGCTTTTCACATAGCAGGACCATAATGACGCCCTGACCACCCCTGATGCGGCATCCTCCCCGGGATCGCAGCCTTTCTCTTTCCTGCGGGAGTTCCGATGGCCGAGGCCGTACGCCACGACAAGACCGCGCGCCAACTGCGCCTGCTTTCCGATGCACTGGACAGTGGTCGGCTCGGCCCGGTGCGCCGCCTGGTCAACACGCTGGCGCCGGCCGAGATCGGCAACCTGCTTGAGTCGCTGCCGCCCGGCAAGCGCGAGATCGTGTGGGGGCTGGTCGATCCGGAAGATGACGGCGAGGTGCTGGTCCACGTCGGCGACGAAGTGCGCGAGAGCCTGCTCGCCGACATGGACCCGGACGAGATCATCGCTGCGGTCGAAGACCTGGATATCGATGACCTTGCCGACCTAGTCGAAGACCTGCCGGACACCGTCATCGACGAAGTGCTCAAGTCGATGGACCGCGAGAACCGCGAACGCCTCGAGCAGGTGCTGTCGTATCCGGAGGACAGCGCCGGCCGCTTGATGAATCCCGACGTGGTCACCGTGCGCGCGGACGTCAACGTCGACGTCGTGCTGCGTTATCTGCGCCTGCGCGGTGAGCTGCCCGATCACACCGATCACCTGTTCGTGGTCAGCCGTCGCCATCAGTACCTGGGACGCCTGTCGCTTGCGGCATTGGTCACCCACGAGGACAACACGCCGATCAACCGGCTGATCGACGACGAGCAGCCCGCCATCGACGTCGGCGAAAGCGCGGATGAAGTCGCCCGGCAGTTCTCCGATCATGACTGGGTATCGGCCCCGGTAGTGGACGACAACAACATCCTGCTCGGCCGCATCACCATCGATGACGTGGTCGATATCATCCGCTCGCAGGCCGAACACCAGGCGCTCGGCGCCGCCGGCCTGGACGAAGAAGAAGATCTGTTCTCGCCGATCAAGCGCGCCGTGCGCGGTCGCGTGGTCTGGCTGGGCATCAACCTGTGCACCGCCTTCCTCGCCGCCAGTGTGATCGGCCAGTTCGAACTGACACTGCAGAAGGTGGTCGCGCTGGCCGTGCTGATGCCCATCGTCGCCGGCGTCGGCGGCAATGCGGCGGTGCAGGTGCTGACCCTGATGGTGCGCGGCATCGCGCTCGGCCAGGTCGGCCCCAGCAATGCGAAGATCCTGCTGTGGAAAGAACTGCGGGTCGCCATGATCAACGGCACCCTGATCGGCCTGCTGGTCGGCCTGATCGCCTTCGTCTGGTTCCACAGCTGGCTGCTGTCGATCGTCATCACCCTGGCTCTGATGATCAACTTCTGCGCCGCTGCACTGGCCGGCGTGCTGTTGCCGCTGATGCTCAAGCGCATGAACGTCGACCCGGCCGTGGCCGGTACCGTGGTGGTCACCGCGGTGACCGACGTCATGGGCTTCTTCAGTTTCCTGGGCCTGGCCACCCTCATTCTGCTGCACTGACCGATACCGATATGGCCACTACCGTAAACAATTACTTCCAGACCGGCTGGCGCGACCAGCAGCACACCTGCACCTCGTGCGAATGGAAGGGCAGTTCGCGCACGATGGTGATGGAGCTGGCCGACGACGTGACCGAGTATGACTGCCCGGTCTGCGAAAACCCGTTGCTGATCGTGGTCCATCCGGATATCGAACAAGTACAGGCCGCTGCGGCGGCAGGCAACGAAGAAGCCCGCGAGCAGTTGGACATCATCGCGAGTTTCCCCCGCCCCGACTGATGCAGCGCACGATGCCCCGGCGGCAGAACAGGATTACGATGGAAGCGATTACATCACTGCCTCCTGGACTCCCATGCACCGTCTGCTGCTGCGTTGCTCCGCACTTGCCGTCTTCATGATGACCCTCGCCGGTTGCGCCACGGCGCCGGATCCCACCGCCGGGCATTTTGAATCGCGCACGATCACCGTTGACGGTCAGGCGTCGCGCTACCAGGTGTTCGTTCCCTCCGACGCCATCCGCGCGGCCGGCCCCCTGCCGGTGGTGCTGTTCCTGCACGGGTCCGGCGAGCGCGGCCGCGATGGCAGGAAGCAGACCAAGGCAGGCATCGGGCCGTATCTGCGCGAACATGCGAAGACGTTCCCGGCCTTGGTCGTGCTGCCGCAGGTGCCCAACCGCGAGGAATGGAGTGGCCTCAACAACCGCATCGCCTTGGCCGCGCTGGACGCCAGCGTTGCCGAGTTCGCTGCAGATCCCGCCCGTCAGTACCTGACCGGCATGTCGATGGGCGGCTACGGAAGCTGGAACATCGCACTGGCCGAGCCGACGCGGTTCGCCGCCATCGTGCCGGTATGCGGCGCGGTGCTGGCCCCGCGCGAAGAGCGGGAGAGCCTGTTCGTCGAGGCGGTCGCCCACGAAGCAGACCCCTACACGGCGCTTGCGGCGCGGTTGAAGAACGTGCCGATCTGGATGTTCCATGGCGCCGAGGATGACGTCGTGCCGCCAAGCGACGACCGCAAGCTGCACGCTGCCTTCAAGGCAGTCGGCGCACGCGATGCCCGTTACACCGAATACCCGGACGGCAACCACAACGCGTGGGATGCCACGTACGCCGATGCGGCCATGTGGACCTGGCTGTTCGCGCAGAAGCGCTGAAACCAGGCAAGGACGGCCGCTGGCCGTCAGCCCTCCCCCACCCCACGCTCAACCCTGCACCGACTGCGCCCCGCCGTGGCACCCCGCACGATGGGCCATGAGCAGCGAACAGTTGAACGCAGGCCGACGATCTCTGTCCGGGCAATGTCACGTCCTGACGAACAGCGGCCGGCATTCACTACACGCGCGGTTTTTGATAGCCCACGACCGCTTCGCCAGACAGGTTGAAAGAAGAAGCCGCAGGGGTCTGACATGAGATTCGACACTGTCTGTTGGTGGGCGCCATCCGCGAGGCTGACCCTGCTCCTTGCATGGCTCATCCTATCTGCACTGGCTAGCGCTGCGCCCCCTGAGACGCTCCTTGTCGCCTTCAAACGTGATGTAACGGTTATCTCGTCGAGCGATTCAGAAGACCGTGCCGATCAAATACGACGTGCGTTCCTTCACCACTTCGGTGCCACGCCCGCTGATGCCCAGTCCTCCACCGAACTCCTGAAAGCACGGCTGTACGGGCTGGCGACGGTCGCACATCACGCGCCGGATGAGGGCTTGGCCAAAGAAGCTGCCGCGCTGGCCTCGATACTGCACGGCCGGCAGGCAGCAGATCATCGCGAGATCAGCTACGTCCATCGCATGCTGCTGGCCCAGCGTGATTTCAACGGCGCTTCAGACTGGTACAAACGCTTCCCCGAGGTTCAACTGACCACTGTGCCGAAGGTGGAGCGGATGTCCGCCCCACAGCGACACAACGCCTACGCGGTCGCTGCAGATGGGTCGCGGCTGCTGGAGCTCCATCTGGACATGCACGCATATAGCGGCGTGTTGATCCTGGGGCATCCTGCCTGCGGTTTCTCACGCAAGGCGGCAGCCTGGATGCGCACGATCGCGCCAGAGCGGCGCCCATCTACCGTGAGGTGGCTGACGCCAGTGGACGGCGACCTGCAATTACCGTTGATAGCGGACTGGAACGCGTCGCATCAGGATCAGGCTCTCCTTATCGCCCGCCACGAACGGGACTGGCCGTTCGTGCAGGTGTGGGATACACCACAGTTCTTCATATTCTCAAACGGTACGCTGCAGTTGCATCTCGACGGATGGAACGAGCGGACCGAGCAAGCACTGGCGAGGTGGCTCGACCTGCAGGGCCAGGCCACACCCGATGAACAGATCCGCGAACAGGGGAAACAATCGGGGTAACACGGGACAACGGACTGAGCCGTTGCCCCGCAGGGTCAACCCAGCAGCGTTTCCAACACCGCCATGCGCACGGCGACGCCGTTGGCGACCTGGCGCAGCACCCACGACTGCGGGCCGTCGGCCACCTCGTCGGTGACCTCCACGCCGCGGTTGATCGGGCCGGGATGCAGCACGGCGGCATCCTTACCGGCGCGGGCCAAGCGGGCGGCATGCAGACCGTACTGCGCGTGGTACTGCTCCAGTGACGGCACCAGGCCTTCTTCCATGCGCTCGCGCTGCAGGCGCAGCATCATCAGCGCGTCCACGCCCTCCAGCATGGCATCGAAGTCGTCGCCGACCACGCAGCCGTGCAGGGTGTCATCGTCCGGCAGCAGCGACTGCGGACCGCAAACCCGGATCTCGCCCACGCCCAGCGTGCGCAGCGCATGCAGGTCGGTGCGGGCCACGCGCGAGTGCTTCACGTCGCCCACGATCACCACCTTCATCTTCGCGAAATCGCTGCCCTTGGCCATGCGCAGGGTCAGCATGTCCAGCAGCCCCTGGGTGGGGTGCGAGCTGCGGCCGTCGCCGGCATTGATCAGCGCGGTGCCTTCGCCCGCCGAGGCAGCCAGTTCGGCCACTGCCCCGTCATCGGGGTGACGCACGACGAAGCCGCGCACGCCCATCGCTTCCAGGTTGCGCAGCGTGTCGGTGGCGGTCTCGCCCTTGCGGGTGGACGACGTGGACGCATCGAAGTTCAGCACATCGGCGCCGAGCCGCTGCGCGGCCAGCTGGAATGAGCTGCGGGTGCGCGTGGACGGCTCGAAGAACAGCGTGCAGACCGCAGACCCGGCCAGCACGGCGCGCTTGTTGCCGACCCGGCCAACGGCGGCGTCGCGGATCTGCCCCGCGCGATCCAGCAGCTGCAACAGGGTGTCGCGCGGCAGGCCTTCAAGGGTGAGCAGGTGACGCAGGCGTCCGGAAGAATCGAATTGCGAGGCAGTCATGGGCAGGGGTCGGCAGGTCAGGAAACAGGAATGGCGTCATCCGGGCTGGACAACCAACGGTCGATGATCACGGCAGCGGCCACCGCGTCCAGCGCGGCGGCATCACGGCGACGCTTGCGCCCTTCGCTGCGCTCAACCGCGAAGCGGCGCGCGGCTTCGACCGAACTGGAGCGTTCGTCGATCATCACCACCGGCAGTTTGAAACGTTCCCGCAACTGGCGGGCGAAGCCCTGCGCACGCTTGCGGTTGGGTTGGTCCTTGCCGTCCAGAGTGAGCGGGTCGCCCACCACCAGGCCGTTGGGCGACCATTCTTTGATCAATCGTTCCACCGCCGCCCAGTCCGGTCCGCTGCCGTGTACATCCACCACGGCCACCGCGCGCGCATGCGCAGCGAACGCACTGCCGATGGCTACGCCGATGCGGCGCGAGCCGACGTCAAAGCCCAGCACCGTGCCATCGCGGGGGATGGCGGCCGGCTCAGACATGGCCGCTGTAATCGGTCATCCGGAACATGTCCACGCCGATGCGCGAAGCCGCGCCCTGCCAGCGCTCGTCCAGCGGCGTGCGGAACAGCAGGTCGGCGTCGGCCGGCACGGTGAGCCAGCTGTTGTCCGCCAGTTCGCCTTCCAGCTGCCCTTCGCCCCACCCGGCACAGCCGAGGGTGACCAAGGCATTGGCCGGGCCATCGCCGCGTGCCATCGCTTCCAGGATGTCGCGCGAGGTGGTCAGGAACAGGCCGTCCCCCACGGGCAGGCTGGACTCCCACGCACGTGCGTCGTCATGGATGACGAAGCCGCGTTCGGGGTGTACCGGGCCGCCGTTGAGCACCACGCGCACGCGCAGCGCCTCGTCGTCGGTGGTGATGTCCATCTGGGCCAGCACCTCACCAATGGTGTAGTCGGTGGGCTGGTTGACCAGCACGCCCATGGTGCCGTTTTCATCGTGCTGGCAGATCAGCGCGACGCTACGGGCGAAGGGCGCCTCTGCCAGCGAGGGCAGCGCGACGAGCAGATGATGGGCGAGGGATGTGGAGATCTCAGGCATGGGCCACATTCTACCTGCTGGGCCGTGTGTGGGTGCGTGAGACGGTAGGATGGCGGCCACGCCGCAGCTTGTGAGACCGCGATGCCCACCAGCCCCCCACTGCCCCCGTCCACCCGCAGTGCCATAGTGCTCATTGCGCTGTTGCAGGGGCTGATGCTGTATGTGGCGCAGGAACTGGCCGGCAGTTGGCCGCTGCAGGATATCGGCTCGCGCTACCGTTGGTATGCGTGGGTGCTGACCGTGCCCACCGCCATCGCGCTGACCGCCGTGGACCTGCGTGACCGCCGGCTGTGGCTGCACGCTGCAGTGGCGTCGGTGGTGGTGCTGGGGCTGTCCAGCTGGATCGGCTGGAACCTGCAGGGCGAGACCGGGCTGCGCAGCGAACCCTTGCGCCTGCCGTTCTCGCTGGCGATGGCCATTGCCACGTTCATCAGCCTGCCGTGGTGGCAGCATCGGTTGCAGCACGGGCACTGGCGCGCCAGCTATGACGCGCTGTTCGAACGCGCGTGGCAGAACGGCCTGACACTGGCCTTGGCCGCGTTGTTCACCCTGCTCACCTGGTTGCTGTTGTGGTTGTGGGCAGCGCTGTTCGGTCTGTTGAACATCACCTTCTTCAAGGAGCTGTTCGGCCAGGACGCCTTCATCGCCTTGGCGACCGGCACGCTGGCCGGCTTCGGCGTACTTATTGGCCGCACCCAGCAGCGCGCGATCCAGATCACCCGTCAGGTGCTGTTCGCCGTATGCCGCGGGTTGCTGCCGCTGCTGTCCTTCATCACGGTGATCTTCACCGTCAGCCTGCCCTTCACCGGCCTGGACGCGCTGTGGAATACCCGCTCGGCGGCTTTCCTGCTGATCACCCTGACACTGCTGCTGGTGACCTTCGTCAATGCGGTATACCAGCATGACAGCGACACACCGCCCTACCCTGCATGGCTGCGGCGCCTGGTGGAAGCCAGCCTGCTTGCGCTGCCGGTGCTCGCTGCGCTGGCGCTGTATGCCACGTGCCTGCGCATTACCCAGTACGGCTGGACGCTGGACCGCTTCTGGGCCGTGTTGATCGCTGTGGTGGTGATCGGTTACGCGCTGGGTTACGGCTGGGCGGCGGTGCATCGACGCGGGCACTGGCTGCAGGGGCTGGAGCCGGTCAACCGGGTCATGTGCTGGGTGGTGCTCGGCGCAGCCCTGCTGTCCAGCTCGCCCCTGCTGGACCCGGCGCGCATCACCGTCGCCAGCCAGCGCGCGCGTCTGCTGGCCAACCCCGATGGCATCAGCATCGCCGATGCGATGATGCTGCGCTTCGAGGTCGGCCGCCGCGGC
>Ga0247738_10000967_pt1 | contig 10614 bp, 9 predicted proteins | sample UWRJL013104B2_FD_180936 | JGI IMG/M metagenome (GOLD analysis project Ga0247738, IMG submission 180936) | Plant litter microbial communities from Arlington Agricultural Research Station in Wisconsin, United States - UWRJ-L013-104B-2 | ecosystem: Environmental > Terrestrial > Plant litter >...
GCGGGCTATGCGCTCGAAAATCGTCTCGCCATGACGCGCGCGACCAATGATCTGTTCGCGAAGATGAACCTCATGCGCCTCGCGCCCTTCTTCGCGGATTTCCGCCAGGGTCTGGGCGCGACCTGCCAGCGGACCGATCCACGCATCGCGCTGCTCACCCCCGGCCGCCTCAACCAGAGCTATGCCGAACAGGCGCATCTCGCGCGCTATCTCGGCCTGCTGCTTGTCGAGGGGGACGATCTGCTGGTGAGCAACGGCAAGCTCTATGTCCGCACGATTGAGGGCCTCAAGCGTATCGATGGCCTCTGGCGCCGCATGACGACGCAGCTGCTCGATCCGCTGGCATTTGATTCGCGCTCGACCATCGGTATCCCGGATCTGTTCGAGGCCGTCAAAAGCGGCGGGCTCGCCATTGCCAACTGGCCGGGCTGTGAGCTTGTCGAGGCGCCCTTGCTTGGCGCATTCATGCCGCGCCTGTGCCAGCTGCTGACCGGCAGGCCGCTCAAGATCCCCAATATCGCGACATGGTGGTGCGGGCAGGACGCTGAGCGGGCGCAGGTGTGCAAGAATTTCGACGGGTTGGCCATTGGTTCTGCATTCGGCCGCGCGCTGCCGTCCTTCCCAGATGGCCGTCCGCGCCTCGCCACGCGCTTCACCCCGGCCGAGCGCGGGGAGGTTCTGTCCCATCTTGAGCGCCGCCCGGCCGATCTGATCGGGCAGGAGCTGGTCCAGCTTTCGACGACGCCTGCGCTGGTGGATGGCGCACTCTTGCCGCGCCCATTCATCCTGCGCGTCTTCCTCGCGCGCGATGGCGAGGGCCGCTGGCGCGCCATGCCCGGCGGCTTCGCACGGCTGGCGGCCCATGACGATATGCGCGCCGTGCTGATGGGCGAGGGCGATATGTCCGCCGATGTTTGCGTGCTGGCCGAGCAGCAATCCGGCCCTGCGCCGCTGAGCACGCCAGAGGGGATGATCGCCCAACCAGTGATCCGCCGCGTCGCCGGCACACTGCCCAGCAAGGCAGCGGACAATCTGTATTGGCTTGGCCGTTATCTGGAGCGCGGCGAGATGGTGCTGCGCATGGTGCGGCTGCTGCTTGGCGGACGGCTGGAGGCGGATGGCGCCGCCAGCCTCGATAAGGCCACGCTGCGCCGCGTCGCCGACATATTGCTCGCCTGGGGCGCGGCCAAGCCGGATGCGCTGGATGATGGCGTGCAGGCCCTGTGCGCCAGCGCGCTGTCGGACGGCGATCGGCCCGGCAGCGTCCAGTCGCTGTTCACGGCGGCCGAGACGATCGGCAGGGGGCTGCGCGAGCGGCTTGCGACCGATTTCTGGCGCCTGCTCAGCCGCCAGCATGTTGCGCCGCCCGAAGGCTCCGCCAATCTGCTGATCGCTCATGTCTCGCGCTTGCTGGATCGCTGTTCGGCGCTCTCGGGCCTGGCTGCGGAAAATATGGTGCGCGGCCATGGTTGGCGCTTCCTCGATATGGGCCGGCGCATCGAGCGCGGCGTCCATATCGCGCGGCTGGTCCGGTCCTTCGCGCGCGATGCGGCGGGCGCCGACGATCTCAATCTGCTGCTCGATTTGTGCGATTCGCAGATCACGTTTCGCACCCGCTACCTTGCTGGCGTCGCGCTGGCGCCGGTGCGCGACATGCTGGTGTTGGAGCCTGCCAATCCGCGCAGCCTCGCTTTTCAGGTCGACAGCATCCTGGCCCATCTGCGCGCGCTGCCGCAGATCAGCGACGATGGTATGCCAGAGCCGCCGATGCGCATTGCCATGGCCATATCGGCGCGGTTGGCGGCGGCGGATGCAGAAGTCTTTGCCGATACCGACCTCGCTTTCATCGAGACGCAGCTGCTGAACTTGTCAGACGCAATCAGCGCGCGCTTTTTCCCCAAGGGCGAGGATGCCCCGCGGGCCTCCGGCATGACGAGGCTGGCATGAGCGACTGGCCTGATCCATGAAATATCGCGTCAGCCACATCATCCGCGTCGATTATGCCCGGCCGATTCGCATGGCGCATTTCAACCTGCGCCTGTGGCCGATCATGTGGCCGGGCCAGACGGTGCATGATTATGAGCTGGTCATCGAGCCTCGGCCCAGCCTGCGACAGGAATTGCCCGGACCCTATCCGTTAAACCTGACGCGGATCGAAATTGCGCGACCGATTCGCACGCTCGAAATACGCTCGACCTTCGTTGCTACGGTCGATGATGCGCAGCTCGATCTTGCCGGGGAGGAGCTTAGCATCGCGCAGGTCGCGCGCGCTGCGCTGGGCTCGACCGACCTGACCGAGCGCTCGCCGGTCCATTATCTCTATCCATCGCCGCTGCTGCCCGAGGTCGCCGAGATCGTCGAGTGGGCAGCCCCGCATCTCGATGCCGCGCAGCCCTGCATCGCGACGGCACTGGCGCTGTCACAGCAGATGCGCCGGGACTTCAAATATGATCAGGATGCCACGGAGGCGGACACGCCGGTGAGCGAGGCCTTTGCGATCAGGCGCGGCGTCTGTCAGGATTTCGCGCATATCCTGATTGTCGCGCTGCGTTCGGTCGGCCTGCCTGCTTCATATATGAGTGGCTATCTGCGCACCTATCCGCCGCCGGGCCAGCCGCGCCTTGTGGGTGCGGACGCCATGCATGCCTGGGTGGGCGTCTGGGCCGGGCCCCAGCGCGGCTGGATCGGCGTCGATCCCACCAATGGCGTGCTGGCCAGCGCCGACCATCTCGTGGTCGCCATGGGCCGCGACTATGCCGATATCTCGCCGATCGACGGGATTTTCGTGGGCGGCCGGTCGCAGAAGACCTTCAATTCCGTGGATGTCTCGCCCTTCGATACGGCGGCTGTCGAGGGCTGAGGGCTAGGCTCCCCGCCCCGAAACCCGCTCGTCATTGCGAGGCGCCGAAGGCGCCGCGGCAATCCAGGGGCATTGTGCCATGCTGGATTGCTTCGCTTCGCTCGCAATGACGACGTGGCGGCAAGAGGAGGCGCTCTGAAGAATCGCGCGCACGAAAAGCGGCGCCGAGGTTGCCCTCAGCGCCGTCTTTCTCCCCGGCGTAAACCGGATAAGGTTTAGAGAGCCGCGACCGCCTTGGTCAGGCGGCTGAACTTGCGCGAAGCCGTGTTCTTGTGAAGCACGCCGCGTGCAACGCCACGTGCCATCTCTGGCTGGGCTGCCGTCAGCGCGACCTGCGCCGTTGCCTTGTCGCCGGCTTCCAGAGCCGATTCGACCTTCTTCACCAGCGTACGGATGCGGCTGACGCGGCTACCGTTGATTGCAGCGCGACGCTCATTGCGGCGGATGCGCTTTTTAGCCTGAGGCGTATTTGCCATTTATAGTCCTCAACTCATCGAAAATCTGTTGCGTGGGACGCGGCGCGACTCTGCAGAACGAGCCAGCAAGCCCCGCGCGAAGGCCGGGCCATTAGCCGCCATTGGGCGAATCGTCAACCCAAGCTCGGCTTTTAACCCGGAGTTTTCTGCCATAACGCCGAATCAGAAGACAGCGTCGAAGGCCGTCTCCAGCCGCGCGAGGCTGGCGGGCACGTCCTTGAGCTTGTCGAGGCCGAAGAGACCGAGACGGAAGCTCTTATAGTCCGCCCCCTCATCGACCATCAGCGGCACGCCAGCAGCGATCTGGAGGCCCAGAGCGGCGAACTTGCGGCCCGCCTGTACCTCGGCATCGTCCGTGAACGAAACGACCACACCCGGCGCTCCAAAGCCCTCTGCGGCGACCGACTTGACGCCCCGCTCGGCGAGCATCGCGCGCACGGCATTGCCCTGCTGCCACTGCGCGGCGGCAAGCACCTCGAAGCCGATGGCCTTGGTCTCCATCATGGCATCGTGGAAGACGCGCAGCGCGTCGGTCGGCATAGTCGCATGATAGGCATGGCCGCCGTTCAGATAGGCTTCCATGATACTGTTCCACTTGCCGAGATCGGCGGCGAAGCTCGTCGACTTGGTGGTGCGGCACTTTTCCAGCGCAGCCTCGTTCATCATCACCAGACCGGCGCAGGGCGGAGCGGACCAGCCCTTTTGCGGCGCGGAGATCAGGATATCGACGCCGGTCTTCGCCATGTCGACCCAGACGCAGCCCGATGCGACGCAATCCAGCACGAACAGCCCGCCGACTTCATGGACGGCATCTGCCAGCGCGCGGAGATAATCGTCCGGCAGGATCATGCCCGATGCTGTCTCGACATGGGGTGCGAAGACGACGGCAGGCTTTTCGGCGCGGATCGTCGCCACGACCTCATCGATCGGCGCAGGCTCGAAGGGCGCATCGGCCCCGCCATTGCCGATGCGGCGCGCCTTCATGACGATCTCTTGCGATGGGATCGATCCCGCCTCGAAAATCTGCGTCCAGCGATAGGAGAAGAAGCCATTGCGGATGACCAGAACCTTCTGGTTCGTCGCGAACTGGCGCGCCACGGCTTCCATGCCATAAGTGCCGCCACCGGGCACGACGACGGCGCGGTCCGCATGATAGACCTCGCACAGCGTCTCGTGGATATCGCGCATCACATGCTGGAAGGCTTTGCTCATATGGTTGAGCGAGCGATCGGTGAAGACCACCGAATATTCGAGCAGGCCATCGGGATCGATGTCGGGGCGCAAACCGGGCATGGGGGCTCTCCTTTGGGGGGCTGTCCTATTTGCGCCGCCGGATTTCACGTTATGCCCGCGCAGTCAATCCGACTTGGCTCCCCCTGAAGGCATATGGCGGGTCAGCCGGGGAAGGTCGCTTCCCACAGCTCCGGCTTGAAGCCGATCAGCAGCGCCCCTGCCCCTGTCACCACCGGCCGCTTGATGACGGACGGATTGGCCACCATCAGCGCGATCGCCTTGGCCGCATCGATGTCGATCTTGTCAGCATCGGGCAGTTTCTTGAAGGTCGTGCCGGCCTTGTTGAGCAGCGGCTCCCAGCCGGTTTCCTTCACCCAGCCGGTCAGCTCGGCCTGAGTCGGCGGCACCTTCTTGTAATCGCGGAAATCATAAGCGACGCCCCGGCCTTCCAGCCAGGTGCGCGCTTTCTTGACCGTGTCGCAATTGGGGATGCCGTGCAGGGTGATCGTCATTTTGGCGGCCATGTTTCCGTTTCGTGATCGGGATGCTGGTGGTTGCTTGCGGCGATCAGCGGGGCTTCATCGGCCATGTCGTCTTCCGTCGCGCCACTGTCTGGCAGGTGGAGCAGGCCATCCATGAAGCCATAGCGCCCCTCCATGCCGACCTGCACCTGCGGCGGTGCCAGCGAGGGATCGTCGAGCGAGCCGATGGTGAGGCCGGTGCGCGTGCCGCCAATGCTGCGATAGAAAAGCGGCGTGCCGCATGTGTCGCAGAAGCCGCGCTCGGCAAGATCGGACGAGGCGAAGACGGATGGCGCGCCGCGCGTCCATTCCAGCCGGTCATTGGGCGCGCCGACCAAAGCTGCGAAGAAATTGCCCACTGCCTTCTGGCACATGCGGCAATGGCAGATATGGGCATTGTCCATGAGCTGGCTCGACCGGTAGCGCACAGCGCCGCACTGACAGCCGCCGGTCACGGCGATGTCGAGCCGGTCCATCAGACGTCTTCCTGCGCCATCTCGAAGCGGTCGGCGAGGGTGAGCTTGTCGAGGATCGCGGCAGTCTCGTCGCGCACCTTGATCATGATGCGGCGCAGTTCGCATTCCTCCTCGGGCACGCAATTCTTGCAGGGTTGATGCGCATAGCGGCTGGCGCAGGGGACGAGCGCCAGTGCGCCGTCGGTCAGCCGCAATATGTCGCCATAGCGCACGTCAACCGGCGCCAGCGCGAGCCAGTAACCGCCGTCACGGCCGCGCATCGTGGCCACGAGGCCCGCGCGCGATAATTCGGAGAGAATGACGGTCAGGAACTTGGCGGGGATGTTCTGCGCAGTCGCGATCTCGACGAGCTGGATGGGCCCTTCGCCATAATGCCGCGCCAGATGCTGGAGCGCGCGAATGGAGTAGCGGGTGCGTTGCGAAAGCATGCCAACCGTTTTGGCAGAGAATGCGGCAATCGCAAGGCATCAGGGCAATAAAATGTCGGCGCGGCACTTGTGATCCCAACAAATGCCGGGATCACAAGTGCCGCGCCGACGAATTGCGCGAATCCCGGCTTATGCCGGGATGATCAATTGGCGATCAGGCCGCCGCTTTGCGCCGCTCGGCCAGTTCCTCGTTGAGCATTTCAGCCAGGAGGAAGGCCAGTTCGAGGCTCTGCGCAGCGTTAAGGCGCGGATCGCAATGCGTGTGATAGCGGTCGGCCAGGCTCTGCTCGGTCACATCGACCGCGCCGCCCGTGCATTCCGTCACATTCTGTCCCGTCAGCTCGGCATGGATCGCGCCGCCGAAGCTGCCCTCGGCGCGGTGCACGGCGAAGAAGCCGCGCACTTCGGCGAGGATCCGCTCGAAAGGCCGTGTCTTGTAGCCATTGGGCGCCGTGATGACATTGCCGTGCATCGGATCGCAGGACCAGACCACCGGATGCCCCTCGCGCATGACGGCGCGAACGAGCGGCGGCAGGCCGGCTTCGATCTTGTCGTGGCCATAGCGCGTGATCAGCGTCATGCGGCCGGCTTCGCGCCCCGGATTGAGCGTGTCGAGCAGCGTCAGCAGCGTGTCGGGATCGAGGCTCGGACCAACCTTCACGCCGATCGGATTGCCGATGCCGCGCAGATACTCGACATGCGCCGAACCAACGAAGCGCGTGCGGTCGCCGATCCAGAGCATGTGTGCGCTGGTGTCATACCAGTCGCCAGTCAGCGAATCGCGGCGCGTCAGCGCCTGCTCATAAGGCAGCAGCAGCGCCTCATGGCTGGTGTAGAAGCTCGTCTGCTTCAGCTGGGGCACGGTCTCCGCGTCGATCCCGCATGCCTTCATGAAGTCGAGCGCCTCGCCGATCCGGTCGGCCATCTCGCCGAACTTCTTGGCCCAGGGGCTGCGGCCCATGAAATCCAGCGTCCAGGCATGGACCTGATGCAGGTTCGCATAGCCACCCGCCGAGAAGGCGCGCAGCAGATTCAGCGTCGATGCGGCCTGATTATAGGCGCGCACCATGCGCTGCGGATCGGGCTCGCGGCCCTCCGCCGTGAAGGCGATGTCGTTGATGATGTCGCCGCGATAGCTCGGCAGCTCGACATCCTTGACCAGTTCCGTGGGCTTGGAGCGCGGCTTGGCGAACTGCCCCGCCATGCGGCCGACCTTGATGATCGGCAGCTTGCTGGCATAGGTCAGCACGACGGCCATCTGCAGCAGCACGCGGAACGTGTCGCGAATGTTGTTCGGATGGAATTCCGCGAAGGACTCGGCGCAGTCGCCGCCCTGGAGCAGGAACGCTTCGCCATTGGCGACCTTGGCAAGATCGGCCTTGAGCGCGCGCGCTTCGCCGGCAAAGACGAGCGGCGGATAATTGCCAAGCTGCGCCTCCGCCTCGGCCAGTGCCGCTGCGTCCCTATAGTCCGGCATCTGCCGTCCGTCATGATCCCGCCAGCTTGCGGGTGTCCAGTTCGCCGCCATGGCGCCCAACTCCTTGAAGTGCCCAGCCTTGCGTGAGTTTCGCGCTCGGTCCGGGCGGCACGCCCTACGCCCTTGGGGCGTGAGAGGCAAGGTCCGTACCATGCTCACATGGGCGGGCCAGTGATACCCGGATGTAGTGTCGGGCCCTGCCGGACGCTAGTGCGGGCGGGTAGCGGGCGCGCGGCGCTGCAGGAGGACCGCGAGAATCGTGAGCGTTGCGGCGAGGCCAGCAGCGATCCAGAGCGCCGTGTGACCCATGGCGAGTTGCGCGAGGGCGCCGAGTGTTGCTCCTGTGACGAGGCCCAGCCAAAGCGACAGATCTGCGACCCATGCAGGCCGATCGATGCCGAGCAGCCCATGGGCGGCCGCCTGCCCGAGTCGCACCAGCGCGCCGGTCATGTAGGTGAGGCCGACTTTCACTTCGCCATTATCGGCCAGCGCAGCATTCTCCGCCCCCATGGCCAGCACCATCGCGGCGAGGGCCAGCTCCTTGTGCCATGGCATGAGCAATGCTGCGGCGATCAGCAGCAATGTCACCAGCGCGGTGACTGCGGGGCGGCGCCGCGTGCCCGCGAGATGCCCTACGACGAAGCCCAGCACGCAGCCGCCGACAAAGCCCACGATCAGCGCGACGGCGGCCAGCGCGGCGGTGGTCCCTTCAGCAACTCCCACGGCAAGGCGCGTGGAATTGCCGCTCATGAACGAGATGAAGAAGCCGCCCGCTTCCAGAAAGCCGATGGCGTCCACGAAGCCCGCTAGGCCGGAGAGGCCGACAGCGAGGCCCAGCAGGCGCCGGTCGGATCGCAGCACGCCTTAGTAGCCCCGGCCCAGATCGGCAGTGGCCTCCAGCGGCTCACCCGCAAGGAAGCGCCGGACATTGGCGGCGAAGCGCTCGGCGGCGCGGCGCAAGGTCGGTGCATTGCCGCGCCCGGACATGTGCATGGTGATGATGGTGTTGGGCGCGTCCCAGAGCGGATGATCGGCGGGCAGCGGCTCGGGATCGGTCACGTCGATGAAGGCGGCGGCGAGATGCCCGCTGTGCATGACCGCCATCAGCGCGTCCTGATCCACCATGGCGCCGCGCGCGATGTTGAGAAAACGCGCGCCGGGCTTCATCGCGGCAAACTCGGCCGCGCCGATCATGTGAATCGTGGCTTTGGTCTCGGGCGCGGCGAGGATCACATAATCAAAGTCGCCCAGCTGCGCGCGCCACTCTTCCGCGCCGATAATGTCCTGCGCCGGGTCGGCCGTGCGGCGCACCCCGGTCACGATCATGCCGCACGCCTTGAGACGCGCGCCCAGCCTGCTGCCGATGGCGCCATAGCCGATGATGAGGACACGCGCGCCTGCCAGGTCGTCATCGGAGGGCGGGCGCGGCAGCCACTCGCGGCGGTCCTGCGCACGCACGATCTCGTCGACCCGCTTGGCGAGCATCAGCACGCCCATCAGACCGTAATCGGCCACGGCATTGGAGGTGAGGCCGGTCCCCTTGGTGACGATGATGCCCCGCTCGCGCGCGAGATCGACCGGCACGTTGGAAAGACCGGCCAGCGTCGTGTGCAGCCAGCGCGCCTTTGTGGCGGCGAGCACGGCATCGGGCGGATCATTGAGCGTGAACTGATCGAGCCAGCCAATGTCGGCAAGCGGCGCGAGGGCAATGGCCTCGTCATTCGAGCTGAACCAGCGGGCGTCGACTTCAGGCGGCAGCATCGGCTCCAGCAACGGCCTTATCAGGCCGGGAGCGACGATGACGATCCTGTCAGCCAAGGAGCGGTTTCCAGTCCCAGCGCAGTGGATCGCCGTCCATCACGTCAATGCCAGCCGCGACGAGCTGATCGCGAATCGCATCGGACGCCGCGAAATCCTGAGCCGCCCGCGCCGCGCGGCGCGTTCCGAGGAGTGCCTCAACCGCTTCGTCCTCAAGCGCTGCATCCTTCGGGCGAACCCGCAGGTCGGCGCGGGTCAGCGCCATGAGATCGAAGCCGAGCACAGCGTCCATCGCCTCGATGAGCGCGCGCTTCTCTTCGGTCGGGACTTTCTTGATCGCCACCGCTTCATCGAGCAGCGTCAGCGCGACAGCCGTGTTGAGGTCGTCGCTGACCGCCGCATCGAAACGCTCCAGCAGCTCGATGAGCCGGGGATGCTTGATGGCCGGTGCCGCCGCGAGACCGGTGAGCGGCGCAACACCCATCACCATGCGCTTCAGGCGCGTGAGGGCGGCCGCGAGTATCTCCCAGCTGAACTCCAGCTCGCTGCGATAATGGGCCTGCAGGCACATCAGGCGATAGGCGAGCGGATGAAAGCCCCGATCGATGAGCAGTTGCAGCCGCAGGAACTCGCCCGCCGACTTGCTCATCTTGCCCGACCGCTCGATCAGGAAATTATTGTGCATCCAGATGCGCGCACCGCTATTTTCGGCGCAATCCAGCCCGTTGGTATGCGCAATCGCCTGATTTTGCGCGATCTCATTGGGATGGTGGATCTCGCGATGGTCGATGCCGCCGGTATGAATGTCGAAGGGCAGGCCGAGCAGCGCGCGGCTCATCACCGAGCATTCGAGATGCCAGCCCGGCGCGCCGCGGCCCCAGGGTGAATCCCACTCCATTTGCCGCGTCTCGCCAGTGGGCGTCTTGCGCCAGATCGCGAAGTCCGCTGCCTGCCGCTTGCCTTCGACTTCCTCGATACGGCCTTCGCCTTCATCGGTGACGGCACGGGCCAGCCGCCCATAGTCAGCGACGCTCGCGGTGTCGAAATAGAGGCCGCTCTCCAGCTCGTAGCAATGCCGGGGCGCGATGCTCTTCGCGAATTCGATCATCTGCGGCACATAATCCGTCGCAATCGACCAGTGCGCCGGCTCGCGAATGTTGAGCGCTTTCACGTCGGCCCAATAAGCCTGCGTATAATGTTTCGCGATGTCCCAGATGGATTGGGCGCGCTCGGCCGCCATCTTCTCCATCTTGTCCTCGCCCGCATCCCCATCGTCGGTGAGGTGGCCGACGTCCGTGATGTTGATCACATGCGTGAGCTTATAGCCCTTGAAGCTCAGCACGCGGCCCAGCGTGTCGGCAAACACATAGGCGCGCATATTGCCG
>Ga0247738_10000968_pt1 | contig 10601 bp, 6 predicted proteins | sample UWRJL013104B2_FD_180936 | JGI IMG/M metagenome (GOLD analysis project Ga0247738, IMG submission 180936) | Plant litter microbial communities from Arlington Agricultural Research Station in Wisconsin, United States - UWRJ-L013-104B-2 | ecosystem: Environmental > Terrestrial > Plant litter >...
GCGGGTAATCTTGTTAGAGTTGTGGTTCCTTGTTATGATACAAAATTCAGAAAAGAAAACAACTTTGAATGTGTTCATTGGGGAAATATTAAATTAGGAAATTTTGATTTTCCTTTTAGTGTTTTAAAAGAAACTTCAGATAAACTCGGTTATGAATTATATCTGATAGAAATTAAGGAATTATTTGACAGACCAAATGTTTATGGTTATGAAGATGATATTGAACGTTTTTTTTCTTTTCAAATCGCAACATTGGATTGGCTTTTAGCTAGAAAAACAATTCCTGACGTAATAAATTGTCATGATCATCATACTGGATTAATTCCGTTTTTGCTAAAATATGCCTATAAGTATGAAGGTTTAAAAAGTGTAAAAACGGTAATTACAATTCATAACGGTTTATATCAAGGCTGGTTTGGTTTTGATAAACTACATTATTTACCTGAGTTTGATTTAATTCATGTAGGTTTCCTGGAATGGGGAAGTTCTTTGAATTCATTGGCTGTTGGAGTTAAATGCGCACACGCTGTTACTACGGTGTCTCCGAGTTATTTAAACGAAATAAATTACTCAGCAAATGGATTAGAGTCTTTATTTAATTCGGTTCGAAGTAAATCAAAAGGTATTTTAAACGGAATTGACATAGAAGTTTGGGATCCTTCTAAAGACAAAATGATTGTAGAAAATTATTCGATTGATAGTTTTGAAGTTGGAAAACAATTGAATAAGGAAAACTTGTGTGAGCAATTTGAATTAGATCCACGAAAACCTCTTTTTAGTTTTATTGGGCGTTTATTTGAGGAAAAAGGGGGAGATTTATTGCCTCAGGCTGCTGCATTGGCCTTATCGGAAAATTTTGAGAATATCAATATTTTGATTTTGGGTTCTGGAAACTCCCTAATTGAAGAACAATTAATACAGTTACGTAATGATTATAAGGGAAATTACAATGCTTTCATTGGTTATAATGAAGAATTAGCGCACCTGATTTACGCAGGTTCAGATTATATTTTAATGCCTTCAAGAGTTGAGCCATGTGGATTAAATCAAATGTATGCGTTGCGTTATGGAACAATTCCGATTGTCAGGAGAACAGGAGGTCTGCGTGATACTGTAGTTGATTTTGGGGATAATGGTAACGGAATTTGTCATGATCAGGCTTCGGTTGGTGATATTTGTTATTCTATAAATCGCGCTGTAAAATTATACGATGATAAAATAAATTTCAATAAAGTTATAAAAACAGGAATGAGCATTGATCATTCCTGGGAAAGAGTTTGCCAAGAATATATCGAGATATACAACCTAATAATTGAGAAAAATGAAGTTTAAAAAGAAAAATGTCGTTGCCATTATTTTAGGAGGAGGACAAGGTTCCCGCTTGTTTCCATTAACAGAAACGAGATCAAAACCTGCAGTACCAATTGGAGGAAAATATCGATTGGTGGATATTCCAATTTCAAATTGTATCAATTCAGATATTTTCAAAATATTTGTTTTAACGCAGTTCAATTCTGCTTCTTTGAATGCTCACATCAAAAACACTTTTAATTTCAGTATTTTTAGTCAGTCATTTGTTGATATTTTAGCAGCAGAACAAACACCTGATAATCCAACATGGTTTCAGGGAACGGCAGATGCAGTTCGACAATGTATGTCGCATTTTCAAAAACATGAATTTGATCATGCTTTAATCTTATCCGGAGATCAATTATATCAAATGGATTTTAACGAAATGTTAGAAGCCCATATTGCTGCAGATGCTGCGATATCTATTGCAACTTTACCTGTAAATGCCAAAGATGCTCCTGAATTTGGCATTCTTAAAACCAATCATGAGAATTGTGTTGAAGCTTTTATCGAAAAACCAGATGCATCTTTATTACCTGAATGGGAATCTGAAGTAAGTGAACAAATGCAGGAAAAAGGTAAAAAGTATTTGGCGTCGATGGGGATTTACATTTTCAATAAACAATTGCTGGAAGATTTAATGTCTGATCCTGAAACGAAAGATTTTGGAAAAGAAATTATACCACAGGCTGTTGGAAAACATAAAATTCTAAGTTATCAATATGAAGGATATTGGACGGATATAGGAAATATTGAATCATTTTTTGAAGCTAATATTGGGCTTACTGCTGATATTCCGGAATTCAATTTGTTTGATAATGAGAATAAAATTTTTACAAGACCAAGATTATTACCACCATCAAAATTTAGAAATTCAATTATAAATCAATCATTGATTTCTGAAGGATGTATTATTAATGCCAAAGAAATAATAAGTTCTGTAATTGGTATTCGTTCCAGAATTGGTACAGGAACTGTGTTGCAAAACTGTTATGTAATGGGAAATGATTTTTACCAGGATCTTGATGAAATGAATCATGAAAGTACTATTAATAAAATCCATATTGGAATTGGAGATAATTGCTTTATAAGCAATGCTTTAATAGATAAAAATGTTCGCATAGGAAATAATGTTCACATTAGCGGCGGAAAACATTTAGATAATTTTACCAACGAATTATACAGCATAAAAGATGGAATTGTAGTTATAAAAAAAGGCGCAATTCTCTCAGATAATTTCAGAATTGAATAAAATTTCAAAATTAATTATTGCCTTAAAAACCAAATATGTCTAAAGTAATCACGCATTCCTTATTTACTGATTTTGATATTGATTTATTCAAAGCAGGAAAGCACTTCCAATTATATGAAAAATTAGGAGCACATTTAATTGAAGTCAATGGAGAAAAAGGTGTTTATTTTGCCGTTTGGGCTCCAACTGCACAATCAGTTTCTGTTGTTGGTGATTTTAATTATTGGAAACAAGGGGAACATTTATTGCAAGTTCGATGGGATTCTTCCGGAATTTGGGAAGGATTTATTCCACATATAGAAAAAGGAGCAATTTATAAATATAAAATTCAATCTAATATTGATGGCGTTATAACCGAAAAAGCAGATCCTTTTGCTTTGTATTGCGAGAAACCACCTCACACGGCTTCGGTTGTCTGGGATTTGGATTATAACTGGAAAGACAAAAACTGGATGAAATCACGTCAGGAAAGTAATAAGCTGGATAAGCCTTATTCTGTATATGAGGTTCATTTAGGATCTTGGAAAAGAGGTGATCAAAATCGGTTTTTAACGTATTTAGAGCTTGCGGATGATTTGGTCAATTATGTAAAAGAAACCGGATTTACGCATGTTGAATTTATGCCAATTATGGAATATCCTTATGATCCATCATGGGGATATCAATTAACCGGATATTTTGCGCCAACTTCCCGTTTTGGAAAACCTCAGGATTTTATGGTTTTGGTAGATAAGCTGCATCAAGCTGGAATTGGCGTTATTTTAGACTGGGTTCCGTCACATTTTCCTGATGATGCACACGGTTTAGGCTTTTTTGATGGATCACATTTATACGAACATCCAGATCGTAGAAAAGGCTATCATCCGGATTGGAAAAGTTTGGTTTTTAATTACGGAAGAAATGAAGTTCGTGCTTTTTTAATAAGTAATGCTGTTTTTTGGCTGCAAAATTATCATGCTGACGGATTAAGAGTTGATGCCGTAGCTTCGATGTTATATCTTGATTATTCGAGAAATGAAGGCGAATGGGAACCTAATATTTTTGGAGGAAGAGAAAATCTTGATACTATAAGTTTTCTTAAAGAATTTAATGAAGTTATCTATGCTAATTTTGACGGAGTTCAGACAATTGCAGAAGAAAGTACTTCTTTTCCAATGGTTTCAAGACCAACATTTACCGGAGGTTTAGGTTTTGGAATGAAGTGGATGATGGGCTGGATGCACGATACTTTAAAGTATTTTCAGAAAGAAACCGTTTATCGCAAATACCATCAAAATGATTTGACATTTTCGATGACGTATGCTTTTACCGAAAATTTTATGTTGCCATTTTCACATGATGAAGTGGTTTATGGTAAAAAATCAATTGCCAATAAAATGCCTGGCGATGAGTGGCAAAAATTTGCCAACCTGCGTTTATTATACGGCTATATGTTTACTCATCCTGGAACTAAACTATTGTTTATGGGATCAGAATTTGGGCAAAGTGATGAATGGAGTTTCGAGAAAAGTTTAGATTGGCACTTACTTCAATATGATTATCATTTGGGCATAAAAAAGATAATCACAGATTTGAATCATTTATATAAAACTCATCCTGCCTTATACGAAAAACAGTTTACTGGCGAAGGTTTTGAATGGATAAATTATTCAGACCATCAAAATGCTGTTTTGTCTTATATCAGAAAAGGAAATAACGAGAAAGAAAATATAATTGTTGTTTGTAATTTCACACAAGTGATAAGAGAAAATTATAGAATTGGAATTCCGCAAAAAGGACAATTAAAAGAAATTTTTAATAGTGATTCAATTATATATGGCGGAAGCGGAGCAGGGAATTCTGAAACATTAAAAGTTCAAAGTGTTTCTTATGATGGAAGAGATTATTCTGTAGAATTAACTTTACCACCGTTAAGCGTTACAGTTTATTCCTTTCAATAAAAATTGAATCTTTATTTCGTAATGCAATTTTATCAGTTTTGCATTCTTAAATTATCGATTTCCTGATTTTTTGAGATGTAATTTAATAGTCATTCAGAAAAATCGTTTTCGTGAATAATCCTTTTATTCAGAGAGGCTTATCAAGTTTTTTTGTATGTTTGAGATAAAGATCAGAGTTATATAATTAATTCATTTAGCGTATGATTACAAATACAGCATTAGAGTATAAAGGCGATTTATATCCATCAAAAATTGTTTCGCACGAACATGAAGGAGATACTATTTTTTTTCATACAGACAATAAAGTAATCTTAAAAGTCACTATTCTTCGAGACAGTTTAATTCGATTTAGATTTACTACAAAAGGTTATTTCAGCAATGACTTTTCATACGCAATAGATAAAACGCAATTGCACGGTTATAATTTTTTAGAATTAACTGAAGAGGAAACTTATTTTCAAATCAGAACCAGTAAAGTAAAGTGTAAAATTCAAAAACAGGATCTTCGTTTGTCTATTTATGACCTAAATGATTTTCTAATTCTTGAAGATGAGCTTGGTTTTCATTGGGAGGAAAGTTATGAATATGGCGGAAACATCGTAAAAATGAGTAAATCCTCCAAAGATGGAGAATGTTTTTACGGTCTTGGAGACAAAGCCACACAAATGAATTTAAAAGGCAAAAGACTAGAAAATTTTGCGACAGATCAGTACGCTTTTCACAAAGAACAAGATCCATTGTATAAAGTTGTTCCTTTTTACATTGGTTTACATAATAAACAATCATACGGGATATTCTTTGATAATACTTTCAGAACTTTCTTTGATTTTTGTCAGGAAAGAAGAAATGTTGCCAGTTTTTGGGCCGAAGGTGGTGAAATGAACTATTATTTTATTTACGGTCCTCAAATGCAGGATGTTGTTACAACTTATACTGATTTAACAGGTAAACCAGAATTACCACCACTTTGGGTTTTGGGCTATCACCAATGCAAATGGAGTTATTATCCGGAAAGCAAAGTAAAAGAAATCACTTCAAAATTTCGAGAATTAAAAATTCCCTGTGATGCTATCTATCTGGATATCGATTATATGGAAGGTTTTCGATGTTTTACCTGGAGTAGTGAATATTTTCCAGACCCAAAACGAATGATTGCAGAATTAGCCGAAGATGGTTTTAAAACAATTGTAATCATCGATCCGGGAATTAAAATCGATAAGAATTATTGGGTTTACCAGGAAGCTCTTGAAAAAGATTATTTCTGTAAAAGAGCAGATGGACCTTACATGAAAGGAAAAGTGTGGCCGGGAGAATGTAATTTTCCGGATTATACAAATCCAGTAGTGAGAGAATGGTGGGCTGGCTTATTTAAAGAATTAATTTCGGACTTTGGTGTAAAAGGGGTTTGGAATGATATGAATGAACCAGCTGTCATGGAAGTTCCAAATAAAACATTTCCAATGGATGTACGTCATATGTATGATGGAAATCCTTGTAGCCATAGAAAAGCACACAACATTTATGGTACACAAATGGCTCGTGCCACTTATCATGGAGTAAAACGTTTTGCATATCCTAAGCGTCCATTTGTAATTACAAGATCGGCGTATTCAGGTGCGCAGCGTTATACATCATCATGGACTGGTGATAACGTGGCAACTTGGGAACATTTATGGATTGCCAATATTCAGGTACAAAGAATGTGTATTTCAGGAATGGGCTTTACAGGTTCTGATATTGGTGGATTTGCAGAACAGCCAACAGGGGAATTATATGCGCGCTGGATTCAGTTGGGCGTTTTTCATCCTTTCTGCAGAACGCATTCTTCCGGAGATCACGGCAATCAGGAGCCATGGGCTTTTGATGAAGAAGTGATCAATATTACCCGAAAATTTGTGAGCTTACGTTATCAGCTATTGCCTTATTTGTATACCATGTTTTGGCAATATATAGAAGAAGGTATCCCGATGCTAAAACCATTGGTTTACTACGATCAGGATGATACCCAAACACATTATCGTAACGATGAATTTATCTTCGGAAATCAAATATTAGTATGTCCAATTCTTGAACCTAATTCTTTAGGAAGACGTATGTATATTCCAAGAGGAGAATGGTACAATTACTGGACAAATGAGTTTACAACCGGCGGAAGAGAAGTTTGGATCGATACCAAATTTGATGAAATTCCGGTTTTTGTTAAAGCAGGAGCAATTATCCCGAAATATCCTGTACAGCAATATGTCGGTGAACTTGAGTTTGATGAATTAACGCTGGATTTATATTATAAAAATGGTAAGGAAAAATCAGTAGTTTATGAAGATGCTCAGGATGGTTACGATTATAAAAAAGGCCGTTACAGCTTTTTATCTTTTAGAACCATCGGAAAAGAAAAAGAACTTATTATTCAATTGCATAAAGAAGGAAAATACGATACACCTTATAGCAGATATAAAATTAATTTAATTGGGTTGCCATTCAAAGTAACTGAAATAGAGATTGATAACGAAAAAGTAGAATTTGATAGTGAAAGATTCGAAGAAAATCATTTCCTGATTATTGATAAAGAATTTGCGGAATTACACATTATCGGACAATAATAATAATTATGATACGTTTCGATTTAATTATATAAAAATACCTATTAAAAATAATCGTATTTTTATTTTATATTAAAATCTATGATCATGAAAAATTACTTTTTCTTAACCGCTTTTGCGGCACTTTTATTAGCTGCATGTGCGACAAATCCTGTAACAGGAAAATCGACTCTTAACTTTGTATCAAACAGCGAGTTATTTCCAACTTCATTTCAACAGTACAATGCTTTTATTGCGGAAAATAAAGTTATAACAGGAACTGCAGATGCTAAAAGAGTAGATCTTGTGGGCAGTAAAATTAAAGCTGCTGCAGAAAGATACTTAACTTTTTTAGGACAAACACAATATTTAAAAGATTACCGCTGGGAATATAAATTGGTAGATAACAAAGAAGTAAATGCATGGTGTTTACCAGGAGGTAAAATCGTGGTTTATTCAGGAATTTTACCAATAACTCAGGATGAAGCCGGTTTGGCAACTGTTATGGGGCATGAAGTTTCTCACGCATTGGCCAACCACGGAGCACAAAGAATGAGTGCAGCTCAATTACAGCAAATTGGAGGAGTTGCTTTGGATGCTGCAACAAGCGGTAAATCTGAGTCAACAAGAGCCATATTTTCGCAAGCTTACGGACTTGGTTCTGAAGTAGGAGTAATGCTTCCATTTAGCAGAAGCAATGAAAGTGAAGCTGATAAAATTGGTTTGACGCTTATGGCAATTGCAGGTTACAATCCCGATGATTCAATTGCATTTTGGAGCAGAATGTCTGCTAAATCTGGCGGAGCGGGAACTCCTGAATTTATGAGTACACACCCTTCTGACGCAACAAGAATTGCAAATTTAAAAGCATTAATTCCTGATGCAAGAGCGACAGCTGCAAAAGTTGGTGTTATCAGATAAACAAAATTACCCATATCAAAAATTATATAAAGCTATTCTTTCAGAGTAGCTTTTTTTTGTATTTGCCATTAAGTCAATTAATTGCGATTAAATAATAATTTAATAATATACGATTTATGAATAATATATCCAATTATAGAAAAAAAGAAATAATTTAGCAACCAAAATCATAAAATATGGCAGATTTAAATAAAGGAGATAAAAAATTATTAAATGCATGGGCTTTTTACGATTGGGCAAATTCAGTTTATCCATTAGTTATTTCATCAGCCGTTTTTCCAATTTTTTACGAAGCATTATTTTCAGACAAAGATCATTATATAGATGTTTTCGGAATGAATCTTAAAAATTCTGCTTTAATAAGTTTTATTACTGCTGCAGCATTTTTGGTTGTTGCTTTTATTTCGCCATTATTATCGGGTATTGCTGATTATGTGGGGAATAAAAAAACATTTATGAAATTCTTTTGCTATATGGGAGCTTTGTCCTGTATGGGGTTATATTGGTTTAACCTTGAAAACATATACATCGGCTTACTTTTTTACTTTTTGGGATTGATTGGTTTTTGGGGGAGTTTGGTTTTCTATAATTCCTACCTGCCTGATATTGCTTTTCCTGAACAGCAGGATAAATTAAGTGCTAAAGGATATTCTTTAGGATATATAGGAAGCGTTATTTTAATGATTGTTAATCTTGCGATGATCATGAAACCAAAAATTTTTGGCATAACAGGTACTGAGGGCGAAGCCGCTATGAAAGCAATGCGTTATTCATTTTTAATGGTTGGAATTTGGTGGATTGGCTTTAGTCAATATACTTATTTCTATTTGCCAAAGGGAAATAAAAAAGAAGATCAAAAAGTAAATAAAGATGTAATCTTTAATGGTTTTAAAGAATTAAAAAAAGTGTGGAAATTACTGGAAGAAAACATCTCCTTAAAAAGATATTTGAGCAGTTATTTTGTTTACAGTATGGCTGTACAGACTGTTATGATTGCAGCAACCTATTTTGGTGCTCAGGAAATTGACTGGCCATCTCAGGCTGCAAGTACAAAAGGCCTAATTATTTGTATTTTATTAATACAATTAGTTGCTGTAATTGGAGCCGTTCTAACTTCAAAAGCTTCTGCAAAATATGGCAATATTCCAACCCTAATTGTAATAAATTCTATTTGGGTAATTTTTTGTGTTATTGTTTATTTTATCTGGCTGCCAATACATTTTTATGCGATGGCTACATTGGCAGGATTTGTAATGGGAGGAGTCCAGGCTTTATCACGATCTACATATTCTAAATTATTACCGGAATCTGATGATACAGCATCATTTTTTAGTTTTTATGATGTTGCCGAAAAAATAGGAATCGTAATTGGAATGTGTGTTTATGGCGCCATTGATCAAATTACCGGAAGCCCCAGATATGCGATTGTAGTATTAGGCGTATTTTTTACAGTAGGTATTTTATTATTACGAAGAGTGCCAAAAAAAGGTGTTTTAAATTAATAAAACACCTTACTTAGTTTTTTTATTTATGTAGAAAATTTATAGAAAAGCTCAATACTAAAAAGAGATGATTTTGTTCGTTTTAAAACGGATTGATGATTGTAATATATTTAGTATTGAGCTTTTTTTGAATTAACCTTTTTTAATATTTCCTGATCCTGAAACTTTTACGTCACGTTTTTCAGGGTTTCCATAATATTTAATATTTCCTGAACCCGCAACTCTGGCAGTTAAACTTCCTTCACAGTTTACAATGCTGTTTCCTGAACCGGAAACATTGGCATCAACAGTTTTTGATTTTAAATCAGATGCATTTACATTTCCTGATCCCGCAAGTTTCGAAGTAAATTTATCTGCAGAACCTTTTAAAGTAACATCTCCGGAACCACTTAAACTCAACTCAAAATCATTTGAATTAACGTTTAAATTAACGTTTCCTGAACCTGCCAGTTTCGCAGCAAAAGTCTCGCTTTTAATTTGATCTTTTGTTTTAAGATCTCCTGAACCAGAAAGACTTACGGCAGATATTTTTTCGAACGGAACCGTAATTTCAATTTTGTGTCCGGAACTTGGTCGGATATTTAATGTTTTATCAACATAAATTTTCAGGGCATTATCTTCAACTTCAACTTTTATAGCAGATAGTAAATTTTCTTCTCCCTTAAGAGTAATTTTTCCTTCTTTTCCTGCTACAAGATTTACATCAAAAGAACCACCAACTTTAATAGCATCATAATCACCAGTATTTCTGGTTTCGGTTACCACTTTGCCATTCCCTTTTACTTTATTTTTGTCATTAGATGACCACTGTGCATGAGCAATAAAGCTCACTAAAAATACACCACAAACTAATAATTGAATTGATTTTTTCATTGTTTTGATTTTTTTGATTATTGTTTTTTGATTAATGATACGCTTCCGTAATTTGAATTGACTACCACTTTATTCTGACCTTTTTTCTTGTTGAAACCACTTATTCTTTTACTGGTGCTTTTACTTTCAGTAACAGAAACATCCAGAGAATTATCGCTTTTAATATTTCCGTATCTCGTATTAA
>Ga0247738_10000969_pt1 | contig 10600 bp, 13 predicted proteins | sample UWRJL013104B2_FD_180936 | JGI IMG/M metagenome (GOLD analysis project Ga0247738, IMG submission 180936) | Plant litter microbial communities from Arlington Agricultural Research Station in Wisconsin, United States - UWRJ-L013-104B-2 | ecosystem: Environmental > Terrestrial > Plant litter >...
AATTTTCTCCTCTTCGTGCGGAGAAGGAACGACACCGGACCCTGAGACGTTCCGCCCACTAAAGGCGGTGACGGGAAACAACTTTCCGTTTTGTTAACTATAATGAAACGCTGGCCGGATCAGATTTCGGTCAATGTCCCCGCGCATAATTGAGGGTGCCAATGTCATTTGCGCGTCTTTTATCGATTTTCGCCCTTGGTAGTGCTGCTCTGGCTGGGCCCGCAATAGCGGAATCCGGCAATGAGCAGAATGTCTTCGTCATGGGTGGACCGTTTACGAGCGGTTACTTTTCCGACGCCTTTCTCGTCTGGGAAGACCATTACGAGTCCAATTTCTTTGCCGGGGTAGGCTACCAATATTTCATGTACGAGCACTCCGGTGGCTTCAAGCTGGGCGCCGAGGCGGGCCTGGGCGTCCGCGTCGGAGACCGGTCTTCGGCCGAGCTCTGGGCCGGCCTCGTCGGTCGCGTCGACATGTTCCAGTTCGGCGATATCCGCATTACCCCGTCGATAACGGCAGGCTTTTCGGTTGTCACCGACACGATCGGGGTGGAAACCCAGCGCGCGGACAAACTCGGGCACGATATTCCTTTCCTCTATTACCTTGGGCCGGAAATAGCGGTATCCCATGTCGCCTATCCCGGATTCGAGGCTTTTGGGCGCATTCATCACCGCTCGGGCGGCTTCGGCACCATCGCCGAAATCGATGGCTCCAACGCCGTGGTGCTCGGTCTGCGCCTGAAATATTGAGCGGCACTCTCTGACGGTGCGTTCCGCCCTTGACCCGGCAGACTGGGATTACTCCCTGAAACGAACGCACATGCCGGAGACGCAATGAGCATCCTACTGGGTCTGTTTTTTATTCTTGTGCTCATTGCGATGAGTATCTTCATTGCGCTCTCGGAGATCGCCTTCGCCGCCGCCCGCGAATTGCGCATCCGCACCCTGGCCGAGGCCGGCAACAAGCGCGCCCTTCGCTTCATCAATCTGCGGGCCAGATCCGGCAACGTCATCACCGCATTGCAGATCAGCACCAATGCCGTCGCCATCCTTGCCGGCATCGTCGGATCCGGCGCGCTGGGCCCCATTCTCGCCTCAAGCCTTGCGACCTTTCTGCCCCTCGACCTCGCGACGCTGACCGCCGACATCATCGCTTTCATCATCATCACCTCGGCCTTCGTCATGTTCGGTGATCTCGTCCCCCGCCGTGTCGCCATGATGATCCCGGAGCGCACGGCCCTGATGGTTGTCGGCTTCGTCGAAATGCAGATCCGCATCCTGCGCCCCATCGTGCTGCTGTTCAGTGCCATCTCGGACTGGATCATCTCGCTTTTGCGCATCGAGCCGGACCGCAGCGACGAGATCACGACCGAAGATTTCCGCATGATCCTGGCCGGCGGCGAGGCCTCGGGCGCGCTGATGAAGCGCGAGCACCAGTTGATCAACAATGTGCTGGCGCTCGAAATGCGCTCCGTCACCTCGGTGATGACCGTTCGCGACGACATCGTCTTTCTCGATATCAACGACACCCGCGAAACCCAGCGCGAAAAGGTCCGCTACTTTCCGTTCTCCCGCTATCCGCTCTGCGACGGGGGGCTGGACAATGTCATCGGCAGCGTCCGGGCCGAGGATGTGCTGGCCGATGCATTCGACACCGCGACAGAGCTTGAGCTTCAGAAAATCCGGCGCGACATGGCCTCCGTCCCCGACAGCCTCAATGTCTGGGAAGTGCTGGCCGAGTTCCAGGCGCAGGACACGGGCGTGGCGCTGGTCGTCAGCGAATATGCCAATGTCGTTGGCATCGTCACCTTCAAGGACCTCATGGCGCCGCTCGTCCTCGGCCTCGCCAATCCCTTCGAGGAACGCCAGATCATGCAGCGCGACGATCAATCCTGGCTCGTCGACGGCGTTACCCCCATTGTCGACGTCATGTCAGCGCTCGGGCTGCACCAGATCGGATTTGAAGGCTCGTTCGAGACCATTGGCGGCTTCGTGGTCCACCGCCTCCGCCGCGCCGCACGCAAGGGTGATCGCGTCGACGCCGAAGGCTATCGCTTCGAGGTCGTGGACGCCGACAAGATGCGCCTCAACCAGCTTCTGGTCACCAAGATCCCTCCGGTAAAGCCCGCAGGCCCCGGCAAGCCGGCCGCTTCGAGCGAGACCAAGCTCTAGTCTCCAAAGCTCGGCCAAGCTCGGAACCGACGGCCCCCAAATCCCTGCCCCTGCGAAATCCGCGGCGCAGCCGTACCCGTCGGTACGGTTTCTTGTTGTCCCGGCGCGCCAATGGGTTTATTGACATAAGATCATAGAAAAACCGGCCCCGACCGGCTTCCCTGCTCGAGGATAGAACCATGCCCGCCTATCGTTCCCGTACCACCACCCATGGCCGCAATATGGCCGGCGCGCGGGGGCTCTGGCGCGCGACGGGCATGAAGAACGAGGACTTCGGCAAGCCGATCATTGCCGTGGTCAATTCGTTCACCCAGTTCGTGCCCGGCCACGTGCATTTGAAGGATCTCGGCCAGCTCGTGGCCCGCGAGATCGAGGCTGCCGGCGGCGTCGCCAAGGAATTCAACACCATTGCGGTCGATGACGGCATCGCCATGGGCCATGACGGCATGCTCTATTCCCTGCCCAGCCGCGACATCATCGCGGACTCGGTGGAATACATGGTCAATGCCCACTGCGCCGACGCCATGGTCTGCATTTCCAATTGCGACAAGATCACCCCCGGCATGCTGAACGCCGCCATGCGCCTCAACATCCCGGTGGTCTTCGTCTCGGGCGGCCCGATGGAAGCGGGCAAGGCCATGCTCAAGGGCAAGCTGCAGGCGCTCGACCTCGTTGACGCCATGGTCATGGCCGCCGACGACCACTATACCGACGAGGAAGTGCAGGCCGTTGAAGAGGCCGCCTGCCCCACTTGCGGCTCCTGCTCGGGCATGTTCACCGCCAATTCGATGAACTGCCTGACCGAAGCGCTGGGCCTGTCGCTGCCTGGCAATGGCTCGACGCTCGCTACCCACTCCGATCGCAAGCGCCTGTTCCAGGAAGCCGGCCACCTGATCGTTGATCTGGCCCGCCGCTATTATGAGCAGGACGACGAAACCACCCTGCCGCGCTCGATCGCGACAAAGCAGGCTTTCGAGAACGCCATGGCGCTCGATATCGCCATGGGCGGCTCGACCAACACGGTGCTGCACATCCTGGCCGCTGCCCACGAAGGCGGCGTCGATTTCACCATGGACGATATCGACGCCCTGTCGCGCCGCGTCCCCGTGCTCTCCAAGGTCGCGCCGGCCAAGAACGACGTGCACATGGAAGACGTTCACCGCGCCGGTGGCATTTTCGCCATTCTGGGCCAGTTGGACCGCGCCGGCCTGATCAATCGCCAGGAACCGACCGTCCACGCCGCCACCATGGGCGACGCCATCGACAAATGGGACATTTCGCGCACCAATTCCGAAAGCGTGCGCAATTTCTATATGGCCGCCCCCGGCGGTGTGCGCACGACGCAGGCTTTCTCGCAGTCCAATCGCTGGACCGAGCTCGATCTCGACCGCCAGAACGGCGCCATCCGCTCGCCGGACAATCCGTTCTCCAAGGATGGCGGCCTCGCCGTGCTCAAGGGCAATATCGCGCTTGATGGCTGCATCGTGAAGACGGCGGGCGTCGATGAATCGATCCTCAAATTCACCGGTCCGGCCCGCGTCTTTGAAAGCCAGGATTCCACCGTCAAGGCGATCTTGTCCAACGAGATCCGCGAAGGCGATGTGCTCGTCATCCGTTATGAGGGTCCCCGTGGCGGCCCTGGCATGCAGGAAATGCTCTATCCCACGAGCTATCTGAAATCGAAGGGCCTGGGCAAAGCCTGCGCGCTTCTGACCGACGGCCGTTTCTCGGGCGGCACATCGGGCCTCTCCATCGGCCATGCCTCACCCGAGGCGGCAGAGGGCGGCGCGATCGGCCTCGTGCGCGAAGGCGACATGATCGAGATCGACATCCCCAACCGCACCGTCAATGTGCTGGTGACCGATGCCGAACTGGCAAAGCGCCGCGTCGAGCAGGACGCGCTCGGCTGGAAGCCGGCCCAGCCGCGCAAGCGCAAGGTGACCACCGCACTCAAGGCCTATGCGGCCTTCGTGACATCGGCCTCCAAGGGCGCCGTGCGGGACGTGGACGCCATCAACAAGATGATGGACTGATCCCACCGTGCCTCTCTACCGGATCGATCCGTTTCCGACCGATCCGGCACTCGACGAACTCTGGCGGCGCGCCTGGAATGCGCCGCTGGGGAGATCCTACCAGGGCATTCTTTCGCGCAGCCTGGGACATCTTTGCGCCTATGAGGCCGAACGACTGGTGGGCTTCGTCAACATCGCCTGGGACGGCGGCGTCCATGCCTTCATCCTCGACACCTGCACGGATCGCGATTTCCGCCGGCGCGGCATCGCCACAGAACTGGTGAAACGGGCTGCCGATCTGGCCCGGGAGCGCGGTGCGCACTGGCTGCATGTGGACTACGAACCGCATCTGCATGAATTCTACAGCGCCTGCGGCTTTGTCCACAGCGCGGCCGGTGTCATGAAATTGTCGTGACAATTCAAACATCGGGTGCTACCACCCGCTCAGCCAGTCAGCGGTCTGCCAAGATTGCTGTCCGGTCAGGTTCGATAGCGGGGATTCCACCCTCCCTATCGGACCGACCTAAATCCCCATGACATCGTCAGTGATCCCCAGCTCGGACCGCAGCTTCCGCGTGAGACCTTTTGCGACCAAGGCATAGGACCGGCCGATATAGGCCATGAGGTCCTCTTCGGTCAGGGGCGAACCCTCGGTGACCTCGACCCACATGCGCTTGGCAAAATAGGGCGCCTGCGCGACATTCTCGAGCTCTGTCAGCAGATCAAAGCTGGTGTCACCGCATTTGAAGACCAGGCGGAGCGGCGCAGTGTCGGACAACAGGCAAAACACCTTGCCTCCGACTTTGGCGATATGGGCCTCCCACTGGTCTTCAGTGGTCACACCCGGCCAGGCCAGGGCATCATCGAAACCCTTGCGGTCATAAAGCGACATTGGCACCTCCCATCACCAGACCGGTCATGGCTGCCACAAGCGTCATAAAATGTCAGGAGCCGAAGAGCTTAATTGTCCTCGCCCACATCGGGCAGAGGCAGGAAATCCACCCCATCCTCGATGAGGCTGGCGATCTCGTCCTGGCTGGCCTGCCCATAAATGCCGCGCGCCTCCACTTCCTCGAAATGGATTTTGCGGGCTTCCTCGGCGAATTTATCGCCGACATTGTCCGCCTCATTCATCACCTTGCGACGATAGTCGCGCAGCATCTCCCGGAATTTTGCCGCATCGGGATGATTGGAGCTGAGCGTGCGCCGCTCATTGTCGGTGCGGGCGACGGCGGGAGCCATCGGCGCCTTTTCGACCTCCGGGTCGCCGCAGATGGCACAGCTGACAATGCCACGCGCCTTCTGCTCGTCAAAAGCGGCCGCGTTCTTGAACCAGGCGTCGAAGCTATGCCCCTTCGCACATTGTAGAGAATACTGGATCACTTTTTCTGTCGTGGTCTGTGGCAGCGCCGACAGGCGCGCCCTCTCAGTGTCATATAGCGTCGACGCCTAGCCCCGCAATGGCTCGGGCGCAGCAAAATCCCGTGCATTGGCCAAAGCCGGCACACGCTGGCGGGCTTCGGCCACCATGGCCGGATCGATATCGGCCAGGAGGGCGCCGGGCCGGTCGTGGTCGAGTTCGGCGATGATCTTGCCCCAGGGGTCAATGATGAGCGAATGCCCGTAGGTGGCCCTGCCATTGGCATGCTGACCACCTTGGGCCGCGGCAATGACATAGGAGCCGGTTTCGATCGCCCGCGCGCGCAAAAGCACATGCCAATGGGCCTGCCCCGTTGGTACGGTGAAGGCCGCAGGAACAGCCAGCAGATTTGCTCCGGCATTAGCGAGCGCATTGTAGAGCCGTGGGAAGCGCATGTCGTAGCAGATGGAAAAGCCGAGTGTGAAATCGCCCAGCGGCGCGGTCACCGCGCGCTCGCCGCCCTTGTAGGTCGCGCTTTCGCGATAGGCGTTGAGCCCGGCGATATCGGCATCGAAGAGGTGGATCTTGTCGTATTGCGCCACCATTGCCCCATCCGGCCCAAACAGCACGGAGCGATTGGCGAAGCGCCCATCGTCGAGGGGAATGGGCAGCGAGCCGATATGGACATACATGCCATGCTGCCGCGCCAGCACGCCCACCTGCGCCAATTGCGGATGGTTTTCGAAGGGTGCCGCCACCGAGCGCAGCTGATCCCGGCTTTCCGGAAAAATCAGGGTGACTTCCGGCGTCAGCGCATAGGAAGCACCCGCCTCGGCCGCTTCGGCCAGAAGCGGTTCGAGCGCTGCAAGATTGGCATCCGGATCGAGCCCGGACTGCATCTGGATGGCGGCAATTTTCATGGTTCGGCTACTGGGTGGCGAGAAGAGGATCGAGACCGCCTTCGCGGTCGAGCGCTGCCATGTCGTCATAGCCGCCCACATGGGTCTCGCCGACAAAGATCTGCGGCACGGTGCGGCGGCCATTGGCACGCTTGGTCATGGCTTCGCGCAGCTCGGGGTCGAGCACGGTGATCTCGGTATAGTCGACGCCCTTCTCGTTCAGCAGCGACTTGGCCGCATGGCAATAGGGACAGGTGGGGGTGGTGTAGATTTCGACCTTGGCCATTGTCGGGCTCCGGAAAAATTCGTCTCGATCTTATATGGGGAGATCCGCGCCGATGACAACGCGGGCAAAGCTCAAGACGTCGATCCGCTCGGCCCCGCCGCGCTTGAGCGCCCTGGTAACGGCTTTGACGGTTGCCCCGGTAGTGTAGACGTCGTCGATGATCACGATGGGGCGACCACCCAACCGGCGGAGGAGATCGCGGTGGGCGACAAAGGCCCCCTGCACATTGCGGGTGCGCGCATCGCCCGATAGCCCCACCTGCTGACGCGTCTGGCGGTGGCGCTGAACCAGATGCGGATCGATCCGGAGGCCGGTCATGCGCGCGAGCTCTTGAGCCAGGAGGAAGGATTGATTGTAGCGCCGGAAGCGCAGCCTTTGCGGGTGAAGCGGCACCGGCACGAGCAGAGCATCGTTGGCGAGCAAGTCGCGCCCTGCACCCGCCATCAGCCGCGCGCAGAGCCGGGCAAGCTCCGGCCGATCGCCATATTTGAGCTGGCTGACCAACGTTCCCACCATCTCGCCATAGGAGAGGGCCGCGCGCGCCCGGTCGAACGGCGGCGGATCGGCAATGGCTTCGGCTGATAGCGCGCCGTCCCCCTGATCACTGTCAAACGGCAACCCCAGCACCGGGCAGAGCGGCTCGGTGATCGGCCGCAATTGGGCAAAGCAGGCGCCGCAGAGTGCATCGCTATGCTCGAGGGGCGCCCTGCACCCGGCGCAAACCGGCGGATAGAGCTGGTCGAGGACAAGTGTGCCCAGCCGGCGCAGACCAGGGCCGAGCCAGTGCCGCTGCGTCCAGTCTTTGACTTCCCCTTCGCCCCTCGCCATAAGACCCATAATGGCACGCCCCGCAGCCGGGGCCAGCCCCCATTCGCGAGCATGTTTTTGTGTCCCACCAGCCCCGTCTTTTCGACACCGAACTGATCGCCCGCCATCTGGCGCGCCGCCGCGATACCTCAAATTTCGTGAGGGATCTGGTGGTGGAGGATCTGGCCGACCGGCTCGGCGCCCATATGCGAAATTTTTCGAGCGCGCTGGTCATCGCGCCCGACGCGCAATGCCTGCCCGAGACAATGGAGACCGGATCGGCGCCCTTACGCTTCACGCGCGTTGAGGCCTTTGCGGGGACAGAAGAGTTTCCCGCCCTGCCCGATGGTGAATTCGACCTCGTAATCTCGCTGCTGCATCTGCAGGCGGTCAATGACGTCCCGGGACATCTGGCGCGACTGCGCGCCCGCATGAAGCCCGATGGGCTGTTCATGGCGGCCCTGATCGGCGGCGAGAGTCTCACCGAATTGCGCGAAGCCTTCCTGTCGGCCGACCTGTCGCTTTCGGGTGGCGCTTCGGCCCGTATCGCCCCGATGGTGCAGGTGCGCGACGGTGGCGCGCTGTTGCAGCGGGCCGGATTTGCGCTGCCCGTTGCCGATGTCGAAAGTCACAAGGTGCGATACGCCAATCCCTTCGCGCTGATGGCCGAGCTCAAGGCGCTGGGCGCGGCCAACCCGCTGGCCGATCGGTCTCGCCGTTTTGCCACGCGCAGCCTGCTTTCGGCAGCGGCAGGGGCCTACGCCGAACGCGACAGCGACCCCGATGGCCGCGTGCGCGCCACGCTTGAAATCGTCTGGCTGGCCGGCTGGGTACCGCACGAAAGCCAGCAGAAGCCGCTGCGTCCCGGCAGCGCCAAGACGAGCATGAGGGATTTTCTGGAGAAAGACTGATGGACATGCCTGCCGGTCACATCCTGTTGCTCTCCGGCTCGCCCGGATCGGGAAAGACGACGATCGCCGAGCGCCTGGCTTTCCTGCCCGGCGTGCCGAAAGTTCATCTCCATTCCGACGATTTCTGGGGCTACATCAAGACTGGCAAGATCGATCCCTGGCTGCCTCAGTCAGACGACCAGAACCGCATGATCATGGGCATTTCCGCCGATGTCGCCGCAGCCTATGCGCGACATGGCTATTTCGTGGTGCTCGATGGGGTCGTCCGCCCCTGGTGGTTGCCGGCTTTCACCGCCCTTGGCCTGCCGCTTCACTACATCATCCTGCGGGTCGGCGTCGCCGAGGCGGTCCAACGCTGCCGCAAAAGGGGCGGCGACAGCCTGACCGATCCCGACATCGTGGCGGCCCTGCATGCAGAATTCGTCGGGCTGGAGGCATGGGAGGCCAATGCACTCGATGTCGATGGCCTCGACCCGCACTCCGCGCTGGCCGCTGTTCGCGCGTGTGTGGCCAGCGGCAGCCACAGGATTGCGGCGCAATAAAAAAGGCCGGCATTGCTGCCGGCCTTGAAATGCTTGCCTTGCGAAAAACGCTTAGGCAGCAGCTTCCTCGTCGCTTTCGGCTTCCGCGGCATCTGCCTTGGTGCGCTTCGGGCTCTTGGCGAGCTGCTTTTCGATCAACTGCACGGCCTCGGTCAGCGTCAACTTGTTGACGGAGCTGATTTCACGGCTCATGCGATCCATGGCCTGCTCGAAGAGCTGGCGTTCGGAATAGGACTGCTCGGGCTGGTCATCGGAGCGATAGAGATCGCGCACGACTTCCGAGATGGCGATCAGATCGCCCGAATTGATCTTTGCTTCATATTCCTGGGCGCGACGCGACCACATGGTGCGCTTGACACGAGCGCGGCCGGTAACAGTTTCCAGGGCTTTGTTGACCTCGTCTTCTTCGGCAAGCTTGCGCATGCCCACGGACTTGATCTTGGCGACCGGCACGCGAAGGGTCAGCTTGTCCTGCTCGAAGCTGATGACGAAAAGTTCGAGGACGAGGCCTGCAACCTCCTGCTCCTCGATGGCCACGATAAGGCCAACGCCATGCGACGGGTAAACGACATATTCACCCGTTTTGAAACCGAGCCGCTGCTGAGACTTCTTGGCTACCATAAGCTGGAACTCCTTTTTGACGCCCCAAAATGGTCGATTCCTTGCGGCAAGGACCGGCCACTCCTACTCTACTCAAGCCCGAACCACGGGCCTTTGGGCAGCACAAACCTCCTGGCCTTCGGGTCCGCTTCATCCGAAGAAGTGCCAGGCAACAGAGGATGTTATGTCAAAAAAATCGTGCCATCTGGCACGGCTTGGGTGACGGGCTGAGCTGCATATGGAGGGACCATAGCACAAAAATTCAGCAAAATCAAAAGGTACGAATCACGCAAGCAGGAACGGGGTGCTTAAGCCCGTATATCGCCCTTCGCAAGAGAACCCTTGGCTTGTCCAACGGTTCCGTACACCCATTTCCGGGATCAATCGCCCTCGCCGGGCTCCTCGGAAAAATACTTCTCGAGCTTGCCCGATTCGCCGTCGCGGTCCTTGGCCTCGGGCAAGGGATCGCGGCGTTCGGTAAGATTGGGCCAGGCGGTCGAGAATTTGCGGTTGAGCTCCAGCCACGCATCGAGCCCGCTTTCGGTGTCCGGCTTGATCGCCTCGGCAGGGCATTCGGGCTCGCACACTCCACAATCGATGCACTCATCGGGGTGGATGACCAACATGTTCTCGCCTTCGTAGAAACAGTCCACCGGACAGACTTCCACGCAGTCCGTATACTTGCAGGCGATGCAGTTGTCGGTGACGATATAGGTCATACGAAGCGATCCGCGTAAAGGAAGGGCTACCCCCGGAGGGACACGCCAGCCAGTCTCAACGGTCCGGTTGCTAAACCCTTTTGAGCGCCTCTGCAAGGCTGAGACGGGGGACGGATTGGCGCAGCGACGGGCCGCAGGCGAAAGTCTTGCTCACGCGCGCGCTGCGAGCCCAGCAAAGCTAGTCGTCATCGTCGCTGCGGAGCTTGTCGGTCTCCCGGCGCTCCTTCTTGGTGGGGCGGCCGCTGCCCATGGGGCGCTCGGCAATCGCAGCGTCATAGGGCGACATTTCGGCC